>Ga0325402_1001439_pt1 | contig 19485 bp, 6 predicted proteins | sample PopdelMetagenome_22_FD_207212 | JGI IMG/M metagenome (GOLD analysis project Ga0325402, IMG submission 207212) | Populus deltoides microbial communities from Bellville, Georgia, United States - Xylem-PdKOR-R3 | ecosystem: Host-associated > Plants > Phyllosphere > Stem > Wood/Secondary xylem...
ACAAGGTATTATACATATTATGGGTAATTTAAAAAACTTATTTTATAATATTTAAGGTTTTATATGATGCATAAATAATCGCGTAATAAAGCTTGACATTAGTCTCTCTCCTTTATCCTGGTATTTTTTAAAGATTTTTTTTGTTATAAGACAATGTTGGTGCCTTCACAAAAAGGTAACATCCCTTTTTATTTTTTATTTTTTTTTCACTTTCACCTTATGTAATTGATGATGTCTCAAAAATCCGAGTAGCCTGAGAATAGGTTTTCCAAGTTGGATAATCAATTAATCAATTGGTTTTAATAATCTCCTTCATTCTTCTTAGCTAAAGTAGTTGATAGGTTATACTTGGTCCTTGATAGAACAAAGCTGCTCATGGCTACTAGTACTTGCAAAAGGTTCCTTTTGGTAGAGGTGAGGACTCTTCAATGCTTAAATAAATATCTTTTTAGATAGAGAATATACAAGTATATTATAGAAAGATGCTTTGAAAAATATCAAAGTAGTAGAGAGTTGAAGATTGTGAACCTTTTTTTTTCATGAAGCTCTCATAGTATATTTATAGTCCAGAAAAGAAGGGCATGCAGGGTAATTACCTTGATAACATTGAATGAGAAGTAAATATTTCTTACCTGATAAGAATATGGTGGGTCCATTAAGGAATTTTATACAGTTAAAAAGTTGTAAGGATATTTAGAGTTTAAGACGTCAAATGTAGTTAAGCCTATAATGGCTGAATTCTTCTCCGAGGTTAAACTTAAGAGAGGTTGGTCACTCCCCTATACATGTCAAGAGAGGATTGTTATTTCTCTACACATGCCGTAGGAGGATGGTAATTATCTTGGACTTGGCTCCAAGTCCAAATGTTTTGGGTTTGGCATGTGTGTCATACCCAAGCTATCTTTGATTTGGCACACTATCAAGTCCAAACACATTAGACTTCGCTAACTGCCAAGTCCAAGCATATTGCATATCGTATGCATGTTAGACCCATGCTACCTTGGACTTGGCGCACTGCCAAGTCCAAGCATATTGGGTAAGGCATGTGTGCCAGACCCATGCCACTTTGAACTTGACGCACTGCCACATCCAAGCACCTTGGACTTGGCTGACTACCATGTCCAAGCATATTGGGTCTGGCATGCATGCCAGACCCATAACACCTTGGACCTCGCGTACTGCCATGTCCACCTTGGTCTTGGCATACTGCCACGTCCAAGCATATTGGATCTGGTATGTGTGTCAGACTCGCGCCACCTTAGACTTGGCGCACTACCAAGTACAAGTGTATTGGGTCTGACATGCGTGCCAGACCCACGCTATCTTGAACTTGGCATAATGTCAAGTCCAAGTGTATTAAGAGGGTGCTTTGCAGTGTGGTAGCGGTTACTTTTCAAATAACCTTTTGTGCCGAAATGCATGCCAATGATGTTTTTTTATTTTTAAAAAATTATTTTTGACATCAGTACATCAAAACGATCCAAAACGTACAAACCATATTAAATTTTAGCAGAAAAAATTTAAATTTTTTGGGAACGCGACAGTCTAACACACGTGCGAGACCCATACCAACTTAAATGTGGCATATTATAAAGTTCAAGCATATTGGGTCTGGCATACATGCCAGACTAACGCTACCTTGGACTTGGCATTCTACCAAGTCCAAATGTCTTAGGTTTGGCATGCGTGCCACACTTATGCCACCTTGGACCTAGCGTATTAGACTTGGCTAACTGTCAAGTCCAAGTGTATTGGATCTAACATGCGAGTCATGCCCATATATTTACAAAAATTAAATAAAAACTTAATAAAATTGACTCATTAATAATAATCTTATATCGTAATAAGAATTCAACCATAAACTCAAAAATCTAATGCATACTGGATGACATACCTTTGAAATATTAAGATGATGATGTATTAGATGATATATTATAAAAATATATTTTGTCAATATCATGAAAAGATCTCTATAATCTTACTTGATAACAAAGAAAAGATTAAATGAGATTTAATAGAATAATATATAAAATATATTTTTTAATTCATTTGAGAATTTAGAAAAAAAAGGAGACTAGCTAACAAAATATTAGAAGGTGGAACAAGAAAAAAAAAGGAGACTAGCTAACAAAATATTAGAAGGTGGAACAAGAAAAAAAAATTGATTTGAAAAAAAGGGAACAAGAAAATTACTCGAGTTAAATTACCAAATAAACAACCCAATGGATGAGAATGGGATAAACCAATAGAAAGAAAAACAAAAAAAAAATCCAAAGCTCAATTCCTTGCCCACCCAATATTGAAAGACTAAATTGAAAAAAAAATTAAAAAATTAAAAAAACAACTCGAGTCAACCCAAATTGGCCTACCAATCCCAGGATCTAGATTGTGAGATCAAGATAACTCCATGAAAATAGATTTAAAAAAAATTACAAAACCTAATTTCCAACCATCTTAATGTTGAAGAATAAAATAAAAAAAATCAATTAATAAAAAGGACCTAATAAAACCCTGACAACCCTGATTGAGCCCACTAACCCTCGCGACTTGGTTTATATGAACAAGATAGAATAATAGATGGAAAAAAACTATGAAATTCAATTCCTAAATTAACCTAATAGCAAATGACAAAACTAGAAAAAACAACTCAATTAAAAAAAATAACAAAAAAAACCCAAGCTAACTCTGGGTAACTTATTGAACCCGCAATACAGGTCATAAGATCAAGACAAAACCCTATAAAGAAAATAAAAAAAATTATAAAATCCAATTCCAAATCAGCCTAATGTTGAAAAATAAAACTAAAAAAATTAATTTTAAAAAATAGACATAAAAAAGATTGACTAAAGTTAACCTGTGTTAAACTTCCAAACTCATGATCTAAGGCATGAGGCTAGGATTGCCCTAAAAAATCACTAAACTTAATTTCCAATAAACTCAATGTTGAAGGAAAAATTGAAAAACAATTCAAAAAAGAGCTCAAAACAAGACAAATGTCAATCAAAAGAATAAGGATCAAGTTTGATATAAAAATAAAATGACAAGACTCCTTGCAATTTTGGCTAAATCATCGTGAAATCCGAGAAGAAGATAAAGAAATGAGGGAGGATAAGAAAGAAAAGGTTGTTTAAGCCTCATCATCACTCGTCTATCAACACATGTCGCCTCCTATAAAAGACCTTGCCGAGCTGCTTTCTACATCACCAACGATAGTGGTGTTCTGACATAAGAGGAAACTGCAAGCTATGTCAAAGCAAGGCAACTTCCCTCACACACTGATGTGTGGGTTGCATATGCCTGCTAGTTTGACATTGTTTGTTCACTCTAGCCCTGCACACTTGTTTCATTTTCAAATGTGGTCCCTTAACCGCTAGTCTTGATTATTTTAGATAAATAAAATTTTATTTTATTTTGACAAACCAACCATTCACCGAGCGCCCAATTTTTTCTCTTGATATTATAAGATCCCATATCTAGAAAACTAAAAAGAAACAATTAAGTCTAATCCCAAATAAGAGAAAGGATTAAATGAGAAAACATTTGAGCGACAAAAAAAAAGCTGAACTTTTCCCTTGTATGTACAATCCAGTCCATAATTCTAGCAAGAAAAGGGCCCAAATGTTTTTCTAATGTTCAAATTCGGTCCCAAAAGCTTTGATTCTTTTAAATCAATACAATTTCATTTAACTTAAACAAACCAACCATCAATTGAACGATAAAATCTTTTCTCAATACCACGCAATTCGCTAACCTAGGAATCTAAAACAAACCACCAAGCTTAATCCCAAATAAACCCAAGGTCAAAGAATCAAATTGAAAAAAAAAAGGACCAAAGGAATAAAATAATAATATAAGAAAAGAAAAGAAAACTCAGTGGAACAATATTACAATTCACAATGTTTTCTCTCTTGAGAATAGTAAAAATGCCTTATCCTGTATTTTTTTTTTTGTAATTGTAACTGTAATTGGTCATCCAAGACTCATCAATGTTCTTTGTTTCAATACAAAACTAACTTTTGTTTTTTTTTCTTAAATTTCTTTATTGTTAACTCCAACTCGTTTTTACAAAATATCAATAAAAAAAAAGACTCACTTTTATCCAACCACTGGATTTAGTAAAATTGTTTTTTGTAAATGAATAAAAAAGACAATTAATGAGATAAAAACATCAATTTGATTTTTCAAAAATTTATGATTAAAAATTTTAACGACCTACAAGAATGACATGAATACTAGTTTTTATATATTTGAATTAAATATAACATAGTTTCTTGTTTATAAAATAAATTAATTAATCTTTCCATTATAAAAAGAATAATAATAAATAGGGAAGATAAAAAGATCAATGAAAAGAGTAATTTTTAAAATAAAATACTACTTAATTCTAGTAAGTATAATCAACACAAACACTAAAATGAACTGTAAAAGTATTTTAAATTTATAAATAGGTATAAAAACAAAAATAATTAAATATATAGTTTTTGAAACTACAAGCCCAATTAATTAAAGTTCCTTTTTTAACCAAAGGGTGAAATCAACAATGAATAACATTGTAACAACTAACTAACTATTAACTTACTATTATAAGAATTTGCTTTTTTCATTAAGCTCATTAGTTATTTGCAAATTATTTGGAAACAACTTTGTCTTTTATATTGTTTTTTTAAATTCAAATTACTAGATTAACCTTGGAAAGAAAAAAATCATCAGTTATTGTAAAAGGGTTTTTTTTTTGTCTTTTTAATCTGGTTAGCACAGTAAAATGATGGTACTGCCCTTAAAAAGCAAAAAAATGATAAGATGTCATTTAAGGCTTATTTTTTCTTTTAAATTTGTTTTTTTGTTATATTTATATTGATTTAGGAGCAATTTAGTCTTGTAATTAATATAAAATATTTAAAAAAGGTTGACATGTGTGTAGCATGCACAACGTGCCAGACACTCCACCTCCTTCGAGCAGCGTATGTAGAGTATACCAATGATAAACAAAGGGATTTTTGGTACGGTTGGATTCCTTTTGACGACCCCTCCATTACACAGTAGTTCATGTGCCATTCTGACCCCTAGTTTGAGGTCAATAGGCTTTTCGATCCTTTTGTATAATTTTTTTTGATGATTTTATCTTTAAATATTTGATTGGTTGGGGGTTGGGTTTTGCAATTTTTCTATGTATGGTGCTTCTAATTTAATAACTCGGATCACTGGTTTGAAAAGTTAACATGAATTGACATTGTTTATCCCTTTTTAATTGGCTAAAAAATTGAAATACATTGTTTTTTTTCCTTTCTGAAATTTTTTTTCCTAAGCTATCATGATCGTTTTTTTTTTAATTTTGATCTATTTATTATCGTTTCCTATTTTTTTATCATCTAATTAAAATAAAACCAACTTATTTGACTCAATCATGTTTATAACCAAAGTCATATATTTTTTTTCTTTTTTTAAAACTCGCTTGCAATACTTAAACATCATATTTTATGAAAACAAAATAATAGGACACCACGATGTAGTGCAAGCCCATATCTAGTAAGATACTCTAATTGGTGTGGGTATTTCACTATAGCAATCCATAATGAAATACCCAATTTGCCTTTCCATAACAAAACCACGAAACTTATTGTGGAGAATTCAATAATTTTGCTGGGGTCCATTTGTCATTGTCAAATTTAAAGGATAAAATTTAGTAAATTCATATTTAGATTGCACAACAAAATGGCTTTTCTACCCATAGATTCATAATTTTTTTAAAGCTTGTGTACAAGGGCATTTTTGTATTTGAATTTTTCTAAGAACAATAAAATAATTTAAATGCCCTTAAAATGGAATTTTCTTTAGCTTTCTTCAAGGTCTTTTTTGTATTTCCATTCTTGCTTTATTGTTACTATAAGGTTGGTTTAGGGGAAATTTTGTAATTTAATAAATATAAACATTATTAAAAAAACAAGTGATTGAGGCACGCATTGCACACATCAATGCGTGGGCCCCCCCACACCCTTCGAGCATCGTATAAAAGGTTCATCTATTAACCAAGCATCGCCTTCCACAACGACGTTTGAATCTTCATGGCATCCCCTTAGTGATGAGGCATTGTGTGTGGCTAATGATCATCCAATTTGGCACCAACGACTTTTTCTCCCCTTTCTTCTCTCTCTTCCTTGATTTTCACACATGTCCCTTCAAAAATTCAAAGCACCCCTTTACTTCAATTTGGTATTCCTTCGGATTTGGTCATGTTCTTTGGATTACTATTTGTTTTATTTAGAATAATTTATAAAATTAGATTTTATTTTTCAATTTCCCCCCTTTAATTTTTTCATCTTTCAAATTTGGTCCTTTTTTTTATTGATACATGTTTTAATTGAGATAATTTTTTAGATTGATTGTTTTACAATTTAATCCTTTTTGGGTTTTTTTTTCCTATCAAATTTGATTCTTATTATTTTTTATTGCTATTTTTTTCACATTGGTAATTTTTAATTTTTTTTTATTTCGTCCTTCAATATGAGCTTCTTGATTTAGCTCGAGTTTAGGATTTCATAAGTCGCGAGTTTTAGAGATGAACCCAAATTTAGAAGGTTCACATAGGTGTGCTTGGTTTTTTTAAGCTCATGTTTTGGACTTTAACAATTATTCAATTAGAGAATGGACTTTGTTATAGAATTTTTAAATTGATATTCTTTTTTGATTTCATCCTTCAACATTAGATTGGTTGATAATTTTTTTTTTAATTTCATCCTTCAAGGTTGAAAGTTTTTTTATATTGGGTTACATGATTTTCTTCAATTTCCTTTCTATTTGTTAATCTCAATCCCATCTTTTAGACTGCAGGTTTAGCGAGTTAGCCTGAGTTGATTCAGATTTTTTTTAGGATTTTTTTAAGTTTAATATTTGTTATGCTCCATTCGTCAGCGTTAAGTTGTTCTAGAATAGAGCTTCACAATATTTTCTAGCTTGTATTTTATTGAGTTATCTCATTTGCATGATCTAGGTCGCAGAGTTTGGTTAGCTTGCCCAGTTTGCCGATTATTTTTTATCCTTTTTTTAAATGATTTTTTTTCAATTTTATCCATCTACATTTGATTTGTTTGGAACTACTAGACTTGAACTTTTTTTAATTTGCTTTCTATTATCTTATCCCGATCTCATGACATGACTTGTATATTTGGCATGTTTACTTATGTTGGCTCAGGTCATTTTTTTTTTTTCATTTGATTGGTTAAAATCTTAGCTTCGTTGCTTTTTTCATTTGATTGGTTAAAAAATATTTATTTTTAGATAATATTTATTTTTCCCATTTGATTTTACTAAATAAAATGTATGTGTATATATTTCTATTATCATTTGGTTAAAAAAAATGATTTTAATAGACAGAGTTATTGAACACAATTATGTAAATGACTTATGTTGCTATATCAAATATCTTGATTTACATTTGTCTCTTAAATTTTCAAGTTATGTCTTTAGTTATCAATGTCATAACCCTATTTGGGTTTCCCTCAAAATTATCCTTTTCTTTAAATAAAAACAAAAACAAATTTTAAAAATAAAACAATAAAAAAATGAAAAAAAAAAATGGCAACTTGGCAAGAACCGGTTGAGAAGGGTTTTAAACGCATGGAAGAACTAAACTGAGATTTTTAACAAAATCAAGAACCCAATTGTACCCAAGATTGAAAGACAATACATATTCAATGCTCAATTAAATGATTATCAAATGAATTTGCATAAAAATTAAGTTTGAAGACTTAATTAGATTTTTAATAGGCTAATTCGATTTAAATACACGCCTAATTCAAAGTTTAATTAAGTTTAAGAATTAATTTGGGTTAAATTGAAAGAATTGATAAAGTGCAAGGAATTAATTAGACTTTTAATAGATAAAATTGATTTTTTTGAGGAATTATTGATAAAAAAAAATTAAATTTGGAAGCCTAAATCGGGCTCAATTGAGAATATTAGATTTTTAAAGGATCAAATTTAATTTTTATAAAGTCAATTGGATGAAATCAGGGGTTAAAATGCAAGAAAATTAAAGTTTGGGGTCAATTAAGGTTTAAATTAAAGAAATTCAAGACTACGGATTTTTTTTGCAAAAAGTGTGCAAATTCAGGGACCCAATTCGATTAAGAATATAGGTGAAATAAAAGAAATTAGAAGTTTGAAGGTCAATTGAGGAAGAAATTGAAATATCCAAAATCAAGGACCAAGTTGAGAAACGTGATAAATTCAGAGGATCATTTAAAAACTTTACAGGGATAAAATTGAATTGATTTTTAAAACCAAAATCCAATTAATGACCTAAGTGAACAATTTGAAAGATTAAGGGTTGAAATTAAAAGATATTTATGATAATTTAGGTCAAAACACCAAAACATTATCGTTATATTTAAATGAAATCATGCGTGTTGGCTATGTTTTAACCAAAACGACCTCGTTTTGGTCAATGCCTAGTAAAAACAATATAATAAAGCTAGATAATATGTCGTTTGACATTGTTTATTGTCTTCTTCCTTTGCTCTTGAAAAAGTTGATTGAGAGACCTTTTTTCATATTCATTTAATGCATCACTCATGCCACAAATGAGAGAACAAACACACCCTTTGGTAGCCCTGAACTTGTACTACACCCTCAGTTTTATTCCCATCAATTTTCCACCTAAAGAATCGTTGAAAAGTCCACCTAAATGGGTTAACTCGATCAGCTTTAACAACCTCATATTGCCAGTACCAGACCGTTGTTTTCCAACCAAAGGTTGGGATCCTTTTTATGCGAATCAAGGGACAAGATTCATGCCTAGATGGGACCTCGTGTCCCTCTTTCATTGCCTATAAATAGGAGTGAAATTTATGAAGAAATAAGGAAGAAAGCTGAGGGAGAAGCGAGGGAAAAAACCAGGAAAAAAGAAAAAAAAAGACTACCCTCTTATATCAAACCAATAAAATCAAAACCAAAACTTGTCCTTACAAAAACCTACCTCTACTAGTTCAACTAAGAACCAAAACGAAGAGGCTTGTGAGAGAGACTAGAGAGAGATGCTCTCCTTAAAAGAGTGTCTCCTCATGTCTGCGTTCTGCTACTGTCGATCTCGAGCTCCTATCTTTATGTCATCCATGGATGACTTTTTATCCTTCCCTCCTCGGGTACAACAGCTTCTGCTGGTGAAGCCTTTGATCCAAACCATCATTGTACTCTTGGTTACACCTCCTTCCACCCAGACTCTTACCATCTAGAACCCAATCAAGCAGCAACAGAGAGCACGATGCGTGTCTTCCCCAAAGCCCTAATTGGTGTTTTGGTTGTTGTCTTCCTTGATGTACAGGATTTTGATAAAGATCTGGTGTTTTGTAGCCTATCAAGGGATGATTTTGATAGAGGTTTGTTCTTCTACCCTTTTCTGGCATGGAATCGAACTTTGCTTCCCCTGTTAGTGTTAATTGTCCTTTATTTACCGGTACCGAATCCCTCGGTTGGGATTTGTGCTAGCGTAAACACCACTGAAACATCAGATGGCTGAATAACCATCTGACAAACCATGAGACTGTCCTCATGATATCTGGTTGGTTTGCTTTGTGTTTTTGAGTTTCTCTGCAAGTCCTGCTTGCTATGTTTTGTCTGCTGCTAAGGCTCTTCTCCTAACTTTGTTGGATTTATCTCTACTCTTCCTAGAGGGCTTTACTGTGGATTTGTTTCTGTTGTGTACTGTTTGGTTTGCTGAGCTTCCTAAAGCTTACCGTTAGCCTTTCCGGTTTCTGCTCTATATGATTTTGATTGGCTGGGGTGGTTAAGGTTCCATAGACTCACTCAATAGTTTTTGTTTTGTGGAAGGTTTGATGTAAAGCATCATCTTTTTTCTACTTGGTTATGCTGGCTGATACAATTCTATGTGTCTCCATGTGGTTTGCTAGAGTTGTTCCCTCTTTAGCATTATGTTACTGCTTTTTGTAGGGTTGTCAGTGGCTGCTGTTGTTCTCTTCAACTGCATGGATGGTTGGAGGACGTTAAGTTACTACTATATGCAGCTTGGTTTTCCTAAGACTATTGAGGCTGACTACTGGACTCTTTGTCTGCTGCGCTGGTATGGTGGAGTTCCAAGCTTGTTTGCTCTTGCTTTTTGTTATGAGCTGTGTTTGCTATGGAAGGCTCTCCTAACTCAGGGTTGTCTTTGTCTGGCTGCTGCTTAACGTAATGTTGGTATGCTGGAGTCGATGAGATTCCAAGCTTTGTTACTGTTGGCTTGTTTTATTACAGGTATAATGTGGGCTGTTTGGTTGCTGCTGAAGGTTCTCTTGGGATTACCACAGGTTGGTGACACATCACACTTCATCACCCTTGCAGGATGCTACTGATGTTGACTGCTAGGGTTGGTTTGTTAGAGTTGCTCTTTACTCTAGCGTTTATGTTATTGTTGAATGGTTTATGCTACTTGTATTGTCGGCCTTTTGTTTGCTAATTAAAGGCTATCTTGGGTTTGCCTTTGGCTATTGTGGTTTGTTAAAGTTGGCTTCCCTCTCTGATCTTTGTGTTGCTGTTGTTTGCATGTTGGTTTGTTGGAGTTGATTGCTAGCTTATTTGAGTCACTTTTACTCTTGTCATGTTTGTTATGTTGATGTCTTCTCTGTTGGTTGCCCTCTGTAAGCAATATACAGAGAAATGTGTGGTCTGCTACTACTATGTGCCTGCTCATTAATGTTGGTATTGTGCTTTGCTTCTACTTATCCTACTCTCCTACATGATGTAATTTGGCATCTTGGTGTTGTTTCTATTGTTCTTTTTTGTGCTGCTTTGGCGGTTGTGTTCTCAATCTTCACCTCTGTTGGGCTTGAAAAAGCTCACTGCTATCTGTGGGTCTCTAATGGCTATGCATATTGTTGTTGGCTGCTTTAATGTTGGCTATGCTATCTGGTTGTTCATGTTTTGAGTTAGTTGTGTTTTAATATAAGACAATCATATTGTCAAATGGTCATGTTTTGATGGCTATAATGTTCCTTTTGATTGTTTAATGGAGCATGTTCCTTTAGCCTCTGTATGTACATGCCTGTATATTCTGACTTACTGGTCTCCAGATTAGTTTTGTTTTGATCTATAAAATTTCTTACATTCGATAAAAAAAAACCAAAAAAAAAAAAACCCTCATCGGCCATTACCTCAACCACACTATGAGCCACTATTGTTTTTGCTCCTCCACTATTATTACTTGTAAAGCAATATCTCCAGGTCAGGTAAAATCTTTCCTCTTCTTCCCCTGGTTTCTTTGATGTTAGTTTATGTATAACAATATAATGTAGTGTGTGTCTGCGCGTGCACGTGTTGGTGGTAAGAGTATAAAATGCATGAAATCATGAAACATGTGCAATGGTTTATGGACGGTGTAACTTGATTTTTGGCAATCGATTTACCGTAAAATTTCCACCACTAGGTTGGACCGATGGTGGAAAAAGAAGGGGTTGGCCTCTCATTGTAGCCCAACCCATGTGGGTGGGCTGGGTTTTATAAAAATGGCCTTTAGGTTGCCTGCCAGCCAAACAAAATGGGTTTAGGCCTTAAGCCTAGCTCATGTAGCCCAACCCAAACCTAAAAACATGTTTCCCCATTTTTTCTAAGAAAAATATGTCTTGATTGGGTTTTTAAGACGTGTTTGCCAAACACTTCCTTAAAGCATTTTTAATGTCTCTAATTTTAGGCTAAAAGAGTGTTTAACAAATACGTCTTACTTTCTTTTAGCTTTAGTTTGTCTTTATTTTAGTATTTAGTCAAATAGGCTTTAAAATAGTTCAAAAAATCCAGTGACTATTTAAATTATTTGTAGGTCCCTATATGCTTTTTCAACAATTTTATCTAATATCATGCTGTAGACTTACACGATAAAATAATGACCCGATATTAAAAATATCTGGTTTTTCTTCAAAGTTTCAAAAAAAAATCAAAACATTTAACAAAATACAAAAAATATGTTTTGTTTACGCGCATACGACCAAATTCTAAAAGTCTTTCACATATATTTTCTAAAAACCAAAAACTATTTTTTTATCATGTTTTAAAAAATATAAAATGGATATTGTAACTAGTTTATGATTATCCATTAGGATTTGTCCAAAATTTCAAAAATATCATAAAAAATTTGTTTAATTAATATTTAGGGTATGAATGTTACAACGTAATGAGTATACAATGGCAAGACAAATGTAACGATTTGGATACTTCTAGTTGACTATGGAAAAAGATTGTGTTGACTATATACAAAAATGTCATAAGTGTTAGATATATAGGGATAAATTAAATGCACCTCTGGCACCCCTATTCAATATGACCTTGCTTTGGCCTTTTAATATGTGGAGATTAGATGTCATATGACCAATCAACCCCTATTCATAGGCCAACTATAGGCATAAACTTATCTTGATGGCCATCAACTACTTCACTAAATAGGTAAAAGCCAACTCTTACGTGCATATGACATAGAAGGTGGTCAATAGATTCATTGAGAAGAATTTGATTTATCGTTATGGCTTGCTAGCAAAATTGATAAGTAACAATGCTTAGAATTTTAATGGGAAGCTAATTGTCGAACTTTACACCAAGTGGAAGATTAAGCACTTTCATTCTTCTCCTTACAGATCCAATATGAATGGTGTTGTTAAGATAACCAATAAAAATCTCAAGAAGATCATCCAAAAGATCATAGTCACCTATAAGGATTGGCATGAGATGTTTGCGTACAAACTTCACGATTACCGCACCACAGCTAAAACTTCTATGGGTGCAACCCCTTATTCTTTGAAGTGGGAATGCCTTTATAAGTAGAAATTTCATCATTAAAAGTTCTTATAGATGTAGAATTAGAAGAATCAGAATGGATAAAACTGAAATTTGAGCAATTGAAACTGATCAGTGAAAAGAGACTAGCAGTCATTTGTCATCATCAATTGTAACAAAGCAGAATGGCCAAGGCATATAATAAGAAGGTCACACTAAGGGTTTTAAAAAAAAAGACCTGATATTGAAAAAGATCTTGCCAACATCAGGAGAAGATTAGAGCAAATGGATGTCGAACTATAAAGGACCATATATGGTGTAAAAAACCTTTTCCGAAGGAGCCCTGATTTTGTCGAAAATAGATGAAGATGATTTACCTAAGCCTATAAACTCGAATGTTGTAAAGAAGTACTATGCTTGATGTATTATGTCAATAAATCAATAAAAATCAAAGTTTGGTAAAAAATTCTTTGGTGTACTTTTCTTTTTTAAGAACTTTGAAAAAAAATCCACATGATCTCATAGGCTTAAGAAAACCTCATTTTTGTGTCTTCATAAAATATCAAAAAGTTTTTGGGAAATCAAAGTTATTAGTACAAATGCAAATGTCAAATTGGTGTTTATTTTTAACAAGCGAGTTTTGAGAATTCAAGTGATTTCCTAGTAAGGTGATAAAATGCTTAAAATTAAAAAATGAACCAGAAACCACTTAAATAACTTTGAAAGTAAGTTTTAGTTTGATTAATAATGATTCATAATTTAATTATAATGAAAATAATTTTGCATGACCAACCAATCATAATGAAAAAAAGCAAAGCTTACCAATCCTAAATGCATGCATTTAAAATTAGGAAAGACCATCTTTGATAATACCTTCACAATACTCAAAAATATCATTTGCAGTCCATGTTTGAGCCTAGCAAGTCTTTATTGCAAATCAACTTTGACTAGGATCATACCTCATGCTAGTATGAGGATTTGAAAAGCAATATGACCGCATGAATATACAAAATAATCCTCAATGATTAAAGATGCCTAAACAAAGCTAGGGGCATGAAGAAATTCAAAGATTAAAAAAGGTTAAGCATGTCATACAAAATAAAAACAATGAGTATGATGATGACATTCAAGGCCAAATAGTCCAAACATTTGGGGCATGTCATACCATTTTGTAAAGCCAGTTCTAAAGTTTAGGAGGTCATCAACCAAAATGAAGGATTAAGAATGAGATATAGTGATTCTTAGTCATGAAATCTCTTAAACACCTTTTAAGCTTATAAATATCCTTTTGGTTATTAGCCAAGAGCCAAAGCTTACATTTAGTGCTTGATGAAGTCCTTTCTAATAAAAAGCAAGCAATTTGGGTTGGTAAGCAATGTTATCTCGTGCAAAATGAGATCTTCAAAAGATTATGGTTATGCTTCATTATTCATACAAGTAAAATGAATGTTTCAAAGATTTTTCTTTTATCTAAAACTCTCGAGTTGAAACTCGAGTCCTTTGACCAACAAATCATGAAAATAAAAGGTCACCTCATATTTTTACAAAGAGAAAAACTTACACCAAAATCTAAAATTCAACCTTCATAAAACTTTGTCCATGGGAGTTGCTTGAATTTTTCAAAACATATTTGCTTTAAACTTGCATCAAAATGGTTTCTGCATTTGGAAATAACTTTAAAATTCTAAAGATTTTTCTTTAACATCAATATTTTGTAAGAACCAAATATCTTCTGCATAACATCATCTCTAAGAAAACCCTATCAAACAAAGCAAGATAAAATACTTAGAGGCATGATTAGACAAGGGGCAATTCAAGAAACCCAATAGGGCTTTCTCCATAATTCCTCTTCCAGGGAAGTATGAATGGGAAACAAGATGCTTAGATCCTCCAATGTCTTTTGAGGAAAGTAATCATGAAACAATCAACCGTTGAAGTAAAGGTCCCTACATACTCGTCAAATGAGTCTCTCTTTCCCAAAGATTAAGTCTACAAGTCTTGGCTTGAGTAGGCAAAAGTGAAAAAGCCATGAAAACTTGCTACGAGGATTAAAGTTTTGAGAAACAAAGTCCATGAAAAATAGGGACCTATATTTCTCAGGTAAAAAAAAACATGCATAATGACCCCAAAGCATTACATTTTGCAGGGAGTCCAATGAAAGAATTCTCGACGAGTTCAAATTCTTTCAACGAAGAAAAACTATCGAAGGCTTAATCCATGTCAATGAAAAGGGAAAACAACCCCAATTTTCAAGATATGAGATCAGGAGAGACCTTGAAGGTTATGTGCATATAACTCTGAAGCATATCATTTCGAGTGTGCTTGTAAACCACTTACCTTTTTATAACATCTTTTAAACTATTTTCTTTTTAATGCATCTTTGAGCTCTCATTTCCTAAATAGCACTCTTTTAAGCCATGTTTTTCTCATTTTGAGTGCAACTTTGAGTCCTCACCTTTTAGATAGTGTGCATTTAAACCATATCTCTTTCCTTCTAAGTGTGTCTTTGAGCTCTTATCTCCTAAATAGTATGCCTTTGAGCCCTTTTATTTTTCTTTTTTAGTGCATATTTAAGCCCCCACCTTCTAGATAGCGTGTCATTGAGCCCTATCTCTTTTAAATGGTCCTTTTGGCACCATTTCCTTCTAAATGTGCTGCCATACCCTTACTTTTCGGATAGCACGTCACTGAGCCCTATCTCTTTTACATAGTACTTTTAGCATTATTTTCTTATGAGTGTGTTGTCATGCCCTCAACTTTCAGATAGTACGTCATTGAGCACTGTCTCTTTTTCATAGTGCTTTTGATACTATTTCCTTTTGAGTACGTTGTTATGCCCTCACCTTCTAGATAATACGTTGTCAAGCCCTATCTCTTTTACACAGTGCTTTCGGCACCATTTCCCTCTATCTGTGTCATCAATCTCTCACCTTTTAGATAGCATGTTGTTGAGAACTGTCTCTTTTTCATAGTGCTTTTGATACTATTTCCTTCCGAGTACGCGCACCTTTGAGCCCTATTTTTTTTATATATTGTTTTTTACATTATTTTCTTCTAAGAGAGCTTTTAAGCTCTTTTTTCTAACATTTTTGTTAGATCTATCATTCTTAGAGATATCTTTGAATATCCCACCATTTTGAAAAGGATTAACCACTTCTTCATTTGACAAATCCACATCTTTTTCTTCCTTTTTTCTTTACAAGCTTGCAATCTAAAGTTATGAGACTTTATGTTCTAAGCATTATAAAGAGAAGACAATTGTCATAACTCAATTTTGGGTTTTCCCTAAAATTTTCCTTTTAAAATAAAAAAAAACAAAAAATAAAAACAACAAAAAATAAAAACAACAAAAAACTTGAAAAAAATGAATAGCAACTTGGTAAAAACAGGCTAAAAAGGGTTTTAAACGCATGAAGGAATCAAACTGAGATTTTGAACAAAACCAGGAACCTAATTCTACCCAAGATTGAAATACAATGCATAATCAATGTGAAATTACATGATTATCATATGAATTTGCATAAAAATCAAGTTTGAAGACTTAATTAGATTTTTAATAAGCTAATTTGATTTCAATTACAGACCTAATTAAATGTTTAATTAAGTTTAAGAATTAATTTGGGTTAAATTAAAAGAATTGATTAAGTGTAAGAACTTAATTAGACTTTGAAAATATCAAATTAATTTTATTAGGGACTTAATTGGTAAAATATTAAATTTGCCTAACGCAGGCTCACTTGAGAAGATTGAAATTTTAGAGGACTAGATTTAATTTTTACAAACTCAATTGGATGAAATTAGAGGTAAAATCACAAGAAAATCAAAGTTTGAGGGTCAATTAAGGGTTAAATTGAAGAAATTAAAGATCAAGGACCTTTTTACAATAGACACATTAATTTGAGGACCCAACTTGGTTGAAAATAGGGGTGTAATCAAAGAAATTAGAAGTTTGAAGGTCAATTAAGCATGAAATTGAAATATTTAAGACCAAGGACCAAGTTGACAAACACGATACACTCATAGGGTCATTTTAAAACATTACAAAGGTAAAATTGAATTGATTCTTAAAATAAAAATTCAATCAAGGACTTAAGTGAACAATTTAAAAGATCGAGGGCTGAAATTAAGGATTTATAACTTAATTTAGATAAAAAAAAATACAAAAGGACATCGTTTCATTTAAATGAAACGATGCTTTTTGGCCACATCTTAAATTTGAAAGCCTGACTCGGGCTCAATTAAAAAGATTTGAATTTTAGAGGACTAGGTTTAATTTTTACAAACTCAATTGGATTAAATCAGGGGTAAAATTGCAAGAAAATCAAAGTTTAGAGGTCAATTCAGGGTTAAATTAAAAAAAATCCAAGACCAATAACCTTTTGCAATAGGCAAGTGAATTTGGGACCTAATTCGGTTGAAAATGAAAGTAAAATTAAAAAAATTAGAAGTTTTAAAAAATATCTAAGACCAATGATCAAGTTGAAAAACATGCTAAACTTAGGTCCTTTTAAAACTTTGCAGGGGGTAAATTTAATTGATTCTTAACATCAAAATTCTATTAAGGACCTAAGTGAATAATTTGAAAGATTAAGGGCTGAAATTAAATGAGGGGTTAATGACTTAATTTAGGCCAAAACAACATAATTTTGGCCAAAACGACGTGTTTTTAAAATGGTATTGTTTCGATCAATGCCCAATAAAAAAAATATAACCAAATGACATGTCATCTTTTCATTTGGTCCTAAAAAAGTTGACAATAAGACCTTTTTCATAGTTATTTAATGCAACACTAACGCTCTAAATAAGATAACAAATACATTCTCTAATAACCCTGAACTTGTACTACACCTTCAGCCTTATTCCTGTTGATTTTCCATTTAAAGAACCATTGAAAAGTCACCCTAAATAGGCTGACTTGATCAGCTATGACAACCTAGTATTAGCATTACCTGACTATTATTTTCCAACCAATGGTCAGGATTCTTTCCAAGCGAATCAAGGGCTAAGATTCATGTCTAGAAGGAAACTCATATTCCTTTTTTATCCCTTATAAATAAAAGTGAAATTCATGAAGAAACAAGGAAGAAAATTAAGGGAGAAGGGAGGGAAAAAACCAGGAAGAGAGAGAGAGAGAGAGAGAGAGAGAGAGAGAGAGAGATGACCACCCTCTTGCATCAACCAATAAAACTAAAACCAAACCTTCCAATTACATATAACTACTCCCACCAGTTCAACTAAGAAGCAAAAAAAAAAAAAAAACCCTCACCCACCATTCCCTCAACCATATCGTGAGCCACTATTGATTTTACCCCCCCTCTCTCACTATTATTACTTGGAAAGCAATATCCCCGGGCCAAATAACATCTTTCCTCTTTTCCCCTGATTTCTTTAATGTATGTTTATGTGTGAGAATATAATGTAGTATGTGTGTGTGTTGGAGTTAAAAAGATAAAATGCATGAAATCATGAAACATGTGCAGTGGTTTATGCATGGTGTAACTTGATTTCTGGCAATCAATTTGCCAAAAAAATTCCACCACTGGGTCAGGACGGTGGTGGAAAAAGAAAGGGTTGGCCCCCATTTCAACTCAGCCCATGTGGATGGGCTGCTTCATAAAAAAAGGCTTTTTGGTTGTCTATTGGCCCAACAAAATGGGTTTGGGCCTCAAGCCTAATAAGCCCAGCTCATGTAGCTGGGTTAAGCTCAAGCTAGACCTAAAAATATGTTTGGCACACTCTATTTTTGCTAAGGAAAAAGTGGCAGTATGTGGCAAACACACTCTATTATCTTTTTTTTAGTTTTAATTTGTTCTTATTTTAGTATTTAGCCAAGTAAACCCTAAATTAGTTCTCTTTAAAAAAAATCATGATACTAGAATGATGACTTCTTTAAAATTTTAGTGGAGTGCACTGAGGGTGATGTGTTTTTTTCTTGCACAACTAGTCCCCTTACCTAGATTCTCGCAGATTAATAGGTTTTCCAGGAACAATAATGTTAGATGACGACTTATTCACAATTATAATTTTATGATTAATCTCAAAACCCTTTCAATTCAAGAGAAAAACCTGTCATTTGATGTCCTGCACGCTGTTATAATCATTAATAATTTTTTATTTATTAATATAAATAATTCTTAATTTATTTAATTAAATATATACATATTTTATTTACATTTAAGATTTTTTTTATAAAAAAATATGTATATTCAATTTTCTTTTAAAAAAAATGATGCGGAGCGCAATTGAAATAATTAGTAATAAACTTAAAAAAGTTGAAACAAAGAAGAAAGTTTTTAGATTATCAACAGGATAATGAGACCAGAGGAAGTCGAGCTGTAAATCTGCCACGTACTCAAATTCTATTCCAACTTCCAAGTCGTCAACAAGGGAGTGGTCTCTCCTTCTCCCTCTCCCACGTCGTCAACGTCAACAACAAAAAGTCAATCAAATATCAATTTCCTCACCCACACACAGAATGGATCAATCATAACCAAAATCTCCTCTATCAATAATCCTTAACGAAAAATAATAGCAGTAATTAATCTCTTTCTTTCTTTGCAATTTAATCCAAACCCAAATCCAATCTTATGTCTAAATTATTCTACCATCCAACGATTAAATTGCTGAAAATTTTAATTCTATTATTATTATTTTTAGGAGGAGATTTTGGTTCGAACAATAATAATAATTATTATTATGTTGAGGCTTTCAAGGTACCTTTTAGGGTTAAGG
>Ga0325402_1001440_pt1 | contig 19473 bp, 15 predicted proteins | sample PopdelMetagenome_22_FD_207212 | JGI IMG/M metagenome (GOLD analysis project Ga0325402, IMG submission 207212) | Populus deltoides microbial communities from Bellville, Georgia, United States - Xylem-PdKOR-R3 | ecosystem: Host-associated > Plants > Phyllosphere > Stem > Wood/Secondary xylem...
AGGAACTCCAAATAGATTAGAAAAGTCCATTTTGATTTGGTAACTTTTGTTGCCCCTTTAGCTTTTTTTTGTTGAGCTTGGTTTCCTTATTTTTCTTGGATAAAACTAATGATTCTTTACTCCTTAGTTGTTGAATTAATTAATTTCCTTTCTAGATTACGAGAATCATTAAATAATCCTTCCTAGTTTAGAAAACAAATCTGCCGCCCATTAGTTTTCTTAATGGACTAGGAAACGTTTTTTTTTTTTAATGATAAGAATCCTCTTACATTAAGGATCAGATCTTGCCGAATTACCTTGCATAAAAATAGAAGAATAATTATTAATTTTTAATCCTTGTAACATTAGAAAAAATAAGCCTAAATAAGGTTGACTTTTGGGCCGAACACATCAACCCCCGTTAAGACTTGAATAGAGCTCTTCTTGGATTTAGATTAGATGAATTAGAGGTTGTCATTCATGCTCATTTGGCGCCTCAAGCTCCTTTAGTCCCATCTTGACCTATATATTTTGAACAATCTCATTCAATATCTCTTTAAGTTTCTTTGCTTTAACTCTTGTAATTGATCTGATTGGCACTGCCAATGGATCTCTAGCGTGATTAAGATTGGTGTTGGGCTGATCCTCGTTAGGTATTTTGATATTTTCACATGGATCATTTGTTATTATTGATTTGTGTAAGGGTATTTTTGTCTATGTATTATTTTATGAACAATAAAATAAAAAAAATCCCTAGGAGTAAAAAATAAATAATTGTATTGGGTAGGGGTATATTGGTATTTTTCATTTATATATATATATATATATATAGTTGAATTGAAAATGAACCATTGGATCCAAGAAATTTAATGCATTGTGGCTAGAGGTATTAGAGTCTTTTAGATCTAGTTTTTTTTTTAAAAATTATTGGTTTGCATGAGGGTAATGCAGTAATTTACCATTAAAATAATATTTCTAATTAGAAAAGGTTGATGGCGCGCCAGAGAGTAGGAGATGTCTCGTCTTTGGCGCAGCGCGTGCGACGTCTTTTAGTGATAAAAAATGGGATTTGCCGTATACTTCGATTCCCACCTTCTTATCTTCCATCCTAGGCGACTTGTGTAGTCTAAATATTCCTGGTTTATCACTGGGGACCCTTCATTTCTCTCTCCTTCCCCGAAAAATATATTATGGTCCTTGGTGTTATTCGAATTTTAGATTTATTCCTTTTACTTTTGATTTGTATATTTTTGTCATTTTTCCTTTTGTTAAAGTTTTATATGTTTTCAATTTAACACTTCGTTTCTAATTTGTATATATAATGATTTTTTATTCGGTCCTCATGCTTTTAATTTTGAATTTTTACCCCTTTGCTCTTTTTACAAAGTTTTTATGGCTTTCAATTTTATCTTTCAAATCAACCTTTTGATTTTGGTTTTTTCAATGATAATTATGGTGATATCAGTTTGATCCCTTTCTTTTGATTTCTTATTATTTTCCTTGATTTTTTGTCAAAGTTTTTAATTATGACCTTCAAATCAAGTTCATGGTTTTTATTTTTTTCAATAATAATAATAATAATAATAATAACAACAGCAGCAACAACAACAGTAGTAGTAGTAGTAGTAATGTTAGTTATGAAAATAACAACAACAATAACAATAGTGGTGATAAAAATAAAAATAGTAACAAAAATAATAATATTATTGATGATGATAACAATAAAAATTAAAGTATTGATGATAATCATAATAACAATAGTTGTGATTGTAATGATAGTGGTAGTGGTAGTAATAATAATAATAATTATAATAATAGTGCTAGTAATGATGATGATGATGGTGATGATGATGATGATGATGATAATGATAATAATAATACTAATAATAATATGGTGATAGAAATAAAAATGAAAATGAAAATAATAATATTATTGATGGTGATGATAATGATGATAGTAATAATAATAGTAATAGTAATAATTAAACATTTGTTATCTCGTGTTGATTTAACCCTTATTAACATTGTTACAAATTTGTCATGGTTGTTTTTTTATGTCATTTTTTAACCCCATTTCAATACCTAAACACCATTTTTTGTACAAAAAAATAATCCTGTCTCACAACGAAGCGCGAGAACCAAGGTTAGTTGATTGTTAATGCAGATTCAAGAACAAAGTCCAAGACTAGAATATTAAATGCAGTGTTGCACGTGTGCGGACGTCGTGACGATATTCCACTCTCATATAAGTATAGTGTATATCTAGCAAATATGGAGAGATAAAGAATTCTTATCTCTTATCAGTAGGAAAGAAAATGAGAGTCGTTACCTAGTATTTTGGTCACTAGGAATCTTAACTGGTCTCAGAGATCGGGTACGGGGATTAGTTGCTTAAAGGAAAGGTATTAGCACCCCAAATACGCCCTACCTAAGGTAAGCTCATTGTTTAATTGTTTGATAAAAATCTAAGGTCTTGTTTGTATTTTCAATTGTTGGTCCATCTACGGTTAAAGAAAAGTTATCCTCGGTAAGAAGATTCTTATCTTACTAGGTAAAACCTAACCGCTCTAAAGTCTATACATAAAAGAACTATATTTTTAATATTAGAAATACGTCTTACGTGTAAGTTCGTAATCCTTAATATTAAAAGAAAACAAAAAAATATTTTTTTGAATTTTTTGAAATATTGGCCAAGTTCTTGTGACTTTAATAAATTGGTTATTAAAGTCAAAATGCATGCTAAAACATGTTTTTAAATTTTTTTTATATAATGAAAATATGATATAATTTTTTTTCTTTGAGAGGCTTGGCCGTATGCATGAAAACAAGATTTTTTTTAATTTTTTTTTGTTTTAACATTTCGGAGAAAACTAAATATTTTAATGTCGGATTTGTATCTTTACGGTATAAAAATATAAACCAATATTACACAAAATTGATAGAAAAATACGCGAAAAATCACATTTTTTTTCAAAAGATTTTTGGAAATTTTTTTTTTGCTGGGCCGGACCCGACCTAATGCATTTTGGTCTGGGCCGGTGCTGTTCGACCCAATGAACAGTGGAGCAGCTCTCCACTATTCACACAGAACAATGAAGCGGCTAGGGAATGAAGAAGAAAGGGACGGGAAGGAGGGCTAACCTACGGTTGCTAGCGATGCTGCCGGTGGTTGTGGAGACGATTAGGTGTTGGTTCCAGGCGGCGGTGAAATAGACCAAAAGAGAGGGAGGTTATTGTTCTTCTCCTTTCCGCTATTTTTTTGTTTTTATGTTCTTTTCCTCTACTCAAATCTTCCCTTCTCTGTTCTTCTTTGTTTTCAGCTCCTCTAGTTCTCAAATAAACGTCCTTCTCTGTTTTTTTTCAACTTTGAAAATGTTCTTCGATTCCCTCTGTTTTTTTCTCAACCTTCACTCTGTTTTTCGTCTGTTTTTTTTTGTTTCTGTTTTCTGTTTTCTGTTTTCTGTTTTCTGTTCTTTTCTCTTTTCTTTTCCTCTATTTCACCCTCTATTTGTTTTCCTTCTCATGTAACTCAAACAATTCTCGCCCCCCCTTTATTTTTTTCTTTGTCCCTCTCCTGTATTTATAGGAGGCCAGGGGAGAGAACCACCCCTACCCAATCCAATCGCGCCGAATGGGTAGGGAGGTTGGGCGAACATTAGGCAGCCGTTCTAGGGGCCGCCACAGAGCTTGCCTCCTTTGCTTTTTCATCTTTGGTAGGTAAATAGGTGTGGGTTGTGTCGGTTTTGGGTCTTTAGGAGAGAGAGAGAAAGGGGCGTTGTAGGGGAGAAAATCTCCTCTTCCCCTGCTGCACATCCAGAGGAAGAAGGAGCACAGTGCCGTTCAAAACGACATTGTTTTGTGTTTTTTTTTCTTTTTTTTTTGAAGAGAAAAATGAATTTGAGGAGTACCCCAAAAATGGGTTATGACATGCAGTATGAATATGATGGCTATAAATCCCACACCGTGCAAATAATTCATAATCCAGGTCCACCACCTCTTTGCAATCTAAAAAAAAGGAAGTTTTTCCCATTAATGGAAGGTGAAACTAAATTCAAGCTAGAGATCCTCTTGCTATTTTGCTGATTGAAAATAAAAATAAGGAAATGAGCATAACTGTATCAGAAAAAACCAAGAAATAATGGATAAAACATAGATAAAGACATGGGACTTAAAGATTGTTAAAAAATAATTACTTATGACATCTTAAAAGAGGGCATTGAGATTCAATGATACAAGACTGATTTGTAGAGAACCAACTACTAAGCTATCTAGTAGGAAAAAGTTTCTAGCAAATTTATTAAAAAAAGACTGCAATGAAAATTAGAGAAAAAGACAATGGATAAAACATAGATGATTCACCCGAACCTCTATTATAATTCATTCAAAGTTTGTTAACATTTTTCTTAGCTTCCTTAGATGCATTATGTTACATTAATAGCACAGTACAAAAAGGCTTTTACAAATTAAGAATTATTGGCACCAAGAATAAAGCCACATGTGGCTTTAGAAAAGAAAGAAGTTAAACTTAACTATAATAAAAATGCTACGTTGGAAACAAGATGGAATATTAATGAAATGCCCTGTAAAGGAAGGTTTGATAGTTCAACAATCATCTTTATTTTTTTAAATATGAAATCAATCTAGAATTCAATCCTCTTGCAACAATTCCCCTTCCATCAAAGCTTTCTTATCCTCAAGGGAGAATTGGGGAAACCTAAGAGAAAATTCATCCAGGAACTCTCATGTTGCCTCTACAGGTGAAAAACCTTTCTAATGAGCCAATATCTAGGTTGTTGTTTGATTCCTTATTTTGTCATTCTTCTGTCAATTATAGCTTGGGGCAGGAGAACTTAATCATTGTCATTGATAGAAATGGGCAAGGTAGCTTGTATGATGTTATGACCTACATGTTGCTTTAGTTGGGAGATGTGGAAGATAGGATGGATGGCAACAATAGATGGTAGATCTAATTTATAAGTTATTGTCCTAATTTTCTCTATTACTTGGTAAGGCCTATAGTATTTTGTTGCTAGTTTATGATATTGTCTTTAAGCAATCGATTTTTGTTTATATGGCTGAAGTTTAGTGTACAAGTAGTCATCAAACTTGAACTCTCTATCACTGCATTTCTTGTTTGCTAATTGAGACATCTTGTTTTGTGTCATGTATAATTTATCCTTGATTACCCTAAGCATGTCCTCTCTTTCGGTTAAAAAATCATCTATTGCTTCTAGAGCACAATCTCTTAAAAGATATGGAATGTGGATTGAAGGTTTCAATTTGTATAGGACTTCATAGGGAGTAGCTCTAGTTGATGTATAGTAGTTAGTATTGTACCACCACTATGTTAATGCTAACCATTTAGACCATTGGTTGGGGTTGTCTCTTGTCATACAACGTAGGTATTGTTCTAGATATTTATGTTTGCCCATCGGTTTGAGGGTGATAGACTATTAAGTAGCGTAGATTCACACCTTAATTGACAAACAGTTCCTTCCAAAAATGACTTGGAAACACAAGATCTTAATCAATCACAATGGTTATTAGGGACCCATAGAGTTTGTAGACATTGTCTAGGAATATTTTAACTACTATTATAGCAAAATAAGGAAGACTTAGTGCCAATAAATAGGCATACTTGTTGAATCGATCAACCACCATATAAATCACCTCTTTACCATCTGATTTTGGCAATCCCTCAATGAAATCCATGCTAATGTCAGTGAAGGAGGCATATGATATTGGTAGAGGTTGAAGTAAAATAGGAGTAAACACATTTTCAATTTTGTTCCTCTAACATACTAAACATTCCCTCACAAACTACCTCACTTGCCCTTATTGTCTCTTCAAATAGTATATATTGCCCATCCTTTTTGCTTTCACTGTGGCTCTAGAATACCCTCCTCCTATAGTTGAGTTACGATACATAGCGATGATTTTGTTCTATAAGGTAGGGTCATTTCCCACCATTATTTTACCTTTCCTACTCAAGTGATTATTCACCCATCTGTAGTGAGGGTAAGTGGTTGGATCCTTATTCAAATCCTAGATGATAGCTTGTATAGATGTATCCTTCTCTTAAGATTTTTGAATTTCCTCCATAACATTACTAGAAACAGTTGACACTATCAATGTATAAACCTTTCTACTATAAACCCTTGATGGGGCATTAGCTATAATGTTCTCCTTTCCTCTTCTATATTCAATTTTGTAGTAAAAAGCTAGTAATTTGGCTAGTCATAGGTGTTGAAGAGTAGATACCTTTTGATCCATTAAGTATTTGAGGTTGACATGGTCTGTATGTATTTTGAAATGCCTCCCCCATAGATAATGCTTCTATTTAGTTACAACATGCAAAATTACCATCATTTCCCTTAAACTTTGTTGCCTAGGTCCCAAAAGCTTATTGATGTAAGCTATTGGATAGCCTTCCTACATTAATATTACCTATATTCCCTATCTAAAAGCATCAGTTTTTACAATGAATAGCTTACGTAGGTTACATAAAGCCAACACTTGAGGGTTGATCATAGTTGATTTGAGATAATTAAAAGCTTGGGTAGCTTCATTAGACTAGCTGAAGGTATATTTCTTCAATAGGTTGGTGAGGGGTTTGTATATGGATCCATTATTCTTCAAAAACTTTCTATAGTAACATGTGAGGCCTAAGAACCCTCTCAACTGCTCTAGGTTCTAAAGTGTAGGCCAATCCATAATTGTTTGGATTTTCTAAGGGTCACTATCCACCTCTATCCCATAAATAATATGGCTTAGGCACTCTACTTGGTGACTCCCAAAAACATATTTTCTTTTCTTAGCAAGTAATTGGTGAGACTTGAGTAGCTCAAATACCAACTTAAGATGCTTATAGTGGTTAGTCATAGAATTGTTGTAGATTAGAATGTCATCGAAGAAGACTAGAATGCACTTCCTAAGGTGTACCTTGAACATGTCATTCATGAGACTCTAAAATATGACAAGGGCATTGATAAGGCCAAATGGCATGACCAAAAATTTATAATGATTATTGTGGGTCTTAAAAGTAATTTTATACACATCCTTATAAATCATTTTGATCTGATGGTATCTTGACCTTAGATCAATCTTAAAGGATATAATAATTCCACTAGTTCTTCTAATAGTACCTCAACTATTGGAATAGGAAACTTATCCTTAATAGTGAGTTTATTAAGATCTCTATAATTCACGCAAAGTCTCTAAGAATCTTTCTTTTTAACTAATACCACAAATGAAGCAAAAGGACTTGTGTTGTGTTGAATAATACATGAATCCAACATTTCAATGACCATTCTTTCTACTACATCCTTCTGGACACTAGAGTAATGATAAGGCCTCAGGTTGATAGGCTGAGTGCCTTTCTTGAGACGAATAGAATGGTTCTTGAAACATTTTTTTGTAAAAGTCCAACGGTGTCTTCAAAATAGAATTGCCTTTCTATTAAGAGAAAGAGTTGGATTCATGGAATAAGAAACATTATCATCCTTCCCTATTATTCTCAAACTACATAACTTAATCTCTGCTACTTGATGGGGTTGGTTCATTAAGCTGTTAAACTTTTCAGACATGATAGTTTGTAACCTAACTAGATATATGAGGAGTAACATTGTCTGTTATAACTTTCACTTCTTTAATTTCTTCATCTTTTATATCTTTCTCATCATCAATGAGGTATAGGGAATATAACATTTTGTTTTTACACCTATGACCAGGTACAAATCGTTCATCACACAGAAGACATAACCCTTTAGCTCTTCTCTCTTTTAGTTTTTTATTATTCATAGATTTGGTTGGTCTAATGTGTGTTTTACTGGTGAAGTGATAATCTGGGTTCGTGGATATGTTAGGTTGTATTGGCTTAGGAGAGTGCATGGTCAGGGTAGGTGAACTCTTATAATGATCTTGTGAGAGAGATGAATTGGTTTGGGTTATAGTCTGAGGTGATTGTTTAGGGGATCTGTGAAGGGATATTTTATAAGTGAGGTTATATTTTATTGTAATCTTGCTAGGTTATAAGCTTGTTTCAAGATATTGGATTCAAATATTTTCACTATATTTTTATCCTTCTGATATTCCAATAAAGAACATTAGAGCTTATTTCTCATTTATTTTTGCTTTATTTCAAAGGATGTCAAAGTCTTGAATGTATGCATTGAAAATACCAATTTGAGATATTTAAATTCCTCTAATGGATCCTATTGACCTCTAAATCTACTACACAAAGCTTCGATATACTTAACCGAGCTCACTTCTTGATTTCCCATACTCTCCATAAAGTTTCGGTTCCAATAAAAGTTCATCCTATCTATGTAATATGAGGCTAATTTAAGTTTTTCACAATCATCAACTTCTTTTATCTCAAAATAGTGATTGCATTTGTAAAGCCATTTATAAACATCATCTCTGTCAAAAATTGAAAAATCATATCTAGGTTTATATACCTTGAAAGAGTGAAGTTTTCCATCTAAGGAGGAGCAAGTCTTTTGGTTAGAATCTTCATTGTAGGAAGATTGTTGACCTTTGGTGGGGCTGGATTCATCCACGGATAAATGTAACTTCTATAGCCTTGTTGATAAAAGAGACCTTAAATCTAGCTTTGTGGTTAGAGATGTTATTTTCTGGCTTTCGACCATAAGTTTCCAGTAGCTTTATAACATGTTCATACTTTTGAGTTTGCTCTTTATTTGCAGCATTTAGAGAGTTTTAAATCCTTTTAAGATCTTATGATCGAGTTTCAAGCGTCATAGCTCGAATCCTAAGGTCTAGAGCTCTGATACCACTTGATACAAGATTCATTTATAGAGAACCAACTACTAAGTTATTCAATAAGAAAAGGTTTCTTGCAAATTAATTAAAAAGATTACAATGAAAAATAAAGAAAAGGACAATGGATTGAACAAAGATGATTCACCTAAACCTTGAGCACTTGATACAAGACTACTTTGCAGAGAACCAACTATTAAGCTATCCAGCAAGAAAAGGTTTCTAGCAAATTAATTAAAGAAAGATTGCAATGAAAAATAAAGAAAAGGATAATTGATAGAACATGGATGATTCACTCGAACCTCCATTGTAATTCATTCAAGATTTGTTAACATTTTTCTTAGCTTCCTCAGGTGCATTCTATTATATTAATAGCATAGTACAAGAAGGCTCCTACAAACTAGGAATTCCTGGCACCAAGGAAGTAGCCACATATGGCTTTAGGAAAGAAGGAAGTTATACTTATCTATAACTAAAATGCTGTGTTGGAAACAAGATGGAATATAAAAAAAATGATACATAAATGAAGGTTTGAAATTACAATGGTCATCTTTGCTTTTTAAATATGAAATCAATCCAGAATCAAGGTTGTTAAAATCACGATTTGATTCATAATTTCGTATGATTTTACTAGTCAATATATCTTAACGTGTAAAATCGTTCAAAAAACTCGAAAATGGATGAAATCATTAAAATCGGGTGAAATCGCGTTAAAAACACGATTTCAGGACCGTTTTAACAATTTCATCAGAAAACATATACTGTTGTAACCCTTGCCTCCAGGCTCCAGTTGTCCAGCGGCTATTGAGCCATTGGCTATTGCGCATTCTTTCAGCTGCTCTCTCTCTCTCTCTCTCACACACACACACACACACAGAGAACAAAAAAAATCTAAATCCCTAAAATTCTAAATCCTTAAATCTAATCTCTTTCTCTATTAACAACTCACGGCCTCACGCCTCACGACTTCTTCTTCCTCTTCCTCTTCATCAATAGCGACAATGCTCTCTGGGTAACAACTCACGGCTTCCTCTTCCCCATCATCATGGCTCACGGCTTCCTCTTCATCAATAATGGCAGCGCTCTTCAGTCTTCAAACTGTTCACTCTTCATTAACAACGCTCTCCTTTTTAGTCTTCAACAACGACTTACTCTTCAGCCTTCATCAACAATGGTTTTTTTCATCATCAACGGCTTCCTCTACATTCTACACCGTAAGTTGTTCCATTTATAATGTCATTTTGTTTGGTTGTTAAGAAAGTTTTGGAAAAAGATGTGACTTCTTTATTGTTATATGCTGATTAGTTGAACTAAATTTAATTAATTTCTTGATAAATTATTGTGCTTAATATCGGTTTGGTTTGCTAATGATTAAAAGGTGATGAAAGTTTAGATTTTGATAGACCAGAAGTAGACTGTGATAAGAAAAAATGTATGCAACATGAAATTATTCAAATCAAGAAGAAATTTAAAGGGTTTTATGGGTTTTATTTTTTATTTTTTGCTATGGGCTGATATGTGGGTTATGAACTTTACACCCTTCCTCTTCATCAATATGGTTCTACTCTGTGAATAAGTTGTGATTGATGGAACTGGATTTGCAGTTTATGGCTAATTGGCTTTGTGGATAGTTTACTGCTTAAACTATAGTCTGAGTGTTAAATTATATTTGTTTATAGTTGAGCTTATTGACTGGAGAGGATATCTTCTTTTTCTTGCCCAGATTTCGATGGTGCAACATGATTATAGTCTAGATGCACTCTACTTAGGGGATTTATATTGGTGGTCATGATTATAGTCTTCTCAGTTGTCACTATAATTTTTATAATTGTCTTCGAACTGCTGATAAGGTTTTGGATAATACTGGCTGCATGAATCATAAAGAACAATCTTGGATAATTTTATTGTCACTATTGATTTATATTACTGGTCATGTATTATGGTACTTTTTTAACAAGAATTTAATTACTATAATAAAATGTTTGGATTGATTGCAGGGCTAATTTGAGTTGATTCTTGAATTGTTGAACTCATGACATCTAGAAAAAATTCTTCTGGTAATAGGCTTGATGTGGGATGGCAACATAATATAAATATTGATAAGAATTGTAGAAAAGTTCAGTACAAGTATTGTCAAAAAGTTATCAGTGGGGGTATTTTTCGTTTCAAACAGCATTTAGCTTGCACTCATCAGGATGTTGAGCCATGTCAGCAAGTACCAGAAAATGTTAAGTAGATGATTTTGAGTGTTTCGGTGAAAAATCTAGAAGCAACTGAAAAGAAAAGAAAAGAAAGGTTCATCAATATAGTGGAAGTGGAAATATGATGATGATGAAATAAAAGAAATTAGCTCCAAGAAAAAAGGAAAGAGAGCAATTAGTGGGAGTGGAACTACACAAACAACCCTAAATTAATTGCTAAAAAAGCATATTAGAGAAGAAGCATGTCGAAAAATTGTAAGGTTTTTCTACACTAGTGCAATTCCATTTAATTGTGTAAAAAACCCTGAGTTTCTTAAGGCACTTGAATTGGTTGCAAAGCATGGGCTAGGTTTCAAGCCTCTATCTTACCATGATATTAGAGAGAAGTATTTGAAGCAAGAAGTGGATCAAACAATGAAATTACTTAAGGAGTACAAACTAGAATGAAAAAAAAAACAGGTTGTTCAATAATGTTTAATGGATAGACAGATAAAAAAAGACGTTGTATTTGTAACTTTTTGGTTAATAGTCCTAAAGGGACATTTTTTTTGTCATCGGTGGATACTTCTAATATGTCCAAAACTGCTGATAAGGTATTTGAGATGTTAGATGTCATTGTAGAGAGGATTAGGAAGGAAAATGTTGTCCAGGTAGTCATCGATAATGCTGCAAATTATAAGGCAACATGACAATTATTGATGGAAAAATGAAAAAGTTTGTTTTGGACGCAATGTGTTGCCCGTTGCATTGACTTAATATTGGAAGATTTTGAGAAGAAGTTAGAGGTTCATCAAGTAACTATTGCTAAGGGGAGGAGAATCACCTCATATATTTATTTAAGAACTATTCTTATTTACATGCTAAGGCACTTTACAAAAGGAAGGGATTTGATTAGGCATGCTGCCACTCAGTTTGCTACTGCATATTTGACTCTAGGATGTTTAAATGATCATAAAATACAGTTGATGACTATGTTTACTTCCAAACAGTGGAGTTCATGTAGGTTTGCAAGAATAGAAGAAGGGAAACAAATTCAAAATTGTGTTTTGGATAACAGTTTTTAGCATGATGTCACTATATGTATTAAGACAGCATATCCTCTAATTAAAGTTCTTCAATTAGTTGATTCAAATGAGAAATCAGCTATGAGTTTTATATATAAAGCAATGGATGAAGCAAAAGAGAAGATACAAGTGAATTTTGGTTCTATGAAAAAAAAGGTATCTATCTTGCTAATTGTTTATTTCAAATGTTTTCATCTATTAATATGAATGTCTTTAGAGATACTTTCAATTGAGATATTCCTAGATTGTAATGATATTTTTATTGTTTTTTTTATAGTTATATACCTATATGGAATATTGTTGATGCAAGATGAGAACTTCAACTTCACATACATTTACATGCAGCAGCGTATTATTTGAATCCTTATTATCATTATAATCTCAATTTTAAGGTTAAAATTGAATTATATCAATGCTTAGAAAGGATGGTGTCTAATGCAATTAAAATGTGCAAAATTGACTTACAACTTGAATCAATCAAGGATGCAAAAAGGTTGTTTGGCATTGAGGCTGCCAAGACAACAAGAGATAAAAAAAAAAAAACTCCAGCTCAATGATGGGATTCTTATGGGGATGAATGTCCAGAATTACAAAGGTTTGCAATTGAGTTCTAAGTTTGACTTGTATTTCATCTGGATGTGAGCGTAACTGGAGTGCATTTGAAATAGTGATTTTTTTTATTTTAAATGTTGAAATATTTAATAAAAATCTTATAAATTTGAATTGTTTATTTAGGTTCATACAAAACGAAAAAATCGTTTGCACCAGAAAAAAATGAATGACTTGGTATTTGTAATGTACAATATGAAATTGAATGATAACCAAGTTAAAAAGCAAGCTGATGATTTTGGTGTAGTAGATGATTTTTCATCTGATGATGATTGGATAACTAAGGGAGAAAAACATTCAAACTTTGATTTGCTTGGTGCTATTGACAGTGCAACATGAAGAAAAAATGGTAAAGAAGATGAAAGTGATGAAGAAGAAATTCCTAATGATGCTGAAATAGAGAGTCATGGTATTGAAGATGATTTGGAGATTCAAATTGATAACAATTTGAGAATTCAAGGAGTTTTGAGTTAAATAACATTGATAATATTAGTGTTGGTACTAGTAGTAGCACTAACATTCATAATATTGGTGTTGGTATTAGTAGTGATACTAATAATCCTCTTGATGATAATGATATTGATGAATATCTGAGGAATAATGAGTAAGATGAAGGCAATGAAGTTAGTTTTAGTTTATATGACACACCAGCAGATTGTTTGTTTTAAGTTTGTTAATTGTTAGTTAATGAAAAGTTACTTAAATCATGTATGAATTTTTATTTGAACCATGTATTTTAAAGTGCTTGAACTATGTATGAAAAAAAAATCCTTATAATTTTACGATCCGAGTTTATTTTATATTTTTCGTGTCGTGTCAAAAATATATTTTTGACAACCTTGACCATAATTCGATCTTCTTGCAACATTGAAGCTCTAGTAATAGAGGCCATTTTTTTTTCTTTCAATAAAAACAAAGAGAAAAGGGAGAGATCTGAGTGAAAATGGGATTGTTGGTTGTTTGTGAGTTAGATTGGGAGGGAGAAGCGAAGCCAGTGTTGTTTAGTAAAGGTGTAATTACGTAAATAAAAAAAATATTTTATCGAAAAAAGAACTTATCAAAATAAGATATTCATACAAAAAAAATCCAAATATCTAGCTTCCATTTTTTCATTTTTTTTAAATGAAAAATTTTATTTTAAAGTTCTACAAATAAAAAAAATATTTTACAAGATTAATTATTTATAAGATTATATTACATTGTACACAATTAAATTTTATAAAATCAAATATACATATGGTCTAAAAAGAAAATTATTAATTAATTATATATATATATATATATATATATATATATATATATTGTGTGTGTTTTTATAATATAATTGTAATATAATATGAATATTATAAAGATAAATATGATTAAATAAATAATACTGAATTTAAAATTTTGCGAAATAATTTCTATCCAAATCAATGATTTTCTTAATCTATCAAATAATAAAGTAAAAAAATAATATAAAAAATGGTCAAATGGATGGATGGTGTTAAGTGAGATTTAGATTCTAGATTTCTTTGATATAAAAATATGGTATTGAAATTTTATAGACACAGAAAATATTTTAACGGTCTTTTAATAAAGAAGATTTTATAAGGAGATTCTTATAATTTCTTCTAGATAAAAAGAGTGTTGCCATGTTAAATCAATGTTGTGAGACTTGGATTAGCTTGATAGGTTGATTTGGGATCTAGCAATCTGAAGCATGAACAAATCTGGGTTGAGAAAAAAAAGAAACTTGGTTGATGTAGTCAAAAACTCAAATTGACTTGCTGACTCGGTCAAAACACGACCTTTAACCCATTAATTTTTTTAAAAAAATAGTTAAAGTAATATTGTTTCGATGAAAAGAAATATATTTAGGGATCAATCCTACCAACATTTAACTTGTGCTTTACCTCGGTTCACCTTTCAAATATGTATTTAATACCATGACTTATTATTATTGTTGTTATTGTTATTAAAGGTGGTGGTTTGTTGGTTGAGTTTTGGCGGTCTTGTTTTCATCGAAACTTTGTACTATTTATAATATTATTGATTTGTCGACAAAGTATTTTTTATTGATTATTTTTTACTTAATCAAACAAAACATGTAACAGGTTAATTTTGAACATAAAAGAAAGATTAAATAGTGCTTATTTAGATCATAAATTTGTGCATGGACTTGGACTACAGGAGTTCCTAATATGGCTTGGATTCATTGAAAAATTTGAGACCTTTCTTCCCTAAGATATGTGTGGCGTCTAAGGGCTTTATAAATACTTTAGTTAAGCTATCTTTTATTTCTTTTGGTTCTTTTAAGTTTAGGCAACTTGGTTTTTCATTCAAAATTTATGATTTTAAGTTTGATTAATTAGTTAACGCTCAATGGTTGTTTGATCTTAGTTATGAATTATTTTTCAACTATTACTCAAAGCTTATTTGGGTCTATGCTTTCAAGTTTATTAATGTAAGTTTTGAGTCAATTTTAAAAGTGGATTAATTTAGTCCACAAGAAAAAATCCATCAGAGTTTTTATTTTTGAGAATATAAATACTCTTTGTAAAGATAAAATATTCAATCTTGAAAATACTATCCTTGTTAATAAACTAAACTTGTGTACTATTGAGCATCATAAACCTTATAAATTACAATGATTGAATGATTGTGGTGAGATAAAAATAACTAAACAAGTCTTGATTTTATTTTTTATTGAAAAGTATGTTGATGAAGTTCTGTATAATGTGGTCTTAATACATAAAAATCATATCTTATTTGAAAAATCATGATAGTTTAACAAATATACAATCCATAATGAGCTTAGAAATAAGTATATTATTATAAAAAGCTGTCACTCTTATATTTTTTATATACGAACATGAAGATCAAAAAAAAATTGAAGAAAATTAAGAGTAGTAATTAGGTGCGAGAAAAAAATTAGAAGCAGTCACAGACTCACAACCAAAACACTCATTTCACTTCCTAAAACTATTCAGAATATGACCGAGAGTGAAGGTAAAACTTGATATATAAACAATCTTTTTTTTTTTTTTAATGTTAGAGAGGGTGAGGTTATGCAGACGCTACTCTCTCTCTTCTAAGGCTTAATTCTTATATCCTTTTTTGGATCTGCATTTTCTCTTAAAATCACTGGTAAGTTTTTTACTTGTCTTGGAATTTTAAGTATATCATTATCACTTCTACTTAGTTAATTACTCCTCTGTTTATTAATATTGTGTTTAATTTCACTTCACAATATTATATTTTTTTCACTTAGTTACTGTTTTAGTTTTAGTTTAGAGTCAGGATGATGATGAGTACAGAGCTTTTGGAAATTCTGCCTCGTGAACTCAAGATTACTTGTAAGTATTTAGTTACTATTTTCTCTTTCTTCTCGCTTAAGTTTTTCTTTTTTTCTTTCTTTTTTGTTTATTTTATTGATTTGATGACAATAATTTTTTTTTCAAATATCATGTGATTAATACAAAATTATGTTGAAAACAGATAAATAAGAGTGTCCCAGCTGTTTAAATTAGAGAAATTTATTATTATCTTCTGTTTTGTTGAAAGTTGAAACTCAAAATTATTCGAAAACAACAAATGGGTCATCAATATATTTGCTCACAATTTAATTTCCACTTGCAGCTTTACATTTTCTTTTTATCTCAGGCACCTTTTCTTTAATAATTATTGATGCTTACGTTTTGAATTTTGATTGTTTATGTTTTGGGATTTTTTTCAGGTGTCGAATTTTAACTTTGCGCAGTTATGCTGGCAAAGTTGTTTGGTAAATATAAAAATCTATTGTAATTTGCAATGTGATGGACTCTCTTTTTATCTCTGTAGTTGAGGTGAAGAGAGAAAGCTCATGCTCAATTCAGCTGGGCAATAAGTCTGATCAGTATGTTGCTTTCAAGGTGAGGTTCTTTTATGGCTTCATTTCTGTTGCACTCTTCTCTTTTTAACAGCTCCATTTTATTTTATTTTGCATTTTTTTAATCTAATTATACTCTTCTATGATCATGGGAGTGCTGGTTTATCTGCAATGAAATTGCAGTGCAGATGCTAATGCTTGTTGAAATGAGGTCAAAGTAAAGAAGTTTGGTTTCGGAAAATGATACAAGTATGCCTAAATAATTCAAAACGTTTTTTGCAGGTGAAGACTACACATCCCCGAAAAAGTATTGTGTGCGGCCTAACACGGGTGTTATTAAACCAAAGTCAACTTGTGATTTCACAGGTTCTTCCCATCTTCCTATGCTCTGCTTATATTCAAATGAAAATGTCTCAAACATGTGTTCGTGACAAGTTTTGAAAAAAAAGTAAAAAATGATGATGCATGTGGCCTATTGTATACTTAATGTTTCAAATGAAACAATGATCCAAGTGCAATTTAATCATGGAAATAATAAAGGCTGTTATTCTGGATCATAAAAAGGCTGCTTGGTAAAGTCTAAGATGGACTAGCATGACAAGTAGAATTTTTTGATCAATCAAAATTTTAAACCAGGTCTGGACAAATAAATGGAAGTACTGAGTTTCTGCCTGTCTTATTCTATCAGAATCTGTAATGGATGGTTTTTTTCTTAACTTTCTGGTCATTTCAGTTACTATGCAATCAGAAGTTCTTGGTTCAAAGTACAGTTGTTCCCCCTGGGACAACTGAAGAGGACATTACATCTAACATAGTAAGATTTAGTTTCATTTCTGTTTCTACTGTAAGAAGTTGCAGCTCTGTTTTGTTTTAAATTTTCTCTTTAGTTTCTTATTTCTAGTTTGGCAGTTTTCTAAGGAGGGTGGGAAATACATTGAAGAGAAGAAGCTAAAGGTGGTTCTCATTAGCCCACCCCATTCATCATTTTTACTTCCAAGCGAGGGAGAGCTGAAGAAAGATCCTTGTTATGACACTTCATTGCTCAGAGATCTAGGAAAGGATGAAATTGAAAACATTCATCCACCTCATGAGGTAAGAGGTATTTTATATTGTTGTTAAATGTAGTCTCGACGAAGCCTTGCTTCTTGTCCAATCTCTGTCTCTCTCCCCGCTACGTATAGAGTTTACCCGATGCATCATCAACTTTTATAGGAACATTCTTGTGTGTGTTTTCTATACACCTTTATACATGTTTCAGCATTTTGTTATACTTGCCAAGTGACTATTTTCATAACTAGATCCGTAGGAGTTTTTAGCTCTGTTTCTATAGGTGAAAGGGGTAGGTGTTCAATCTCCTCCGCTGATCTTATGCAGTCTTGTTTGACAAATGTAAATGAAAAGTGTAAAAGGTAACCGAACATATGATTAGATGACAGAAGTTGCAAGGAAATGCTTTAAAATTTAAAATTTTGACACAACAAAATGATTATTGGTTATCTTGTCTCAGTTAGCTGAAGATGCTCCAGTCTTCGAAACTGCCATGGATGCTAATGAGTTAGGAGGAGCCAAGGATGCTGATGGTTCAATACCTGCTGATATGGGGGAATTGAAATCTTCTAAGGATACAGCTGAACCAGAGTTGACGAAGGATTATGAAGAGTTGAAGTCAAAGCTACATGCAATGGACTTAAAGCTAAGAGAGGTCTTTTCTCCTCTAGTATCAGTTTATTGGCGCCAAAACCTTAAACTCGGACTCAATACTACCATTTATCACAAAATAATATTTTTGAAAAGAGCAATTGAATTCCTTGAGTCATGTTTGATCTTTGAACGTGGAATAGTGAGTTTTTATTTTGAAGAGAGATTTTTCCTTAATGCTACACGACACTTTTTATCCATTTTGTTATTATCTGTTTTTGCAGGCTGATCATACCATTTGAAGCTCACTGATGAGAGGAGGATGGCCACTAAAGAGAAGGATAAGCTCAAGCATGAAGCATTAAGTAATTTATTTCACAGGATCTTTTTCAAAAAAAGAAAATTAAGGCTAATAACTCTGATTAAAACCTTGAAAGTTAGTTTTCTGCCATTACTGCCTGTTGGTCTGCAAAGAGGATGGGTAATAGGATTAGACAACTGGCAAGAGATGGGTGTAAAAGAAATTATTTGTTTTTCATAGTTGTAAATATATTAAAATAGTGAACAATGATGTGTGCAATTTCTAAATATATAAATATAGTGCCTATAAATCAGTATTTTTTAAGCTAAAAAAACTGTTTAGAGTTGAAAAAAAAAAACTTCTAAAAGAGATTATTATCATTTATGGCTCAACTAGATAAAACAATAAGCGGAAAGAAAAGGTTATTTATGGATCAGGTTCAAGTCTAAATTTTAATTGGTAAAAAATAATTTTTTATAATTTAAAATATTATTTTACAATAAACTTAGATTTAGGTCTAAGAACGAGTTAGGTCAGAGTGTAAGTGATTTTAAGCTCAAAACTCACTTTGTCTAGAACGTTTTATATTTAAAAGCTTAGATGTTTTGATCATATTTTAATTTTTCCATTACTGATTTTATACATACTAGAAAAGTTTTGTTTCTTTTCTTCTAATATGAAATAGAGTTTTTTAAAAGATTTTAAATTTCATTAAAATATACCAACTAAGAATTTTTTAAGATCAATTTCTTATTCATTTATAATTTATTTAAATCATGTTAATATTTTATATTAAAAAATATATGTTGAAGATTAAATTTTAATAAAGTTTTAACTCAAAAAATAAGTGACTGTTATTTTAATTTGACTTCAAATATTTACTTTAATCATTTTTTTAACAAATTTCCAGCATAAAGTTCAATTCTTAAATGTTATATAGGCTAGCAATAATGTTTTTATTTGTTTCTTTATGATATTTATTCATAGTTTTGAAACTCAATCCGGTTAAATGATCAGGTTACGGGTCAGATAGGTTGACTCAGATCACTA
>Ga0325402_1001444_pt1 | contig 19448 bp, 3 predicted proteins | sample PopdelMetagenome_22_FD_207212 | JGI IMG/M metagenome (GOLD analysis project Ga0325402, IMG submission 207212) | Populus deltoides microbial communities from Bellville, Georgia, United States - Xylem-PdKOR-R3 | ecosystem: Host-associated > Plants > Phyllosphere > Stem > Wood/Secondary xylem...
TCATGGACGTGGCGCTCGACTAACTCGGTAAAAAAAAGTGATTCCCGCGATGAACATTCCAGATCATCCTAGCTCAGGTTAATAAACACCCCCTGGAGTGTGTAAAAAAATTAAAAAGCTAATTAAATAAAAAAAATATCTAAAAATATTAAAAGCGTATTTGATATTGTGATAATTATTATAATTTAAAAAAATTTATTTTATAAAAAGTATTTTTAGTTGAGATTGGTTTAAAAAAATAGGTGTTTGGTTAAAACTGTGGTTGAAATTAAGATTAAAAAAAAAAGTAGTTTTAATATATTTGGTTAAAAAAATACTTTTCAAATTGAGATTATAAAATAATATATATATATATATATATTAATGATTTTTAACTTAAATATTGTAGATTTAATTATTGTTATTACATCATGAAATAAATAATATTGAAATCAAATATTTTTTATTATTCCATTAAACTATGTACAATGTCATTACATATGAAATCTATCCAACAATGACTATATTTTCCATGGTTTCTAAGCGTGCAATAAGAAAAATTGAATTTTTTAATTTATGTAGTGTTATTTAATAATAAAGATTGTGGTATCTTTATTATTGAAATTGCGATCAAATTCCATAAATGCTACGTCATCATGCGATATCTTTTTAATTTATGTAGTGTTATTAAATAATATTAAATACTAGTTTTTCGAGTACAACACAATTTTTTTTTATAATTTACAATTTCATTACAGTATGAGTAAATTTAATTCACATTAAACTAATTTAAAAAAATAAAAAAAAATATTGTTCACGATTAACTGCACAGGTGTTCGGGGAAAAAAACACTAAACTTTTCTCATTGGTTTTTCAAAAAAAAAAACTGAACATTGTGACAATGGAGCATGGCTCCACTATTCCTAAAAATAACCACGAGAAGCAGCATTTTGTTGCTTCTCCAATCCTGCGGTTAGGCAGCAAAAATCAGTGGGCTCTACCAAGCAAAATCAGGTTTGTTTCCTTTATCAAACATAAAAATGTGTAGCTGCGGGTGAACCTCACCGGCAGCCACAATAACAAACAGCATCTAAATCATGAAAAAAGATTAAATTGATTAGATTATTTCAAAAAATATTCAGTTTGATTTGATTTTGATTTTTTAAATCTGAAATTAAAAAACTAAACCAGAAAAAAAAACCAAATTAAACCGAAATCAAACCCATTAAAAAAGTTTAAAAAATGCAAAAAAAAATATAATTTTTTGTTTTTAATATAAAATAACCGAACCGAAACAAAACCAGTCGATTAGGTTTCAATTTTTAATATAAAAAACTAAAACCGATTGATTTGAACTTGTTTAATATAATAAATTAATATTCATATAATAGAATTAAAAAACACAATGAAAAAATTCACTCACCACCACCTTCACTTAATTTACTGCATAATAAAAACTCTTATTTATAAACACTTAGAAATAAGTGTTTCTTTCTTTCTATATATATATATTATTTTTATTCATTTACAAACTAAACTAATATTTTATAGCTCTAGCTACGATGCTTTTAGTTTATATTACTGTTGATCAAGACGTTGGTTTAGTTCATATTCTTCAACATTATTCATTCCCATCCACAAACTCACTGAGACAAGCCCTAATAGGGTCAAGGCTTGCCGTTCTGGAGCGAAGCCATTTCCTACTTAATACCTAAACGACTGTGAAAACACTTGGCCGTCTCTTGGCAATGATCATTTAGAGTGGATATATATATTTCCTGTATTTTAAAAGGCAGAGAGCAAGTTGAATTATCCTGCTAAATCAACATGAACAAAACCTTTATGCTCTACAGTGATCATGGCAATCCAGGTTGAGCTCCTAACACTTGAAATCTTTCATTAAAAAAAAAAAAAAGAGGTTTAATTCGATAACGCAAGCAGCAAGCATGGAAAATAACATTTTCATTAGGACGTGGAACAGACATTCCGACAGTCATCAACTTCAATTGTTGGCCAAGGTTTGGAGTCCTCGGACAAGTACTGTTCTAATAGCCAGCCAAGATATTTAGTCCAGCACTATGATCCAACACGCCATCTTTGGCAATTCACCATTCTCAGCCCTCCTAAAGCTCTTTCTATTCGTGTCAGAAAGAAGCACAGATGCTGGATTCTTTGACAAACAATTTTTTATGAAAACAACGCCTCGCCTGTGTGGATGCTGCCTGCGGGATGTGGACGGTCTTCCATTTCAAAGGGAAAAAAAAAAAGCTCTCATCCTCCGGAGCCCATTTTCGTAGTCCTCCAATATCCACAACCCAATCCTATCATGATCCAAAATAAATTTGCCACCAACAATTGCCGAAACATCCATCAGTTTGAACTAGACGCCGATTATAGATAGCTCCTAACCTTTTGGCACTGTGGGTAGGATTAAGAAGCCAATAATTACATGTAAAAAAATACGAGTGTTGTTATTTTTACCTGTATGCAATAAAATATTTGAAATGAGGAATAAAAAATTGATTAGTGTATTAGTTCAAATTGATCGACCACCATAAGGATTCATAAATAAAAAAATAAGTCATGTTCGATTAAGCAGAACTTATGGCTTGTTGGATTAAGCGGGTCAAAAGCAAACTCGTCACCCTGTTCATATGGTGATTTAGATAAAACTATTTCATGCAATTATCATTTTAATCTTGTCTGACACTAGCTTAAATGAGAAATAATGAACCACTAAATGATTAAATCGAGAAAAAAAATTAAGAAAATAAAATGAAAAAACAATTACACGTCGTATTGACCTGGTTTAACACTTTAAATTCAACCCTTATAATGGAAATGATCATAATGAGTTAACCCGGTTGGAAAAACTGTAACTTTTCTTTTCCTTTCCTTATTCTCTTCTTGGTTAGGTCTTGTTTGGGTTTTAATTGATCACAAATTAAATTAAATCTAGAAGTAAATTGAAAAGTTATAAAAAAATATAGAATAAAATTTAAAAATATGTAACATTATATTGACTCCGATCAACTTGATTTAAGACAAAATTTACAATTCAGATCATGAACATAATCTCAATTAAATATAATTCTTTTAAGCTAAATGATAAAAGGAATGAAATTGCATTTATCTTTTTATTTTAAGTTAAATAAAAAAAAACAATGATAACAAAGGTTAAATTATATATTTGAAAAATATTTAGGGGAAAAAATATAAAAAAGAGGCCTAAGATATTGTATCGTAACCTGTTAAAACTGTGATTCACACTAAGAACCAAAGTAGATCTAATAATTTTGTTTTCTTAAACTTATTTTGCACCTAAAAAAAATAGCATTAAAAAATAGCCTTGCCTGGTGGCCTATGCCCGTGTACTTGAGCCTTATTGAATTATTATTTTTTGTCTTTTAAAGGGTGGATGACCTATTTTTTTAAAAAATAATAATTAGACAGTATGTCTGTTCAGATTTTAGCCACCATAATAATGGCTGGAAAATCAAGATAGACATGTTTTTTCCCTGAAAACTTGTCTTGTAATCTATTTTAACCAAAAAAACACTTCATGAACACCATAAAAAATTTAGAAATCAATTTATCAACTTAAGAAGCTTCAAAAACAATCACAAAACAAAAAATCAAATCGGGTTAAATTGTTTTTCCTTAACTTCGATCTATTTTTTAGGTACTACTAAGGTTTTAAACAACTATCATTAACCTACTTTTATTATATAGAATTCATTAACATCAAAATTAACCAATTTAATGGACGGAATATACAAAAACAATAACTTTATCCAATATTATAAAGCAATTGGCTATTAATTGAAAAGCAATTGGCTAGAATCCAGCAAAAATAATTTCTCTTCTTCACAAACCGGGAATTGAAAAAAAAAATTTTTATACCAAAATTAAATTTGAAAAAAAATTAAAGAACCAAAAAACAAAAATACTCTAGTCCACAAGATACTACGAGTATGTGAACAATATTTAGCACGGTTTAAGACCACCCTTTAATTTTAGTTTATTTTTGTATATCGAGAGGGCCAAAATCATCCCTTTATGTAGCATGCATATATTAAAAAAATAAACATGCTCATTTTTTATGTATATTTATGTGTTAAGAAATAAAAATAAAATACTGTTAATTTTTGTGTGCAATTATATATTTAGCTTTATATGTTGTGAGCATTTTCATTTTGTCATAGATTTTCATATTTTTATTTTTATTTGGAATAATTACAAAAAATCTTTTATATTTTACTTTATTTTTCATTTTTTATTTAAGGTTTGAGAAATTACAGTTTTTTTCTAAATTTAAGTAATTTTATTATAATTTACATTCTATGTTTAGGCGATAAAATAAAAATCAACTATTATTTAATGACCAACGTGTTTTGGTGACCAAAAGGGAAGAAATGCTCCCATACTGTGATAATCATACACCATCAGCTTCTCATCTCTAGAACAGCAATAAGCTTTCAGTTCAACCACGTTCAGATTTGGCAAATTAAAATCAGGAACTTCATCGGAAAGCGAATTGTTTGCGAGATTCGAACAGCAAGGTGACTCAAATTCGAAGACGAATAAGGAATACTCCCATTAAACCGCCGATAACATTTGAATATCAAAGGCTGAGAGACGACTAAGAGTGTTTGGTGGAATTGGGCCATGAAATCCAACACCAGGCAATCTGACAGCAATCACACGAGTCCCATCTCCACTAAAAATGACTCCAGTCCAGCTATTGCAGTCAGGAGAGCCCTCTTTCCAGTTTAAAGACCGAGAATGTGGCAAATTGTTCACAAAATCAAGCAATGCCTGCTCTCAGAATTCCACATGTCAAAAGCTCCTTAAAAGCATGGAGATACATCCTTTAAAAGCTCTGAGACTTTATTTTCTATTTAATATTTTTTTTTCTTTTTTTTATTCAATTAATGTTGTGTGTGTCTATATTATTATTGTTTAATTGAATAAAAAAATAATTTTAATAAACATAACCAAATAAATATTATATGTTGCGAGATTAAATATTTTAATCTATATCTATCTCTTAATTTTTTCAGTTTTATTTTTAGTTATCGTTAATAATTTCTTTTTATAATTCATACATACGATCCTTGATTTATTTAATTAGATGCATGCATTAGCTTTTTTATTTAGATTTAGAATTTTTTTTATATAAAAAACATATTGAAAAAGCTTGTATATTTAATTTTTTTATTAAAAAAAAATATCCAACTCATGACAAAGCGGCGCAAAACAAATATATAGTAAAATGATACTGGGTGTAGTTGATTTTTTAAAAATTCAAGTGTCGGAGTAATATTTATAAAAATTTTATTAAATTCTTATAAAAATACAAAAAGTGGATATAAAAGACGAACTCTTAGAAATCACCCAAAGACGAGACTTGATATTGATTGGTGCTGGAATTAATTTGAGGAAAAAAAATCATTAGTCGTGGGTTAATGCCTGATGGCGTGAGTAATAAAGACATCGTGAAAAAAGACAGGGGAAGCAAGAGTCAAGGGCCCCACTTCTCATAACAGCTTTTATTTTTTTCTGAATTTCCTTCACACAATTTCATATCTATTTCTCTTTGTTTGTACGTAGTGGCCCCTTAAAATAAAAGTGCAGAGCATAATAAACCCTTCACGATCGATGGTGCTGTCGTCCCTGGCTTTTACAAATGCTCACCACTTTTTTCTTTTCTTTTCTAATCAGGTGTCTTCAGTGAGAAAGCCAAGAGAAGAGCAAAAAAATAAAATCTATCTTTTCAGCTCTTCTTCTTTGATTTTGCAGCCTCAATGGAATAGATTATTTAAATATTATTTCTTTCATCAATTAAACTTTTTTAATATTAAAAAATGTTGGGTATACGACCAAAGTCCATGAAGGCTTAGGGCCAAAGTGGACAATATCATACCAATGTGGAGATAGATGGTGTCCATAGTCTTTAAAAAAAAACAAAAAAAATCAATATTAAACATATTAAAATACAAATGGATTGTTAAAATGATTTTTTTTCATTGAAACACATATATATAAAAAAAAACTATATTTATGCTATTTAAAATACCCATGTCACTGATCAACTAAAGATTTTTGGAATTTTGTTGCATGCGGTGCTAATAAGTTGTGTGATCGGTCATATCACTTCTCTCCTAGATTATCATAAAATTAATCACTCAATCTCCATAACGAGTGTCGCGGAGCATTTTAATGATAGAAATTATCTTTACTAATTTCTTGTTTCCTTGTGGAGCTTATCCTTTATATAGTGCTGCTTTCTCATGGCAACTTTATTTATCAATTAAAGTATTGGTTTAGTCGTTAAAATATTATTATATTTCTACAATATTAAAATTAGAAATATAAATTTAATTTTTAAAAATTATATTTATTAAAAAAACAGCTATAAACTCCATCCAAACTAGTTTTATTTTTTAAAAAAATATAAAGATATTCAAACAAAAAAATCATAATTTTAGCAGTTAAAAAAATACATAGCTGTTTTTCTTTTATGAAATTTAAAAATAAAAAAGTTATCAATGTCAATCAAATCAAAACAATTATTTTATCATACATCTATACTAGTTAAAAATGTTGAGAGCATGCCATATTTATAAGAATTTAAGAAATAAAATCAATCAATCAATCTCAGTTTTTTTTAAAGTAATTTTAACGGTGTTATAATGCCTGTGAATAATTAATGATCGATCATGTGACCACCACTCCAATAATAAGTTTAAAAAATTTATTACAGATCAGATCATAATGAATAATGAAGTTTGAGATTTTAATAATGATGAGAGTTTAAATTTTTTTTTTTAGAAATATTTTAAAATATTTTTTTATTTTTTAAAAATTATTTTTGATATAAATACATCAAAATAATATAAAAATATAAAAAAATTTATTAAAAAAATTAAATTATTTAAGAATACACTTTATACCACGTTTCTAAACACATGTTTAGTATCGGTTGTGGTAGATTTAGAGTTTGTTAATGACTTATAAAAAATAACTTTTTAACTTTAAATTATAATTCAAAAATTACTTTTTATAAATAATTTGTGAAAAAAAGGATCTAAAGTTAGAAAAATATATTTGAGTAAAATTAATGACTCCAAACAACTATTTTAAATAAAGAATATAATATAAGTTAGAACCGTTTAAAAGTTGAGAATTTTAACTTCGGTTTAAGCAAAAGTTTGACTTAATTTCATAATAAACTTTTATATGCTTGCTATATTGAAGTTATCTTACATGGCAATTAAAGGCAAATATGACATTCAAATCACTAGACATGAAGGCAAACATGGGATAATGCCGGCAACCACCCCGTACAAACAATAGTCCCCACGTGTCAACTTCTTATTTGTTAAAAATCTCCCAAGTACAAAGAGTACAAAGCAATCATTCTATATAATCGCTCAGACGCAAATAATGCGCATAAAGCCAAAAAAATGCAACAATAATTAAAAGTAAAAAGAAAATCTCAGTAAAAATATCTGGGTACATTTTTATTGATGTATATTGACAATTTTGCCTCTACAGTCATAAACTTGCACCACTCTGTGACAAGAAAACAACACTCCAAAAAAGGTACCATAAGAATCAAACACAAAGGCATGGTGGCCATGACCTCATAGCACCAAGGCTCACCGTTGAATCGAGCCATGGGCTCCACCCCACTGTGCCAATTTGCGATCTTGGGTCCCACAGAAGTTAAGGGCAGCCACTCAAACACCCTAGTGGCAAGTTCGTAAAACAGTCGAGTATTTATGGGCTTTTATTGTTTCTCAAGACACCGCGCAAAAATCCTCCTTTCCCTTTAATGAGTCGCCACCAAATGCCAGTCGTAGGGAATGTGACTCACGTGATGGTATTGAATCTGGACCGTCTATGGGTGCCATGTAAATCTAGCGGGTCCCATCTCAAACGATCATGTTTAAGCGGGTCTTATCATGTAAATATTCGTTTTTTTAATTGTGATATCTAATCCAGTTTACACGTAATTTAATTAATTGTGTGAGAACCTCAAATTATTAATTAGATAAATTTTTAATAATCTAAAATTTATAATATTTAAACTAATGATATCTGAAAAATAAATTCAGAATATGACCAAGTTAAATTATACCTTTTAGTATTAAATATTTGTTTTTACTTTATAATTTGATTTTTAATTGTTTTTATCTAAAAACGTTGAGGTAATATTGTTTTAAAATAAAAGGCAAGGTGTAATACTGATATTTTTAAATGGTTTTCACATTTGATATAAAAAAATAATAATTGGTAAATACTTTGTATTGTGATGCAAATCACAGATAGTGTTTGTTATTACAATAATAATTATTTTTTAAAATATTTTTTACGTTTAAATATATTAAAACAATATATTTTTTTTTTATTTTTAAATCAACACATTAAGATAATATAAAAAAATCAAAATTTAACAAATACACAATCAACTACGTTGCCAAATAGTGCCGTATACTATAATGGAATGTCAACCGCGTACTTGCCTCCGTCCCGCGTACATACACGGAGAGTTCGTTAGAGTTTGTTGGACAGGTAAGAACATGGGGACTTGATTTTGCTTATTAAAACCAAATCGATTCTCTATTGATGTTTGTGATGAGGCCATTTTTTCTTCTTTTTTTTTATTGGTGCAATTAAGATAAAATTTATATCGTTTCTAATTTTTGATACGATGCTATGAAAATAAAGCATCCTACTTACCGAATCAAAACATTCTCCAAAGTGTGACAGAGTTATACAACTTTTTCATAAATAATTCTTATATAACATATAGAATTTCACCTTTATATATAAAAAAAATCAACGCGGGAATGATATTTAGAGAGTATTTGAGAGTGTGATATATTTTATTTTTTAAGGTGTTTCTGTGCTTAAAAATACATTAATTTTTTGAAAAATAAAATTATTTTTAATATTAGCATATTAAAAAAAATTAATTATAACATAAAACAGGAAAAAGACAATAGGTTATAAAATGTCCCACAAACATACACCCTCATTTAAAAACTAAAGCATGAATGCAAGGTAAAAAGAATACAATTTAAGAAAAATGTTTTTGAAAACCAAAAAATAGAAAAACAAATTCTAAAATGAAAACAAAGCATGTTTTCATTCTAAGAAAGCATGGCACCACAAGATAAGAATCATTTAGAACCGTTTTTGTAACGATATTTTTTAAAAAATTAAATTAAATTATTTTTAAAAATTATTTTTTTATATTTTCACATTGTTTTTATATTTTAATATTAAAAATAAATTTTAAAATATAAAAAATATTATTTTAATATATTACCAAATAAAAAATAATTTAAAACACAATCTCAATCGCAATTAAAAAGAAAAACGCTTAATCTTCCTAAGTTAACAAAATCAACGGCCAAGATTTCTATATAAAAGAATCTCCTTCTCCTTCTCTCTCACATCTCAAGTATCCATTTTTTCTCAGACTGGGAAATCCGAGGCCAAAAAAAAATGCTTCTTAGAAGCTCATCAACGCCTCTACTGAACACGTGGATCCCTCCACATTCGAAAGAACCGTTACCAGAACCTGAATCTTTACACCAAATCCAAAAATCCCGATCCATTTCGTTAACAGCATCATCTTCTAGTTCATTTTCTTCCATTTCCTCACAGGACCATGATTCTATTAAAAGAATGACAAGAGCCTTTTCCGAGACTGATTTAAGAGACCTTTCAGTGCCAAAGAGAAAACCCAGTAACAGAATCTTGAATGGAATCTCTGTTGACGAGGAAGTTGAAGAAGAAGTGGAGAAAAAGGTGTCATTTTTGGAGAGTGGTTGGTTCTTTGAAGGATGTGAGGTTGGAGTGAAGGGTGAGAGTGATAGTGGGATGTTAGGGGTCATGGTGACGGGTGGTGGTAGTGATGGTGGTGGAGGGAAGTTTTATGGTGGTGGTGGGTCGGATTTTGGTGATGATGGAGGATCAGGGTTTGGGGAGTCTAATAAGGGGATTGAGAGTACTGATGTTTATTATCAGAAGATGATTGAAGCTGATCCTGGGAACCCTCTTCTTCTTAGTAATTACGCCAAATTCCTGAAAGAGGTATCCGTTTGAAGTATATATTGCAAAAGGTTCTTGCTTTCATGGTTTTTAATTTTGTTGTTGTTGTTGTTGTTTTGTGTTTTCTCTTTCGTTGAATTTGTTTGTGTTACGGTTAAATCACGCGTTTTGTGTTATTTTTGTTTTTGAAATCGAAAGAAATGGGAAGCTATGTTTCTGTGTTGTATAGTTGATGTAATGATATATTAACAAGGAATAGCTGTCAGAAACTTTTTTTTATTAAAAGTTTTGTTCTTTACAATAGGAATTTTCTTTTAATGGATATTCTCATAGTATAAAGTTTTCAAAACTCCATGCTACAGAATCATTAGAAAAACTGTCTTTTATACATTGAAAAATAATTTTCAAGAACAAATAAATTAATAAGTGAATTGGAGCCGATCATGGTAGGCAAGATTGTTAGAAATTTATTGTTTTGGAATTGGAACAGGTTCGTGCGGATTTTGTAAAAGCTGAAGAGTACTGTGGGAGAGCGATTTTAGCAAGCCCCAATGATGCAGATGTTCTTTCAATGTATGCTGATTTAATATGGCATAGTCATAAGCATGCTTCTCGGGCTGAATCTTATTTCGATCAAGCTGTTAAAGCTGCCCCTGATGATTGGTAAGCACCGTTCTTGATTGGAGATTAGACTTAAAATTTGTTGCTGGACCATTATAAACATGGATCATATCATGATCTTAGTTTCAATGTTTAATGGGAAAAAAAAAAGAGCATACAATTATCAGTATTACAGTATTTGCTTTCCTTTTGTTGCTGTAGTTAATCTTGGAATCTGATTTGATGGCTGCCATGTATTGATTATGATTTGTTTTGATGCTGCAGCTATGTGATGGCATCGTATGCACGGTTTCTTTGGGACGCTGAAGAAGAAGAGGAGGAGGATGAACAGGGAGAAAATATAAGCGAGTTGTTGCCTCCAACTTTTTCCCATGGATCTACGCCTCCTCTCCCTCCTTTAGCTGCCGCATCTTGAGATCACCACCTCAGCCAAAAATCTTGCATCAAAGCTTAGACATATCCTCTGACCTTTGTTCATACATCCTTTCCTTTTTGCAATTTTTTTAGTAACCTTTTAACTGATTAGCAAGCTTTGCTCGTCCAGCTATTTAATGTAGAAAGTAAAATAATAATGTGTTTTTATGGAAACCTCTCTCTGTGCTCGGCTTCACACAATTGTCAATATAGCTCCCGTGTTCTGGGAGGTATTGCTGCTACTTGCGTAATGGAGTTTAAACTCTCATTTCCTCCAGTGCTTTAGATTAGTATAACAAGGACAAGAACAATGCGTTTGGCATGTTATGTAATAACTCTTGATTTTCTTTAGGGCTATGCTTCCCCTTGAAGGAAATGATAAAGCCTGGATGTGCTTAAATCATTAAATAATCATAATCTAACTTCTCCCGTGTTCCATAATTTTACCAACTATTCTGTTCAAAGTTAGCAAGCCCTAGTGGTGTCAAAATTTCTATATACAGTTTGCCCGTAGGACTTAATTGCGAGTGCAGTAGTTATTTTTCAAATATGTTTTGTTTTGTTTGTAAATCTATTATAATAATTTTATTATATTTTTAAAAATTTATTTTTAACTCAAAAAATAAAATAAAAATTTAAAAAATTTAAAAAATGATTGTACCGTAATATTAATATTAAATAGGGTCTAATGTGGCCTGACAACATGTGAATTGTCAGGACTTGCCATCGCAAGCATCACAGGATGTTTTGGGGATGTGAATTGTCAGGACTTGCCATCAGAGGCATCACAGGATGTTTTAGAGTTCTGTGACGACGACGGCAAAGCTACGCTTGCGATTCAAGCTAAGCTCTGTTAGACCGACTTGTTGTGATTATTCTTGGTTCCTGCCAACTCCTCCCTGATTGTTTTTGCATCTAGCTGCTTCCAGTCGGCACAAAATCTTGTGCCGATTGGCTGGTTGACAAGCCGTCTTCGAACATTATAGCTTCGTTTTCTGAAAAATTCACAAACAGCTACTGGGGGGATTCTGAGTCACATGTTTAGAGATATTAGCGAGATTCTTTTTGCTTTGGTATCTTTCAGTGTATGTTTGAGGCCATCTGGCCCCTGTTACATCAGCCTTTTGAGTGTGAAGGGAATATTGGTAAGACAGACCTGTGCTTTATGAAGGGTAAAGAAGAGTAATCTAATTTTAATCTTCTTCAGTACAGAAAGGACAAGGATACTTTCACACACAACACGAAATCAGCTGATAGCTCTAAGTTCATACCATGTAATAGGAATTGCCATTAATTATTCCTAATGCTAAGCTCTATAAGCCATAGTTCTTGAATTTTACTAGTGAACCTACTCTGCTTCCAACTAGCCCTGACTCCAAAAAGACTCAAATGACCCAAAACCAGCCAATAATCGATCCACCAACTAACCCTATTCCTAGGAACACAACCATTAAAATTGCAGATAACTCTGATTCTGAAACTGATACTGACTTGGGGGTAAGGATCATGAGAACGCTTGTCAGGTAGCCATTAGTCACTCCGAGCATGAAAGTCAGAGCTGCCACTGTTACTTCAGTTTTCAGCCACTTGGGTCCATTGAGGCAAGCTGCAAAGAGTGGATAGAAAACAAGCCTGAGAATGCAAACCCATGTTGCCTTCTTGATGCTCTTTAGAACATATATTGCAGTTAAGGATTTCCCTGTGAAGTCTGCAACATTGTATATTGTTATCAGCAAAACTGGATACCAATCTTTTAGTATCTTGGATGTGAGATCTTCTGCTATGAAACCAGGAAATATCGAAAGAGTCACGATATAAATCATGAGAATTCCAAAAGCTGGCCATCGGATTTTTCTTGCTACAGCCCAAAATTCTGGCTTTGGACACAATGAACCATCTGGAGTAAGTTTGTAATATTGTTCCATAACTGGTAGTTTGTATAACAAGTTGCAAGAGAGAGTGCAGCACAGCAGAATGATGGCACTAACTATAAAGTAGAAGTGGGCACTCGTTTGGAGACCTTGAGGATTCTGGGGGAGTGATGCCTTTGTTATAATCCTCAAGATGGAAATGAGAACACCTGTTACAAGGAATTGATGTTGTCAGAGGATCAAAGTGTGATTATTTGAGTTGTCTAAAAAAATATTGCTTGACCAGAGAAGCTTTGCTTTTCACCCACCTACTTCTTACAGGCAAAATAAAGTTCAAGCAAGACAACTAACATGAATGTTCCATCTCCTCCTAAAAAAATCTGCTAAAAAGTACGCAATTTGAAACGGAATGACTGATAGTGGCAATTCAATGAGGCTCTAATACTCTGCAATATCAAAACTCTTGAAATTCAGAAACCACTTGATGCTCCACTTGGCATGAAAACTGTTCATGTCTTTCCTGAAGTTATGTTGTGCCAAATAAGTCCTCGTTGGCAATGATTGGAAAAATAAAAAGCATGCTATTGCTGGAAATGGCTGCTTATTCTAATTAATATAAGGAAAACAGTGAAGGTTTGTGCCTTGATATAACTTCTAGGAAGTGCTTCCATAACTTTTGGCCCTAAAAAGAAGAGAAAAAAAATAGTCCCCTTAGGATGCTATTTATCTCCCTCAAACTCTCTCCAACAGTAGAAATTTTTTTAATGAACGAATAGGTAGGTTGGTTCTAATTCATACTTTGGAAAGAGAGAATACGCTTCATCATATTTAGAACTTAATTGTTGAATCATGGAAGAAATGAGAAGGGAAGTTAGAAGCTGCAGTATTATGTAATACCTGAAGAGGCAGTTCCCGCAAAAACAGCCTGCATGTACTGTTTCGGAAGCTTTCCAGCTGCTCCTATCAAACTTCCTCCTATCAAGCCATCAGCTATACCACAAACCACAACTGATGCAACCGTCACACCATAGGCTCCATTTTTACTCCCTTTTGGCCCACTGCTGCTCCAAGACCAGTCGATTACAGGAACCACCATTAGAGAGAGTATAAACATGCAAAATCCCATGTTCATTCTCAATCTGTAACTTAACTGCTTGCTCCAACCACCCCAACTCATGACTATTACTAGAACTAGCACCGAAGAGCTCATGTAAGCTACAGAAAAGACCTTCTCAATGTGCTTGGTTGGATAGAGATAGCCAAAGTAATCAATAGCTGTGATGAAAGCATTCCATGGAAGCAAATTACCAGCACCAAGCAAAAAATGGATTATATAAGCAATCTTGAAGGTGTCTCTTGGCTCAGGATGATCCGCAGATCCTTTCTCACCTTCCATTTTTTGCATTCTTGCAGTCATCTAATTACTAACAGTCTCGGTTGGAACTTAAGGTTAATATAGGCGGAAACCAAATGTAGCGAATTTGTGATATGTGATGTTGATTAGAAAGGCATAAACAAGCTGAGCTGATACAATAAACTCTGCCTACACACTAAGAAAATGCTACCAACTACTAAATTTAACTTCCTGCATAAGCCAGTAGGACTAGTTGACAGCTTTATATGCTTTTCCCCCCAGATTTGATTGATGGGCTGCTTATGGAATCAATGGGGCTAAGAATTATGCTGTGTGGGGACATAAACGGATGGGTGGTGTTGGAAGTACCTTTAAGTGCACTACCAGCACATGGTGTACGCTTGCTGGGAATGTGTGATATAGCCAGAATCTAACAAGAAATGTTAGCTGGTTACTTACCAATAATCTATAACCATTGAGTTCTAGCAACTTTTGGGTCCATTTGAAGTCAGATCACAAGTCTTTTCCAGAGTTTCAACATCTTCCTTCAGATTTTTTCACAAGTTGCAGGACAATCATTTGTTAATTAGAGGGGAGAATCCAATATCAACTCATTTGCTAATTTGATGTTAAGGACCTTAATCTGAAGTTAACACTCGTAGAAAGTCTTTAACAATGCAAGATTTGATTGTTCTTTGATTAGTATCTGTAAAGGGCTTTCACTAGCTAGCGCCAAACTGGTCCTATCAGAGGTGTGGTGCTCTGAAGTGAAAGGTAGCTTCTTTCGGTATGAATTTGGTCCTCTATCGATCAGCATGCGGAACTTGATTCTGTCCTCAGATGTTAAGAGATGTTCAGTACTGTAGATATTGATCACCTCCTCCCCTCTTTGACTTCTGTCGATACTTGTATTATTATCTGCAATTATTTATTCCTTCCTTAGCTCTTTTCTCTTTGTTCTGTTACTTTATGTTGACAGGTGGATGGATTATCAGCAGCCCACCATCGTGCCTGTGAAAATTTAAAACAAGAAAATATTATTGATAATTTGATAGATTATACTTCATTTATATAGAGTTTATATAATTAAACAAGCAAGAAATTTTAATATAATAAATTATACAAAACACTTATTAAATTATTGAAATAATTCTATGATAATATTAAGTTGTGTAATTCTTTGATTTCTTTTTTTTTATTATTAGAAAACAATCAATAATATTTACCTTATTTATTTCCTATATAAACACACCTCCCCAAACCCATCATAATTTTAATCTTTATAAGTTTGATATATATCAACAACACTTCTATTGTTATTATAAACCTCTTACCAAAGTAATCACCGTCAATAAACAACTTTGATTGGTCAATAAATGAATTTTATGTTAAACTTATTATATGCTTGCAATCTTTAAAACATCATGAGTGAGCAATTATGTGTTGTGAATCAAACTCCAAGTCAAACTTCAATGATTTGCTACTTTAATGTAACAACGAATAAGGAGTAAATGCTCTGAATAGAAAAGAAATATCATAATCATAGTTTTCATAATAATATTATTTCAAATAATAGAGGTTTAAAGGATAATAATTAATAAATCATGAGTTGATGTATCATTCAAAGAAATATATATATATGAAGATAATGTTATCGATGATGAACTTGTTGACTTGAATAATGTGAATGTTTTTTGCCTATTCAAAATTTATTTTCAAACTCAATGATGGAGACAAAAAGGAAGAATAGTAATGGCTATGACATTAGAAGAAACTAAGCGATATTATTGCTCACTCTTTCCCGTATCAATATAGATTGGAGTAGTAGTTTTTTTTTTAAAAAATATTTATGTAGTTCTTGAATTTTTATTTTACATAATTAAGCTCAAATTAACATTCAACTGTATTATTTTAAGCAGTATTGAATTGAAAGATAAAGAACTAAAGTAAAAAAATAAATAAAATAAGTGATAACTTTAAAATTTATTTGAAGAGCTCATGTTAGTCTTCTATTTTTTTTTTATTTATTAGGTGAGTGACTAGTCCTTTTAATTTTAGATGATTCAATTTAAATATCAAATTTTATTTTTCTTATTTTTTAGTTTTTTTTTAGGATAAAGAAAAGAGAGTTCACTAGATTTCGGTGTAGAGAGAGAAAGATATCATTACGATAATTTTAGCCATCAAAACAATTGATTTTTGTGCCAAATAGTTTCATATGATGAGATGAGTTCAAATTAGAGGTGATTTTTTATTTTGAAAGTGTCTAAAAAACATATCTGAACTCGGGAAAATTTTTATTTGAAATTGATTTTGAGTTTTGAGACTATTTTTTATGTTTTTAAAGGTTATGAATTGTTTAACAAAATTTTTAAGATATTTTGTAAGTGTTTTGAGTTGAAGATAGATTTTTAAAAAAATATATAAATTTTTTTTATTTTTCAGACATTGAACTGACTAAAATTTAAGGAGTTTGCGTCATCTATTTTATAAAATAAACATGTTGTCTATCTCATTAACCGAAGAGAACAAAATAAAAAAAAACATGTATTTATCAGGTGTTATTTCGTGGGCATGACGCTTGGCCATACTTCAAAATTGTGGGCGGTAATCGAAGAGCAGCATGTTATAGCAGAATTTTTAGAATATAAAGAATAAAAATATGATGGCAACAATTATTTAGCTATACTCCATGATAGTTATTGACTTGACCTTCCTTGATGGACATGTGACCCTAAGCATCCAAGATGATGATCATAATGTTTCCCATATTAAAATATATATATATATATAAATTAAAATTAAAAGGACTTTTTATCTAACCACAGGCAGGAAAGTAAGTTGATATATATCAAAAAGCGATAGATAAACAAAGAAGGTTGCTAATCTTTGTCATCTATATATATATACTCTCTCTCTCTCTCTATATATATATATATATAGATGACAAAGACTAGCAACCTTCTTTAGTTTATCTATCGCTTTCTATATAGTAATAAAGACAAGGAGAAATACAAAAAAAGGGAAAACCCATGGAAAGTGAAGCAATTTTCTTTAAATTAATGGGATCTCTATCGGACATTTGTTGGGTGAGGGTTCTTTATGGGATTTCTGTGATTTGCTTGTTATTTTCTTGTAGCATTTTACCACATATTTCGGGAAAAAGATAGATGGCATGGATCGACTTCAAATATATAGTGTGTGCGTGCGCGCTTGTCATCGTCATGCATCACTAACTTCAAGCAATATATCCAATTAAACTTGATTACAAGCCGCAAAGTTAAGTGAACTTGTTTTTCTATTTTTGTTTTCTAAGAGTTCGAAAGAGTTTAGCCTATGCGAGAAGCAAATAGCTGTTCATATCCTTTCCATCCTTTCATGCTTTGAATCTCAAATCTCCTAGTAAAATCGCAGATGTTTCAGGTTCTTTTTAGAATTATAATAACGATTGTGGTTTAAAATATTTTTTATTTAAAAATATATTAAAATAATATTTTTTAAAATCACCACATAAAAATAATAAAAATATATGTAAAAATTTTGTTGAGCAAAATAAACTTAAAATTTAAAGAACGTAATTTCAATCTTATTACCAAACGAACTCTAGCCCATTTAGATTATGTTTGGGGCTTGCTATTAGAATCATAGCCCAACTCTTGACCACCATACTCAATTCCTCTATCACAAGCTCCTGCCAACTTACTGCTCGCACAAACCCATCTTTTTTTTCTATGTTGACTCTCAAATCTCTACTTCTACTATTTCAAAGCACATAAAAGCAACAAAAAAAACCCATAAAAACCCCTATTATTATAATCCAATAATGACTCTTTGTTCTTCAATGACCTCTCGTTAACATAAATCAAAGACACATAATCTAAGACAGTGCTAATAATTCATGAAGAGGGACATTTGAAACTTATAACACTTAATTGAAACATATGTAATAATTGGAGGGATGCTCAAAAAAGGCATAAAAACAAAACACAGCAAGAAACAAAGCGTGGCCTTCCTTTCTTGTCAGTAAAACACAAACACCGAAGAGGACGACCAGACTCTCTCTGTACTTAAGTCAATTCCTACTTCCACTACTACCAGCCCACACAGAAAGAGAGGAACGAAACCAAATGGAAACAACAAACAACGTCGTCGGAGCCGAAACCGATGCTGGACGATCGAGGAGCTGGAGGTAAAGCAAAGTTAATGTTCATGAGCAAAAAGTTCAAACTCTTAATCAAAATAGTTGAATTAAGGAATGTTGGGCTCTAAATTAAGTGTGCTGTTTGACTTGTTCCAAACTCAGTCTAGTTGTTCGATATATTTGAAAAACATGTTTGCTTTAACTTCCTTTTGCTGGAATCATTACGTTTCGTTCTAATTAGCTTGTAAGTTCTTAAGTGCTTTTGAATTTCTCTAGATGCAGAAAGACACGTGATGTTCTTGATGCAATTCACTCGCATGTTGAGTTTGTAAACAGCAAACCTCATTTCCAGTTTTTTCTCCCCTTCATGTCATGCTTTCTCTCATGCTACTTTTTTTCAGTTTCGTCTGTACGTGTTTTGGAGAGTAAGGTATTCTTGTAACAGCTTATCAGGGATAGCAATATATGTTTGCTATTTTGTTCTTTCGCTCCTTTTAAACTGGGATTGATTCGGATTTTAGAATATGAAGTTCAAGTGTTTGTTCTCCATTTGTGATGTATTTTTGTAAGCATTTACGGGGAGAATATTATGATTGAATATTGATGAATTCATGGACTGGTTGTATAACAGTGTAGTGTCACATAAGCTTTTGTGTGGGTTCTATATAGCTTGTGGCTTTTCTGTGAATAATCATAGACTCGCCGTTGGGAATTATTTCTTGCAGCATGTGGCATCCAGATCAACTGATGCAGCTGGTACTAGCAGAGTGGCAGAAGTGAAGGACAGAAAATTTTCTAGGTAATGGTCATTTTGTGATCAAACATGGACTTTCTGGAACACTTTTGCTCCACCAACGCTACTGAACTGACATGTACCCTGGTTGTGATAATCTAAATATGAAAATTTCCAAGTTTTCTCTATCATTATGCAGGGATGAAATTAATCATTTGATGGAGATACTTCATTCAAGGGTTGTTGATTTTCCAAATGTTGAGCAAG
>Ga0325402_1001450_pt1 | contig 19435 bp, 10 predicted proteins | sample PopdelMetagenome_22_FD_207212 | JGI IMG/M metagenome (GOLD analysis project Ga0325402, IMG submission 207212) | Populus deltoides microbial communities from Bellville, Georgia, United States - Xylem-PdKOR-R3 | ecosystem: Host-associated > Plants > Phyllosphere > Stem > Wood/Secondary xylem...
ACCATAACTTTGGCTTTCAGTTTAAATGTATTGTCAGTGTTAAATGTAATTCCATGTATCCAAAGGTGCGAGTTCCAAGAGATGAGCTCCAATGTGCAGTTCATCTGTAAGTGGTGGATTTTTTTTTTTATATATATATATATAAAATTAGCTAATAAAATTTGGCGAGCAAAGAATTTGTAAAATAGCACTAAAAGTTGTGAAGATTTGATTGTAACTAGCGATATTTAAAAAAAAGTTAAAAACATGCAAGAATGAGATTTTAAAGGAATACGAGATTTTAAAGAAATACTGAAGCTCTTGTGGTGATATTTTTTTGTACTATAACAAATATTTTGATAAGATAAATTTAATAATATGTAAATCATGTTTTTAAAATTTTTGATTTTTTTGTTTAAAATGAAAATTTTTTTTATGTTTCAGATTTTTTTGATATGCTGATATTAAAAATAATTTTTAAAAAATAAAAGAAAATTATTTTGATGTATTTTCAGGAAAAAAAATATTATAAACCATCACCACTACCATAACCGCAATTAGGCCTAAAAAACACCCCAAGTGGTGAGGCCATACTTAAATTTGCATTTTATTCCCTGTTGGATTCACTCGTACTCACGATATTTGAGAGTATAGTTGCAGTTATGATTTAAAATATTTTTTATTTAAAAATACATTGTAATAATATTTTATATTTTTAAAAATTTATTTTTAATATCATCATATAAAAACAATAAAAATTAAATTCTCATAAAACAGTGGTTCTGCGCCGAAGGCAAAGACACCCTAAAGCTTTTCTTGCCAGATCCATGGCTATAACAAGTTTCTTATTTGACCGTGACTCCAAGTATTATTCCTGGAGGTTGGAGCCCATAATCTTCCTATCAAACCTCATCGTTTACTGTTTGAATCAGTCTTCTTGTACGAAAGACCATGATAGAATTTCTAGACACAAATTTGGGTGTTCCAAGCACCGTGTCAAACTTCGTGTACACTGGCGGCACGCCAGCCCAATTTTTGGTTATTTGTCCTGAAGGATGGTGTGGTCGACAATGCCATGATGGGAGAAGATACGTGATAGTTGAAAGTTTTGAGAAATTGCCCGACCGCCATAGACTCCCTGAGGATGGCATGTCTCAACGCAATAGCCAACTTGGATGCCTCGTGCAATTTGTTTAATCATGGAAAATTATTCATGAGCACCATTTCTGGAGCTTTAAATCGCAGCTGATTCTGGAAAAGTATCAATAATCCTTGATCCACATACAGCATTGAAAATAAACTCTCTAACAGACTCACAATAGCTTGATGATTGGGAATCCAAGATTGTTCAAGATATAAGAAAGACATTCAGTAGTAAGAAAGGATGCAAAAAGTTGTCATCCGGCAATGTATATGGTATGTAGAAGACCGTCTCAAAGAACAGTTAACGCTATTCAAGACGATGAATCTCAATCGGCAACAATGCAACACATTTACATTATAAAATTTCTTCTTGCATTTATAGTGAGAGTAGCCAAGTCAAAGATTAGCAGTGGTTGTTCTATGCAGCATAATACAACGTGCCTTGCAAATAGGATCATACCATCGCCCAGTACTCCAAACCTTCGCATGGAGTTAGCAGGCACATCCATGGTCAAAGACACGAAGCACAGACCAAAAGAGGGGGGGGGGGGGGGAGACAGATGTTGGTGAAAAAGTAATCCTCCATTTTGCAATATGCCTGTATCGTACAAAACATTTATTTCCACAGAATATACTTGCCCTTGATGCTCCTGCTTGTAAGCTTTCACAGGAGAGTCACACATTGTTAAGGTAAAAAGGGTGGACCTTAACAAAAATCGCCTCCTATATATTACTGTCTGGTTTCTGATAATCTTCTCCACACCATTTTCCCACAATGCAACAACGTTAAGATTGCCATAAAATAGAGGAGAGGAATGCCAACCACACAACCCCCAGAAGCAAAATTCACCAGTGTCTAAGAAGGAAATGATAAAGAAGTCATTAAGAGTTGTTCAGTTTGCAGGAAAATGTGCAGGTCAAATTTAGGTGCAAGATAGCTATTTGTACACAGATTAAAGGTTTTATATATTAATAAGCCCATGTCATCATACTTGCCTCCGGACCTATGAAGTTAATCGACATGTACAAAATTAGTAATATCAGGAGGTAAATTTATGGATCCAGTTTCAAGCCCATCACCTGGATGGCCACATCCATATAATATTCCAGCATAGATGTTAAAGTACTGCTACTTTGAGACCATGTCATGTATTTAACTCATAGAACACAGACAATGATTTTAGATATGTAAAAGAGAGGACGATTACCACCATTCCTGCAACAAGGTGAACTGCAGGGACAAAATATTGATCCACTTTATTCCCTTCGGCATACCCATTGAATGCAATGACCATTGAGCAAGTGTGAATGGTAACAAATGCAAGAGCAATGATTGCTGCAATTAGTAAGACAAAATTAATGTCAGCTACCAAGAATTCACAATGAACTTACAGAAAAGTCCATGTCAACAATCCCTTGAGGATCATGATCTACTAGGTTGCAAAAAATAAAGAATGAAGCACAAAGATTGCAATGAAAATATGAATTAACTAACTCCATTCCATCTAAAGAAAGTAAAAAAATATACTAACCAGAAACAAGAAAAAAGGGTAACTGTGAACACTTGTCAACAAAGAATGTTGCGGGGCCAAATGCTGGTGTTAGCAGGCTAAGACAAAAGAACACAGCATGGGCTACACCATGACCTAAACCACCAGCTGCACAATTTCATTTAAAGTTATATCAGATTGCATATCGCATTAGCAAGAAAACATGCTAGGGGACCATCAGAAATAGCCAGATGATAACCATTCACAATATATCCAGTCAAAAAATAAAAGTTATGGGTGGCAGGTCTGCAATCTGCGCCACACCTTTATTTCACATTTCATTGCAATATTGGAAGATTCCTATGCTTTTTTTCATTCCTTGTTGACCTAATCATATGGTTTCACAAGTCCATGTAGATTAAAATTCACTACTAAGTTGGGGTCTTCTAAAATCCAATGCAATCACAAGTTTAGCACTGATCATAATTACAAAACCAATTGTATTCTAGGAGATCAGTCAATAAAGCAAAAAGGTTGTGCTAGGACATTGCAGCATGAAATATCAGCTTTTAGTTGGTGCTCTCCAACAAAATCCCCTGGGAATCCGTCCCCGAGACACAAACAGCAATGCTGTGACAGTAAAGCAAGTTTTGGCTTTAAATAACAATGATAACATAGAATGACAATCACAGTGCCAATTTGAAGTTTTAATTATGGACTGTAGCAATTCTGGCAATACTACTAGGATTCAATGATGTCTGCAAAGCATACCCAGAGCAATTAGCATCTTGTCTGTCAGAAATAGGCGTGGTTTTGCAAGTCTGTCAGCAAAAGCATCCAATATATCTTCTAATCGCCTACATAAAGTCCGTCACAAACAATGTTACCAAAAACCAACTAAGACTTCATCGATTCTCAATCATCAGCTGCACAAAGGAAAAACTGCAAACTTCATAGACATCAGTATCTGAAGTGGATTTAAAAAATTACTATTCTTTATTACATATTATTTTGCACATTAATGAAAGGCGGAGAGAGAAAAAGATGCAGTTTTAGTTTTATCCAAATGAATGCAAGAATGCAAGTGCAAGGGAGTGGGAAATAACTGGGATAGATTCCACATGAAGGTTACCAACAGCTCAAAGATTTAGCAATTTAGAAATGATTTCCTAGCTTTGCAAACACTAACCTCAGAGTATGTGAATCATCTGCAATATATCTTAAGTAGGCGAAACATTCACAATAGATCTCTGGTCAATTGTTTATTCTGTCTTGTTCTCACATTGATTTTTATGCTTTACATAAGAAAGTCCACAAATTTTCTCCAGAAAGCTGCCAGCTTGTGAACTTCAATTGCAAAGTCAAGTAATTTCACAATCCGAACTTATCACATTTCATAGACACATCATCAACAACATTAAATGGAAAATGAACAATAATCCATCATAATTATGAAGCAGAAGGTTTTGGCAAAGAAATAACAAGCACGACTATCTCAAAACCAGAAGAAAGCACCAAACTTACTTGTAAACTTTCCAAAAAAGAATCCGAAGCCCTTCTTGAAAACTAACTGACGTGAGTATAAGAATTGCAAAAGGCCACCATGTAGTTGATTTCAGAGGAAGAAAAGCCCTCCATACTCCAGCTAGCACAATCAGACTCATAAGCCATAGCAGGGTACTACAAACATCAATAGCCAAAAATCCCATCACTAAAAATACATTACAATTCACAACCAAACAAGAAAAACAAGCAATTAATCAACATTGTCACTTAAAGAGGACATTCTCCAAGATACAATGTAGATAACACAATAAACTAAGCATTACCCATTTCTGTTAAAGGCAATATTTTCACTTAGAATTCAAAATCTCGAAAAACCTACGAGAAAAACCACTCAAAATAAAATACACATTAAAACCAATTTCAAGCAAAACCCGTTTCTTCAAAAGTTCAAAACTTTCACTTAAACCTCTGATTACCCAAAATGAATCCAAACATCCCATAATTTATATCAATCTGAAACACGCAAACGATAGGGAATTTAAGCTAAAAAAGAGATGGATAAGTGTAATTTTGATACCTGGAGAGAACAGTGAGGATTAAAAAGGGCTTCTTGGAGATAACGGAGATAAATAGAGAAAGAGAAGGTCCTAATGCTAACAAAGCATACCCGATCCCTGCTGCTACTGTCATTTTTGCTTTTGGGTTTTTCTTTTTTCAGATAAATCTCAGGTTCTTATGGTGATAGTGGCGATAGACGACTTGTCATCCTTTTCTGCTATGAGATCTTTGAGAAATAGAAGGGTTTAAAATCACCATTTGCCCCTCTGCTGTATCAATTTGATCTGGTCATCCACTCTACATAAAAGTGACTCTAATTAACCCGTTTCCGGGATGAACCCGGTCCGACCCCATTGATTAACCTTAAAAATCTATAATTTAAAGCTTAATTCTAGTCAGATTTCAAGTTGAACTAATTTTGACAATAACCCCGACAAACGTAGCTGATTTGGCTAGATTGACTTTACCATACTCGATTTAGAAGCTTAATCCTTTTACTTTTAATAATTGAATCTTTCACGAAACCTATAAAATTATTTTCTTTAACCACACATTCCCATAGCACATCTGCATTAGAAACTAATTGCTAATTTTGCACTAATTGCTATTTTGATATGGTGGTTAAAATATTGTTTATTAAAAATTAAATTTTTTAATGTTTCTGAATTTATGTTAAAAATAAATTTTAAAAAAAATAAAAATATATATTATTTTAATATTTTTTTAAATAAAAATTATTTAAAAAATAACTGCCAATATATACATGTGTGCCCCAATAGAGCTAAGTTCTTTACTTTCTCTTTGAGCTTCGTCGCCAAGTCGAGCGAAGACAGTACTGTCAAAGACATGGATGCAGAGGAGCACAAATTGCGGCTCAGCCAGGATCCAGAGTGGGCAGACGTGACACCAATCCCACAAGATGATGGACCAAACCCACTTGTCCCCATCGCTTACAAGCCAGATTTCATTGAAACCATGGGCTATTTCCGTGCTGTTTACAAAGCTAATGAGTTTTCTCCTCGTGCACTTCAACTCACTCATCAAGCTATCCTCTTGAATCCTGGAAATTACACTGTAAGTGCCCACTATTTGTTTTTGTTTACTTATGTGTTGATTGTTTGTGCTTTGGTGGGTTTTTTTTTTGGCCCTCTGGGTTGTTTGCTTTGTGCTTAAAGTTCGTGTCTTTTTTGGATTTGTGTGGATTGTCTTGGTTTTTTATGGTGCTTAGGATTGTGGGTTTGTTTTGTTTTTGCAAAATATTGTGAGTTTTGTAATGGATTGTGTCTTGATTTGCAACTGTTTTTGTTTTTTGAACGTCTAGGTTGGGGTTCTTCACCAATTGTCAATGTAGTGAGAGACTTGCTAAACTATTTCTATTGTTTGTTTTGAAGGTGTGGCATTTCAGAAGATTGATACTTGATGCATTGGGCATAGACTTGAATGAAGAACTGAATTTTATGTCGGGGATTTCAGAGAGTAACCCCAAAAATTATCAGATATGGTGAGCAAATATATCTTCATTTGAATTTGAGATGATTCTATTCACAGATCAGTTGATTAAGTTACCTTTAAAGATGACGGTGCTTGCCACCTTGAGTGGTGCGGTTTATAGTTCGAAAGAGTATTTTAATTAATTCTTTGAGATCAGCTGTAATTTTTAATGTTAGCAGCTTCTTCTTTCTTCTTTCTTTTTTTTTTTTTTAAGTTCTCATCTGCGGTGCAATTTCTTTAGGAAAGCTACTCAATTTGATTCCAAACTCGTTTTATAGACGGGGTTGGTGGATTAGTACATTAGGTTCTTTGAAGGACGTCTGTAGAAACCCCCGTAGGCTACCTGATCGGTCAATGTCAAGAATTTTCTCGTTTTTAATTATTAAATGATCTTGTAAATTCCATAATGTTAATTGTACTAATGGATTTTTTGCAGGCATCATAGGCGGTGGATTGCTGAGAAATTGGGAACTGATGCCGCATCTAAGGAACTTGAGTTTACAAGGAGGATGCTTTCTCTTGATGCCAAAAATTATCATGCCTGGTCTCATAGGCAGGTTTGTTGTTCTCCAATCACCCCATCTTATATTAGATATGTGTCATAGAGCTCTCATTGGTATGATATTTTTCAGTGTTTGTCATTCTTGTACACATCATTTATAATGGTTTTAAGTAAATTCTTGGTTTTTTCCTCTCCTGGTGCAGTGGGTATTGCAGGCCTTAGGAGGGTGGGAAAATGAACTCGACTACTGTCATCAGCTGCTTGAAAAAGATGTTTTCAATAATTCTGCTTGGAATCAAGTAAGTACAAGTTTGTTGCACACGCTGTTTTTATCCTAACCATATCATAACAAAGATGAAGTGTTCTGTGTGTATCTTAATTATATATCAGGCCCGTTATACTGACATCATGCTTATAGACTAATAATAAAAGAAGGGAAGAAGGTGCTGATTTACAAGGTTTTTCATGTTTCCAGAGTGATTTAACATTCAACTAACTTGTCAGAAACTTTTTGGTATCACATTCATGTTACCTTTTTTGTGCTTCCATTTTGCATATATGGTTCTTCCCTTTTGGCACAACAATTTATTTTTATCTGTTTGTTCCATGACAGAGATATTTTGTGGTAACTAGATCTCCCCTCCTGGGAGGCCTAGAAGCCACAAGAGAGTCAGAAGTAAAGTACACTATTGAGACCATTTTAGGCAACCCTGGGAATGAGAGCCCATGGAGATATCTTCGCGGCCTCTACAAAAATGACCCCAAGTCTTGGATCAGCGATCCTCAGGTTTCTTCTGTATGTTTGAAGGTTTTGAGTGCTGAAGCCAACCATGTCTTTGCTCTGAGCACACTTTTGGATCTTCTCTCCCATGGTTTCCAAGCTAACCAAGAGTTTAGAGATGCTGTAGATTCTCTGAGACCTTCAAACTCCGACCCAGCAGATTCTGACTTAGCAAAAACAATTTGTTCTATCTTGCGGCATGTGGACCCAATGAGAGTCAACTACTGGACATGGCGCAAGAGCAAGTTGCCTTCGACAGTCTCTGTATAGGTGAAGCACCCATCTGTGGCTTTCTATTCTTGTTAGTTTATAAGAGATGGTTAATGAGGACAAGATGGTAGCAAGGACCGAGGGCATGGTTTTGAAAATGGCGTTCTGGTGACGTGATTGATTGAAGAGTACGGAAAACCCCAATCAAATTTGATTTTGGCTTGGCATTCTAGTTAAACTTCTTTCAAGGCTAGCTAATTCACTCAAACATCCACCATATTTGTAAATGACTACACCTTGTGTTTTTTTGTGTGGTGTGTTGCATTACTAGACCATAAATTCAATGCCGTTATACTTTTATAATACAATGGTGCTTGGCATTTGTAGTATTGTAGTGCCTGAAACTGGTAGTACAAAATTTCTACTCATGGTAGAGATGTAGCGGAGATGCAATATAAAGTAAAATTGCAGGTATTTAGTTTGCTTCCATATGATGTACAGAATGCCTTTACCATTGCTAGCAATTTCTGGTAATGGCATGTGACGGAGGGTTATAGTGAATCTGCCTTGGTAATCTTGGGGGTCAAAACTCAATGCTGCTCGTACCAGAAAATACAGAAGGGCATGCCTGAGAATGAAAAGATGCATTGATTTGATTTTTCATGCCTGCATTCTTGGAAATACTCATTGAAGTAATGACGAAATGAATCCTCAACTACAATACATGACCATTAGCACTAATAATCAGTTTCAGAGCACAAGGTCCCCAAGAGTCCCTAGGTTAAGAACTTGAACATTTAGTAAATCTACTTGAATTCAAGCCAAGAGATGTTGGAAACTAGAGATTTCTAGTAAAACAGCATAATTTAAAACCATGAAAAGGGTAGGGGAAGGGATTAGGGATTGAGATTGGCTACTTGATTGGATAGACCAAGGCCTGTTGGGTCTCCACTGGACCAAACTAAATTTTCAGAGAACAAGAAAACACAATTTGCCCAAAAATTCTGTACCATTAATGAAATGCTTTCTGTTGAATGTATGGTTAACGTAAAGCAAAATAGTTATGGATTTGATTCAATCGTTACATATACAAGTTTGTTTAAGATAGCACTCATTCCCCTCCCAAAACTGCATTGCTTCTATCGCCTTGCCAATAAAATAGGGGCACCATCTTTTGCCTATGCTGCCTATGAAGCACCAACATTTGATACACAGCAGAATGCCACAAAACGGAATAACTTAAAACTATACTTCCTCGGCTATTGCAATGCAAATACAAAGTAAGAACGGGAGGCCAAAAATCAAAACCAACTAGTGTTTTAGAGCTTTTTGCTCCCACCGGACCTTTTCTGCTTGGATGCCGGACTTGAGGTCTCCTTGAATGCAGATGGACAGAACTCACTTATGCAGCACATTCCGCATCTAGGTCTAAGTGGAGTACAAATTGTCTGCCCAAATCCCACCTGTTCGATTCCATGAGCAATAAATTGCATTCGGTTAATATCCCTAAAATGCCTACGAGTTTATGTTACGGCTAGACAGTAACTGCATAACATTGAAAGAGAGGAATTGTGCAGCTCTTTTTGCACCAGTCAAAGACGTAACATGTCCTGGGGCACTTGATACTAGGCCACTGATTCAAAAAATAGTACACTAGGAGGCTCAGATAAGCCTACCATAATCTTTTGTTGCATAACTCCAGAAGACAGCATAAATAAACAAGGACATTCCAAGATTACAAGTTTTTCAAAATGCTTCAATAATTTGACATGCACCGACTTGCATATGTACAGTTGAGAATACTAGACATGCACATTTTGATTGCATACACATAAGAGCACTATATATCTGCTTTCACTTCAGCCAATTATTTTTGTGAACCTGTGTGATGCATGTTTGAGTGTACATGAATGAGCTACACGTACCAAAAGAGGGTTTATTGGAACCCATTCGTCCTTTGGAAGCCATAGTTGCAAAGCCTCTCTTGTTTCCTCAGGAGTTGAAGTTTTCTAGCAGTAAGGGGGGAAAAAGAACTGATAAAAATGAATATAAACACAGAAAGAAGCATAAAAACTTAGTGCAAATATATAAAGAGACAAAGGGAGACAATTTACGATGGTAAGTTTCATTTATCTGATTTGTATTCATCATAAACAGTAGAGGAAGCATAAATATGATAAATGAAATAGCTTTATGTGTTCACACATTAGAAGGTCACAATCTATGTAGGCCTTTGCTAGATCCTCCTTGAAATTATACTAAATTTGGAACTTTTACAATCATCATTTAATGCTCGATGCATTTCCTTGAATCATCGGAACTTCATAACAAGTTAGACCCAGAAAAGAAAAGGAAATCATGAGTAAAATCACACAAAACCATCATCAGGAAATGCATGGGAAAGTACCTGTTTTGTGCCTGGCCGTGCCACCCATCCAAGGCGGTTGCAAATGCGGTGCACATGAGTATCTACACAAATCCCTTGAACATTGTTCCAAGCAATATTCATTACCTAAAGCCCCACACACAAAAAACTTTAACAAACTAAGCCAGCATCCTTATTATAAAAATTATTTAATTAAGGCCATACCAAATGAGCCATCTTTGGTCCAATCCCTGGAAGGGACAGTAAGTCCTCCAAAGAACTAGGTATATCGCCGTCATACTTCAAGAGACAAATTTTTGCAATTTTCTTCAAATTACTAGCTTTTCTTGTATAAAAGCCAACCTGAAGAAAAAACATAATTAACCAATGCCATAAATCATAATAATAGTAATAGTAATAGTAATAATAGTAAATAACCCATTTATTTAGATGCTGAATGTCTCAGTAAAACAAGATAGCTTCCCCTCATCTGTTCGTGTTGTCATGAGAACACATACCGGGTAAATCAAGCCCTTGATTACTGTTTCATCAGCTTTGTCAATGGCATCAGCAGTAAGCAGATTGTTTTGCTGAAGACGCTGAATTGCTCCTGCACTCAAAACAACCTATCTGTGAAACAGCAAATAGCATGACATGCCACATGCAAGTTTTCAGGTAACTGAATATTCCCAAGCTCTTAGAATAATATCATAATTGAAGAAGCACACAAATGCAATTTGGAGAATAAGACATTCTCTTGAACAAACAAGAATCAAAATAAAACATTTTTTAATGATGATAAACTTATTATTTATTGGTATGAACTTGCCATGAGTAACATGATCCTTTGTTTGGCTTGAGAGAAGTGCTGATGCCAAGACCGCAAATCTTCTTTCCTAAACAAAAGAGAGGAGTTAAAATATCGATATACTACCAAATTCTAAGAATTTAGAACCCACCAAAAAGCAAAACTACAAGTACAGGGCTTTGAAAGATAATCAGAAATGAAATTGACAGCAACTATTTTGTTAAAGTTCCAAACTTTCAGAAAAACAAGTCAGAAGATAGAGATCACTGAAAATGCTGTCACAGAAAATCCACAAAAACTCATTTATCAGTCAAATACAAGAAATTGATTGCCAATCCAAATGCACAGAGATAATTCTCCACAGATAATGAGTCAGAATTGGTTCTAGTTTCTTGTATTAGCACAACATTTTCAAAGCTAAGAATAGTTGACAGTGGTGACCCTTCTTTTAAAATGACCAAATGATCATTCTTAAAAGCTTCATGCCAAACAATAATCTGTTAAAACTGAAGCCTAAACAGGGTAATAGTTTTTTATAAGAAACAGAAAATCCAAAATACAGGAACAGGCTCCATTGCAGTAAGCTGAAAGGTCTCCCGAAGACTGAACAATAGGTATAATCTATTACGAATAAAGCACCTCCTTCAAAAAAGAACAGCTACAAACTCTGCAGATGGAGGCACTCATTAAACACGCTCACATATCTAGAGATGTAAGTTTACAATATTAGCAAGTCTTGAAGAGCTTCTGAGCCACCTCATGGGTGGTCTGCATAGCTACCAGGCAGACACTTTGAGACCTAAGATCTACAAACTCTGCAGATGGAGGCACCCATTAAACACAATCAAGTATCTAGAGATGTAAGTTTACGATTTTAGCAAGTCTTGACAAACTTCTGAGCCACCTCATGGGTGGTCTGCATAGCTACCATGCAGACACTTTGAGACCTAAGGTCACAATATGCAACAAAATGGGACATCTAACAAAGTTTATCAGTGCGACAGCTACATAAAGTTACAAAAAAAAAAAAAACAAAGCCATAAACTAATACAATCACATAGAATCAGACGCAGGAAATTATTAATAAAAACTAAGAGAGAAAGTAGGGGACCATTTTGCTAAAGTTTGAATTACAGAAAACATAGGTAATACTCATAAATATGCTTTTGTTAGAGTAATATGCATAATGGAAATGAAAAATACCCCAGGAGGAAGAGAAATGCCAGCTTTCTCACATCCCATGGTGTCTACTGGTGCATCTTCAGAAGACCTCATTTTGTGAATCCCTTCAAGGACTTTGTCCCAGTTGAGAGGTGGTTCACCTATATCAAATAAAACATATCATTATCAACAAGCAACAAAAGAAAACAGAAACAATATCTACAAGTGTTCATTATTTAATATATCCCCATCAAAATCCTGCCTCCTCTAAATATCAGATCCAGTTACACAATCTACAAAATTCTAAGTCAATTGACAATGTCAACTAATAACCCACTTGAATATATGATACTGATAAAACTAGCCGAGACAACAGCGACAAATATGGAATGTTGTGATTAACATGGACAATGGCTCATTCAAATGATTGAAGCAATATACCAGTTGTCCTTTTTTTTCTAGTTACCATAATTATATCTGATATCAAAATATTGCTTCAATTGTATGTTAACAGAGTATACCTTCAACTGCATGCTTCATCCAACAAATAGTATTTGCATGAAAGTAACTGCCACCCTTAACCCTGAATCCCTATTCACCACCTCTCAGATATTTGATTCTATGCGCTTTATAAATGCTTTTATGAGAGAGATTTTCCATGGGTTTAAGTTATGAGAATCTGGATCACTCATTAGTTTCTTTCAACCAATAATGCCCCCACAAGAAAATGTTTTTCCATCCACATATATATGGAAAACACAAATATCTTTACAAGACTCTCCTACCCTTCACCTGCCAAATCCAAAATCAATTTGACACCTTTCAGTTCTGCATACCTGCTGGCCTAATAGTAGAAGCAGCTTCACTGTCCACAGGAATCGCATTTTCAGTAGATTTTAACTTCCCTGTAGAACCATTTCTAAGAGAAATCAGTACTCTTTATGTTATGAACAACAAACCAAATGATAGTATAACATTTAAAATCCATGTCACAAGCTTAACAATTTTGAACTACCAACAGACCGTGCACTTTCAAGTAAAGCACCTCAGGCCAACAATGGATATGAAGTACTTTAAAAACAGAAAATTTTCACCTCAACTTCACGCGACATAACATTCTACACTCTAAACATCCTCGACCTCAAACAGAGGTAAGGAAAGCACATTAAAAAAAAAGGAAAGTCTTTAACTTTACTCAAAAAACAAGCAAATGAAAACTAACCCGCCACACCCCAAGCAAATTTCTCAATCAAAGTTACCCACTTTCTCTTTTTATCATCTCCTACTTAAATTCCATGCCTTTACAACCTTTGCTAAAGAAGGTATCACTTACTTATCAGGGCAGGACCATTTCCTTTCTTGTATGCAAATTCTTCAATGTCAGGTAAAGCAGATAACTACACCACAAAGATTAAATGAAGTTATTAATCCTATAAAAACAATAACATTATAAAAAAAAAAGACACGAAAAAGACTCTCACTTTCTGCTTCCTGGGCTCTACTTTAACCTCCTTTTCAGCAGCCTCAACAGTGGTTTTCACTTTCCTTTTCCTCACAAAAACACGAACTTCTGGCACAGAAACTTCATTGGGACCTGATATTCATGAACAAAGTATCAAAAGGGTATCCTTAAAAACCAAAAAAGATTCTACCTTAATAAGAAGCACTGAAATAAGGACATTTGGGGAGTTTAAGGTTTTGGTTCTCTCTGACCTGGGACTGTGTCTGAAGTGGAAATCTCTGTTTTGGATTGGAGGGATTTAGAGGAGAATCTTGTGTTTGGCATTTTCTTACATTTGACGATGAGCCCGAATGTCGTTTGTAATGAACAAGGAACTCTGATGACAGCCACAGACATTTTAGGCTTTGTTTTTTCGGGAATATAGAGAGACAGGAGAATTATATTTATTTCATTTTAAGACCCCTATAGATTTTGCTACATTATTTATTTATTTTATCACATGATATAGGAGGCAGATCAGCAAATCTTCTCGATTATGGCAGCATAAATTCAAGTAATTAAACAAGATCATCTAAAGATAAATTTTATCAAGCAGTTTGCAGGAGTTGAAAGAGGTAAAAAAAATTACTTTTATTGGAGTTAAATGCTGATAAAATACTGATTTTTAAACTCAAGAGGAACCTCATATAACTTACATAGATTGGTGGAGGATATGATTTGTATATTTAATAGCTTACTTTAGCTAGGCAAGTTCGGATTATAATCATTATAATCTAAGTAATAGAAAGGAGGCGCAGGATGAAGGACGGGCTTGGAACCCTAAAATTGTATGCAAGATGAGCTTCCATGAGTGCCCATCAACCGAGCGGAAGTTCACAGGTAAAGTGGAATTTTTGGATCGAGTGGCCACTGAATCACGTTTTAGAAAGATTTTTCATTGATTTATTTATAGTTTTTACCTGGCCTGCCAAGACCCACATCATAAATTCTAACATAATCAAATTTTAAAATTTTTTATAAAATTTTTTTTAAAAATAAATAATTAATAGGTTGTAATTAAATTTTTAACCAGGTTAATCTAAGTGTTTTATTGGATCACCCAGATTTTTTTTTTAATTTTTTTTAAATCTAGTTTAGTTTTAATTCTAAATCAGCTAAGTCCCCGAGTTTACCCGTCCAAATTATTTTCCTTATTAAAAGCTTAATATAAAACAATTTAATGGTAATTTTTGGTGGGGTTCAAGATTGATTAAAGGAAAGAGTGACTCATGAGGCCGGCTAGTGCTCCATCCTGAGCTTTGTGCTGATGATGCTAGGCCATGGCCCATAAGCATTGGAGTCCCAGCTACTGTCCATTTCTTCTGCTACTGTCTTGTAAAACTTGAAGAACACCTGCCACCTCCAGAATTGTGGGGGTTTTTTTTAAAAAAAATATTATATGTGATTCATTAAATTAATGGGATTGGCTATTGAGTTCTGTGCTAGGATCACAAAATTATTTATTTATTATTTATTTATTTATTTATAGCATTCTTGTTTAAATTCAGTGCAAGATCATATGCAATGGAAGCTAATTTAAGAGGTTGATATATATGATGATTAAAGGATCATGCTACTTTCTTTATCACGAGAGTTCAAATCCTTATGGTAAATTAGGGCAAATAAAATCCTCGTAGATTTTCTAATTTTCATGTAAAAAAGAGCTGAAATTTGAACGGACCAAATAATTAGGTTTGGTCTTAACTAGCTTGCATGCTATGCTGTGTCAAGGTCTCGGATTTTTTATTTGATATTTAATTACTACTAAACCTGAAAATACAATCACTTTGATTTTTTTTCCATTTTAAGATAAATTTTCATTGCAAAATAAAATGATAACATGTACGTTTAATAAAATAAATCAAGAATTATATATTTAAATAAGCACAAAATATATATTTCTAAGACCTAGAATCAATTTTATTATTAACATATCTCTTATTTATCTTAACAAATGTAATATTTTTAATTGGATTCATTATTTCTATTAAAATATTATATTTTATAATTGTTAAAGTAAGTTTGAAAGAAATATCAAGATAATTAACAATATTTCACGTGTAGTTGAAAGTTAAAATAAAATGTGATAAAATCATGTTTAACATTTATATTTAAAAAAAAATGATTTGAACTGATTTTCATGAATAATTTATTATTAATGTTGTTACTTTAATATTAGATACGTAATAATTGAAAAACTAAAATTTAAATTAAATATATAAAATATTATTTAAGAACTAAATCAAAATTAAAGAGTAAGTAAATCTATATAGTAATTTTTTTTAGTATAAAAAAATTAAGAAAAAAAGAAATAACAACCCCTTTATATATTTTTTTTAAATTCAAGCGAGCGATGCATTATCTGCTATAATAAATGATGTTTTATATGCTTGTCTAGTTTTTTATGGCCGAAGTGACTTGAAACTGAGCAAATAAGTGAGCTTATATTGTTTTTTTTTTTTTTTTTGCGAAACAACACATTTTTCAATTAATTTTCACAAGTAAAAACCTAAGAAACACCCAACAAGCCTCAATAAACCCTTTTGATCCCTTAAAGTAGTAAAAAATCAATTGAAAACTGAAAATTCAAAAAGAGATCACAAAATTTTCTAAGTTTTGAATTGTTTGTTAAATAAGATGAAAACAAAAAGCCACCACCATCAAACTCTTTTCATTAAATGGAAAATCTTGTTACCAAACTTGACCGTTTTGATTTATAGCAAGTCTCTCTCTTGTTAAAGAACTGAAAACTGCATATTTTTTTCATAAAAATAAACTTTATGACCAAAACATAATTGCAAAAATTAGAGATTAGAGATATATTATCTTAGTGTCATACATTTCATTCTTTTATCTTTTAATCTTATAGTTCTATGTTTTTTTAAATAAAAATCAGTCCGGTCTCACTAAGATTTTAATCAATCATGAGTTAATCCACCCGACAAAATGTATTTGACTAGATTAACTTTCACTAAATCTAACATAAAACCTGATCTGAGCTGGATTCTAGTCTCTAGATCGACAAGGCAATATATAAAATGACTCGTCGGATAATACCAACTACTGGGGGGGAAGAAAAGGACGGAGGAGGAGGAGGAGGAGGAGGAGGTAATGGAAGATGGTGTGACCCTATGTCTTGATCCTACTGGACAATATCCATATCTGAGCTGATTATAAAATGGATCCCTGTCTGAATACAACCTTAACGACATGATTACTTACAATAAGTTAATCATTGAGGGAGAAATGAGTCAATAACTATCAACTTAGCATAACTAATCAAAGCATTATGATTCTGCTTGGATATTTTCTTGCCTTTGCAATCCACTTAAGATACGGGAGATGTCTTTGAGAAGGAAACAATAGAACTCCTTTTGTTTTATTATGGGCATGCAAATCTCGACATTGACATAATTAGCGTACCTAATCTTGTTTTTTTTATATAATTTATTTAATTCCCATAACTAGCCACTGTATTAATGTAATTAAAATCCCATTAATATAATAGATCCATTGACTCCAATGACTTGGTTAGTCTAGAATTAATTGTCTCGTATCTTTTTTATTTTATAGTTTTCATGCAAGTTTTTCTGGAAACTTTTGAAACAAAAAAGCGGTTTTTAAAAGTTTTCAAAACTATTTTCCTGTGTTTTGCAAACTAGATCGGATTTGATACGTTAGGTAATATTTAGTCATTAATATTTTCTAAGTTGGATTCGGGATATTCAGGGTGGGGTCGCTAGGTTGTCTAGAAAGGTCGACCGAGTTCATGAAATCTAGGGTTTGGTCGAGGCTGGGGTCTGGTTGTATTGAAATTAATATTTTCAATGTTTTTTTTATATAAGATTGATGTGATGATGTATAAAATTATTATTTTAATATATTTTTAAATAAAAATATCTCGTAAAATAACTATAATCACGCTCCCCAACAGGTTTAAAAACTAGGGAATCAAAGAGCTTTTAATTGCTTAGAAAACAAATAAAAGAAGTGAAGACAGGAAGTAAAGTTAAAAAAGATACTAAACAATCTCTTAAATTATCATGTTTAGTTAGCTCGGGCATGGATGTTCGGTTTCATAAATGAAAGAATAGTGAATGCTTTGTGTCTCCAGCTACTCAGCTAGCTGCCCATGTTAATGCCAGCAGCCATTTGTCCCCACAAGAGCAAAAGCAACAAGAGAAAACACTGGAGGACCCAACCTTCTTGAAGAATTAATTTCAAGATTGAAGATCTCTGCGTACACATCTTGTTTGTTTTTTGAACAAGTCTACAAGGTGACAACAACACAGTCACAAGATACGGTAAATCTAGAGATGCATGATTCCATATCCATCGATGAAATGGAAAGATTTAGTCTATCAGATTGCAAAAAATTCCACAAGGAGGGAATCTTGCTTCTTGACCGTGGAAGATATCCTCGTATGCACAAGTCGTTTCAAAGATTTAAATCGATTCGTTATTTGAAAAAAAAAAAAAAACAACACATGTACAGGCTATACACATGTATGTCGATCTCCACTCGCAATTTTATGTTTTCTTCCTTTGCCACACGTCTACATCATGTTTCTTAAGTCCTTTAATTTCCACAATGGTGAAGTCAGTCTTAATTTTGACTAGTTATTGTTGCTAACCAATGAAAATTATAACATTTTCATCTATATACGTGACGTGCATTAGTAGAACATTGTGTTGAATTAATCTTTAGCTTGGTTTGATAATCGAGTGTTGTGTTGGTTTGATTGGGGGAGAATCTTCTATGCTGTGAATTGCATTGTTAGGTTGATTGATAATTAAGTTTTATGACTTGTTTTAATTTGTTTTTTATCTAAATATTCTAGTTTTATAATTTAGATTGTGGGTTTGATAATGTAAACCGGGTTGATTCAAGTTACTTTTTATATTTTTTTAATTGAATTTTTTTTAACTTCATCCTTTAAAATTAAATTTATTAAAAATTAAGTTTTATAATTTATTTTAGTATGGTATAAGATAGATCAAATTAAAGGGTCAAAATGTTAATAATAACATAGTAAAATATATTTAGTATCCCTTTGATAACACGGTTACCCATGTTTTTTCCGACAAAAACATCAAAAATAATATTTTTACTGCGGTGCAACTTGCGAATGAATTGCATTGTCAAATGGTATTTGAGATTTTATTTTGACATGTTAAAAAAATTAAATTTTTTTAGATTATTTTGAAGTATTGATATCAAAAATAATTTTTAAAAAATAAAAAAATATTTTAATATATAAAAAACAATTTAAAAAATAACATCTACCACCCCTTAAAAAAAAAAAAAAAAAAACTCCCAAACATAATAGAAAAGAAAGCAAGCAGCTGATTTCAGCGAAGTCAACTGCTTGAGATCTTATCAAGATATCCATTTTTGTCTGGTGGCAAAGCTCTAAACACTATTATTAATATACGGATATATAGATGACCCAATCAATGTTTCTTGGACACTAACAAGATGCTTCATCCATCCAAAGTGAAAGAGACCATTATATTAAGAATCTGTTTGATGATACAATATTAATGGCTGTCTGTGGACCACAATTGCATGTGCTGTCTTCCCCAGCCAGAGTGATCATACGCAGCAAAAGATTAATTTGATCATAATTTTTACCAGAAACCCTTGGATGGATTGGATGGGGATTTAAAATTGAGAAAAAATTATAATAAATAAAAGAAAAAGAAATCTCACTACATGAAAATTAAAGGGTTAATGATCTTTTTCCATGAAAGAAGATGAGTTTGAATATTAAAGCGTGTAGACTTCAAAGGGATGACAGAAACGTTGACAAAAACCCCAGCACTCTGAATACAAGCCATCTAGAAGCAAAACGACGTGTTATGAGATCATATATATTAAAGGGCCAAATATATATGTTAGTAATATCTTAATATATTAATTCTTCTTCTTTTTGTCAG
>Ga0325402_1001453_pt1 | contig 19429 bp, 14 predicted proteins | sample PopdelMetagenome_22_FD_207212 | JGI IMG/M metagenome (GOLD analysis project Ga0325402, IMG submission 207212) | Populus deltoides microbial communities from Bellville, Georgia, United States - Xylem-PdKOR-R3 | ecosystem: Host-associated > Plants > Phyllosphere > Stem > Wood/Secondary xylem...
TGTCGAAATGCATGCCAATGATTTTTTTTCATTTTTTTAAAATTATTTTTGATATCAGCACATCAAAACGATCCAAAACATACAAACCATATTAAATTTTAGCAAAAAAAAAATTTAATTTTTTGGAACGCACCGCGTTCCCAAACGCTTTTTTAGTATATGTATTTTGTTAGTGTATGTACATGTTTTATTGTTATTTCTCAAACAAACTTGTAGTATGAATGTATAATTTTATACTTGTTATGGTTTGTTTTAGATTTTGTAAAATTGTATTTGTTTGTAAATTGTAGAAACTTTGTTGAATTACCAAATTACATGTGTTGTGGTGAAATAATTAATAGCTTGTTTAACGGGTCCGTTTTAATTTTTATCAATACTATTGCGGAGTTGTAATCTCCATAAATTTATACGGATATTGATAATTGATAATGAATATTTATGAGAAGTTTTAATTAGTTTGTTGGATAATTTGGAGGTAAACCAATATTTTTGCAAATTTATTTACCTAACATAGTTAATTAATACATGTTGTCATCATAATTTTATAGAGGTTCGATAGAAGTCATGGATGATCGTTCATGGATATATAGAGATTCACCCTAAGGATTGCGGAGGATGGATTATTGTAATGGGGTTCGGGGTTTTATTAATTTAGCAACATCTATTTTCAGAAATTTACTGGAGGCGGTATTAGGTGTCCATGCAGGAAGTGTCAAAATAAAAAGTATCTGAATCTAGATGTTGTGATGATGCATCTTCTACACAAAGGGTTCATGGAGGATTACCTGTGTTGGTATGCACACGGAGAACTATTTGTTCGTAATGATAGCATGAGAGAAAGGGTGGTTGGGTCAACTTCTAGTGCTAACAACGTGCATGGAGTTGCAAATGAGAACAGTAATCCTTATAGGAATATGGTTATGGATGCAATAAGAATGAATTAAGGTAATGTCAATCAATTTCCAATCGTAGAAGAAGAACCTAATGCAGATGCAGCAAGGTTTTTTGATCTGTTGAAAGATTCTGACAAACCATTATGGGATGGCTGCACGAACCACAGTAAATTATCGACCGTAGCACAGGTGTTCACCATCAAATCAGATCACGGGTTGAATCACACCTAGACTGCAGAGGTTATTCATGTCACCAAGAACTGTTGAGCACATGACATGGCACCAATCACATGATGCGGTTGATGGAGTGATGATGCATTCTTTTGATGGCGAAGCTTGGAAACACTTTAACAGTCTACATCCTTATTTTTCAGCTAAATCAAGGAACGTGCGTCTTGGGTTGTGTACAGACAGATTGAACCCATTCAGGTCACTTGCTGCTCCTTATTCTTGTTGGCCAGTCATACTCACAGTTTATAACTTGCCACCAGGGATGTATATGAGGTCGGAGTTCATGTTTTTATCTACTGTCATACCCGGTCTGGGCCTGAATATAGATGTTTGTCTTCGACCATTGATTGATGAGTTGACGCGGTTGTGGTCCTCTGGAGCTTTGACTTATGATATATCGAGGAAACAAAATTTTGTTATGAAGACAACTTTGATGTAGACTATCAATGATTTTCCAGCTTACGGAATGGTTTCCGGTTTGAGCACGCATGAAAAACTAGCATGTCCATACTACATGGAAAACAATAAAGCATTCACGCTAACAAACGGAAGTAAAGCTTCTTTTTCTTATTGTCACCGTCATTTATTGACAACGAATCACAAGTACAAAAAGAATAGAAATGATTTCTTTGTTGGCAGAGTTGAAAAGGATGTGGCACCCCCACGTCTTTCTGGCGAAGAATTGAATGATGTTGTATTAGAGTACAGTGACATTGTGTTTGGTTTCCAATCAGGTAAGCAGAAGTTTCTTGGTTTTGGTTTGACCCATAATTGGGTAAAGCGAAGTATTTTTTGGGAGTTTCCTTATTGGAAGACCAATCCCTTCGCCATAACCTTGACATCATGCACATAGAAAAGAACGTGTTTGAGAACATTTTCAACACCGTCATGAATGTGAAGGGGAAGACAAAGGACAACATCAAGGTTAGATTGGATATAACTTTGTTCTATAACCGTAAAAACATGGAGTTGGTTTTTGATGGGTCACGAGTCACAAAACCAAGAGCAAGCTTCGTGTTAGAGAAAAATGCACAACTACTAGTCTACAAATGGCTTAAAAGTCTGTGTTTTTTCGATGGACATGCCTTGAACATATCAAGATTGGTTAATATGGAGGAATACAGATTGTATAGAATTAAGAGTCATGATTGCCACGTGTTTATGCAAACACTCATTCCATTAGCTTATCATGATTTGTTGCCAAAAGGGATATGGGATGCACACACAGAGATCAATTATTTTTTTAGAGACATATGTTCCAGCAAGTTGAATGTTGATCACATTGAGAGGCTCGAAACAAATATCATCGAGACAATATGCAAACTTGAGAAGATGTAAAAGCCGATTATATTCTAACCCGACCAATAATAATAATAATAATAATAATAATAATAATAATAATAATAGATAAATAGTAAGAAAGCATTTGGAGGGGCAAAAATTAAACAAAAGAAAGTTATATGGCATTGATTTATTGAGAAAGAAATTAAAGGATGGGGACAAATTTGGAAAATACTAAACAAAAGGGGTCAATGTGCAAATTTAAAAGATGGGACTCTATAAATGCTCTTTTTTTTTGCTTGGCTGATGGCTAGAAGCCATAAGAGAGGGAGAGGATTTGTGTGATTTTTAGTTGTTTCCTTGCAAATTATATATGTAAAAAAAAAAAAAGTGTAATTAGAGTGATTATCACTTAGAAAAAAGGAATTAAGAGTGGTGATTTAATGCTTGGAACTTGTTTTGAAGAAAGAAATTTAAAGCTAGGGTTTAAAAAGAGAGAAGAAGGAAACTTGAATTTTTCTTGCATCCATTCCTTGAATCTTTATCCAAGTAAGTTGAAGAACATGTTTAGAATGATTAATTGTTATAATTTTGTGTTTTGATGAAGAAATTAAATTGCTATGATTATGTGAATTTGGAGATTTATGGTGTTAACTATTGAAATGATGCAATTTATGATTGAACCTATATTAGGAAGCATAAATTATTAATGGGTTAGTGTTTAATTTAGAAATGGAAGAAACAAACCCCTCCCCCCTTTTTGTTATTGGTCTCGGCAAAAAGAGAAGTTTTGGGAGATTGAAGAACTTAATGCAATTATTTAGGAATTGTGAGAATTTATGAGCTTATAAATATTAATAAATGGAATGGTGAGGATGTTACAAAAATAAAATATTCACCATTTTTCCCTGAAGGAATTTCGGCCATGACATATGAAAAGGAGAAAAAGAATTTTGACTTGGATTTTGTTAATGTAAAAGAGTGAATTTAATGCAATTACCCTTTTTCCTTGAAGGAATTTCGGCCATGACATATGAAAAGGAGAAAAAGAATTTTGACTTAGAATTTGTTAATGTAAAAGAGTGATTTTAGATGAATCCAATGGATTGTTGGAGAATTAGGAAGTTAATTTCGAAGAAGGGTTAAAAGGAGAATTTTACTCTTCTTAACTTAAAATGAAATGAGATTTTTATTATTTGGTTATGAATAATAATTGACATGTTGATTTTTTTGCTGGTGCAGAAGAGATCGCAGGACCTAATCAGCAACAGGGGACCACTTCACGCCCACAAACACCAGGTAGGTGTTAAATACCCTATAATAAATTAATTGTTTAATTAAGTATTTTAGAAGAAATTTCTTGTTATTGTAATTTTAATTTAGAAATTGTGAAATAAAAAGAATAGAAATAATGCCCTGTTAAATAAATGAGCGCGTCGAAAGATTATTTCCTAGTTAATGGAAATAATGCCCTGTTAAATGGGCGCGGTGAAAGATTATTCCTGGTTAATAGAAATAATACCCTGTTAAATAAATGAGCGTGCCGAAAGATTATTTCCTATTTAATGGAAATAATGCCCTGTTAAATGGGCGTGTTGAAAGATTATTTCCTACTTAATGGAAATAATGCCTTGTTGAAATGGGCACATTGGTTGAACTATTTTCCTTTTCTTTCTTACCTGAACTTCAGATATAATGTACTAATTAATGGACAACTTGAGAAAGTCATATCCTGGTTTTTCTTGTATCTAGTAAAGGATTGGCAAAAAATGAAATTTAGATTAAATTATTATATTGACGAGAAATACTTCATTTAATTAGCTAGTGCTTATATTATCGTGTATGCTTCAAATAACCCTTACTTAAATTGTGTATTATTAATAAGTGTAAATTTTCTAGTCTTTACCAAATGTTCACATGTTATATAAATATATTGTTAGGTACATCGCACCATCGAGCTGGAAAGTAGAAGCATGGATGGAAATCCTTGTTTAAGTTAATTTTTGTATTGAAAGTATTGATATTATGTTTTATATTGCCTATATGTTAAGAAATTTTAAAATGTTTAAATTATTCTTTTGCCGGGTATGTAATTAAGAACAATGCCCTTACTTTAACTAGTAATATAGTTTTGTTGTATTTATATTTGAATGTGTATGTGTCCTAAGAAATTAATGTTATTATAAATAAATTAGTTTTAAATGTTGTATATGAAATCATAGAATGTTAACTATATATATAAAAAAAAAAACTATAGGGGATATGGAAATTGTTGTGTTTAGTGGAGTTATAATGTTCATTTATACTGGGATGAGTTTGTGGTTATTATTTACAGGTTTTGATTTTGAGTCGATAACTTGGTATTGAAAATACAAAGAAGACTCTGCTGAAATTTTTAGAAATATTTACTTGAAGAGAGACCAATTAACTCTTTTAAATATCTTTTTTTGGGCCTTGACAGATATTTTCTCCATCATTTTTTGACTCAATGGAGGATCTCCCTATACATTTATCATTTGAGGCAAAAGTTGGAGGACCGGTCAAATATAGATGGATGTATCCATTCGAATGATTAGATATTACAGTTGCAATGTAATTCATATATACAAGTATTTTCTTTGTTTTTCTTAATTGAAAATATTTGATTAATTCCATGCAGGTACTTGTTCAATCTTAAAAAAAAGGTTAAGAACAAGGCATATGTTGAGGCTTCGATATGTGAGGCCTATATTGTTAAGGAGATCTCAACATTTATCTTGTACTATTTCGAACCTCATTTGAGAATGACAATCAATCACGTTCCATGACATGATGATGGTGGTGAAGTGCCTTCCAGTGGGAACTTGTCAATATTCTCCAATCATGAATGACCCACACATAAAAATGTCATAAGGGGAAAATATTTGTCCGAAATAGAGTTCAGACAAGCACACAATTATGTTCTATTTAACTGTGATGATCTGAGACCTTTTATACAGTAAGTATATGTACTACTTAAACTTTGTTAAGAATGTACTATTTATTTATTGTAATATCATAAACTTATATAATTTGGAAAAACCTTGTAGGCAACATCGACAATATTTACTGTCCAATAACTCACAGCTGACCGAATCCTAAATCTTTCAATTACAAGATGAACAATTTGCCACGTGGTTCAGAACACATGTAAGTACTCATTATCTCTTGTAAAGTTATTGTGTGTCATTACAAACTTCTCGTTTATTGTTCATTGCTGTACATTATATACATGGTTTATTAAATGGAAAGGAGTGATGCTATTTCATTGCCTTCACTAAGCCTGGGCCCTGGAAAAAAAGTTAAGTGCTACAACGGGTATTTTATCAATGGATATGTGTTTCATACTGAAGAATACAGGCATGGAAGAAAGACATACAACATCGGTGTCTATGTTAAGAGTTCGACTTGTAGTGAGTTTGAAGTTGACTACTATGGTAAATTAGAAGAGGTCGTTGAACTGCAATATCATGACGAGCATAATGGAGTGTTTTTATTCAAATTTTATTGGTATAACACCACTAGCAGAGGAATTAGAGTAAATCCTCACTATGGTCTGGTCGAAATTAACTCAAAAGCTAGACTTCGCAACGTAAACAATGTCTTTGTTTTCACAAAGCAATGTCAACAAGTTTATTACACATACACCCCTTCCTTTAGAAAGGACCGATTAAGAGTTGATTGGTTATCCATTTTAAAAATGAAACCCAGGAGTCGTGTTGAGGTTGTTCAGGATGAGAACAAAGACACAAGTGTGCAAGATGAAGTCTTTCAAGTTAGTGAGTTGGTTGAACCATATCGAGTTACTCCTTCGATTCACTTAGAAGAAAATTCAAATTTTCATGTTTTCGATGATAGTCTTATTGATGTTGACGTAGAGGAGTTGAATGTTGTTCTGAGCTCCAACGAACAAGTAAATGTCGATGAAGATGATGATGATGATATCCATATTGAAGAATACGATGGAGCTGATGACGATTCAATTGACAACGAAGAAGAAGAATATTTTGACTAACTATTAGAATCAAGGAAAGTGTAAAGCATTTTTTTATAATGTAATATTATGGATGATATTTTGTAACACGAAATATTTATTTTATAATTGTTAACTGTTGTTATTGTTTTGTGCGGGCAGTTTGTAATTTAAGTGTTTGCAGGAGGGTAAATAAGCAATACAAACATAATCTTTCATACACAATGCATAATCACCAACGTCTTTACAGACGGAAACCGTCCATCGGTATTTTACCGAGAGTTGCAAAACATTTACTGCAAATGCCACAATCACCAACGTCTCTACAGATGGATACTGTATCCGTCAGCATTTCACCGAGAGTTGAAAAATATTTACTAGAAATGCCATCATCACCGACATCTCTACAGAATGCTATTGTCTGTCGGTATTTTACCGAGAATTGCAAAATATTTACTGCAAATGCGATAATCATTGACGTCTCTACAAACGGATACAGTCCATCGGTATTTGTTGGCGCAGTTCACAATTACCGACAGAATCACCGACAGACGATGAGAATTTGAAAGGGTGGGTATTAATGCATCTCTGAGCATGTGTAATTGTCGACATACTGCAAAAATTCTGGAGGGTCATTTAAAATTTTTACTGTGAAATTCAAAATTTACCGACGGATTTTTGAAAAGGCACCGACGGAATAATAAAAAATAAAATTATTTAAATAGGTATCGGTAAAACTGCGCTATAAATCCCAGCGACCGCCCCTTCAATTCATTTTTCCTCTGCTCCATTTGTTCATAATCTCGTTTTTGTTTTTCCTCTCTTTTCCTTCAAAACTTTTGTTTTTTGGCTTGTAATCTCTAGTTCAATCTTCAGCAAAATAAAAGGTATGTATTTCCATTTAATATGCTTAATGATTTTATTTTTTTATTTTTTATTTTTTATTTTTTCCTTGTTTTAGTTATTGTTATTTTGTTGTGTTTTTTGTTTTGGTGTATTTTTATAATGTAGATAAAGTCTTGAAATAAACACATTATTAAGGTAAGCATTTTTCATTCCTAAAGTCTCTAGTTTTTTTTTAATTTGTTCAATATATTTTATTGTTTGTATTGCCATAATAATTGAATACTTTGTTGAATTTTAATTGTTATTGTTGAATTTACCTTGTAATTAGTAATTGAATATATAGAAATAAATTTAATTATTGTATCTCAATTTTACTCTATTATTGCATGATATGTGTTTAATTATTTCTATTTATTTTAATTGTTATTTGTATAGATGTTAGGTTATATATAAGTTTTTTTAATGGGGTCAATTGGTTGTGGTTATTGTCAATATTTACAGGTTTGAAAACTTTGAGTAGTCTCTAGTATAGGGGAGGTGCTGCTGAATTGTTTTTTAATAATTGAATTCAATTATGTAATTATTCGTATAAAATTTTGTAGACGCGTAGAACGAAATCAACAGCTCGTCGCTCACATATGGTCGCAGCTAGTTCTTCTAGCAGCGAGGATGTCATGTCCTTAGGTGCCTATCACGAAGAGTCACCAGCACCAACTCGCGATGCTACCTCTTCCAGCGCATTTCACAATGCAAAGGCGGTATGCCTTCACAGCGGAATCAATTCACCTGCAAGTATGAGGCACATTGAAAGGACGACCTTTCAATGTAAGTTTGTTTTGGTTCGATTTTAGTTTATTTTATTTTAATTATAACATAATTTATGAACAACTAATCAATATTTCATTAATTTAATTTATTTTCAGGTTCACAAACATTGAGGCCACCCGAGTAATATCATCGACGTTTAAATCGTTGATTGAGTTTTCATTTTTTCAATGGAGTCAAGTTTCTAAACATTCTGAATGGAGACCTTATATCTATGCATGGTTTCGAAGATTTGAGATTGATGTTAATTTCTAATTTCCAGCTTATTTTTAATAAATTATTATTATAATTGTACACAACACAAATTCGAGTGGGACAACGAGCATGATGATGTTGTGAGGAGGGTGTGGGAAAATCACATGGCAATTAGGTAACATCGAAAACAATACGATATTTTTTAAAAAAAAATTGTTTTAAGGTCTAATTTGTCACTATGAAAGTAAGTTGCATGAGTTTTGATATATAGCACAAAAAAAGGCCAAAACATACGAGAGAGATAACGGTCTATAAGGCTGAAATGACGTGATGGTTTGGAGGGTTTTTAAATCACCATACATCCCGGGGGATATATGACCGCAATATATTGAGCACGTGACGTCTGAGCGGTGCACACAACGCTCACAGTCTGGTGCCGACAACCGGAACTAACAAATTCATGGTTCAGTCACCATGCACACCAGCGGCTTCGTTCCGTTTGATGCACATGCAAAATGGATGGTAAGATTATTTTAAATGAAATATATCGTTAATTAAATTGTTGTTACTTAATTAATTTTTTTTTCTTACAGGCTGTTATAACCCAATTTTGACCCTTTGGCTTTTAATTTAATTTTAAGGGGTTTAAAATGCAAATTAAAAGATCAGAGATTTATTTCAATGAAAAGTGTGATTTGTCAGCTTGCATGAAAACTAGGGACTACAGTATGTTTTTTTTTATTTTATCCTTATCTTGAAGATAATGATAGTTATTTATTTTCAAATTTGATTCTTAATCAAATTCAAACTTCAAAGAAGAGAATGAGTTTGATTGAAACTTTATTTTATACACGCGATAAGACTCTTGCACTATAAATACATATCTTGGTGCATGAAAAAAAGGAGAAAAAAAGAGAGAAAAAACCCGAGGAAGAAAATAATCCTAAGAAACCTGGGGTGAGACCATTACAAGAAACCCTGGAGGGGAGAAAAAGAAGGGGAAAGAAAAGAAAAACTAGAAACGGTTCTCGCTTCATCTCAGCCACCCCCAGCAGTCCCGGTTGGTACTCAAACCAGCAACCCACAGTCACACGATCTCCCCGAAGCCATTACCACCATCTCCCAAACCAACCCTCTCTCAGCCTCCCCCCATCAGCAGCTCTCTTTCTTCCTCGGCCGTTTACCAAAAGCAACGGAGAAGCAGCACCCGAAGACCCAATGGTTCCAGCCACAAGCAGCTACAAAACAGAGACAGGTTTTCCTCTGAACTCAGCTGCAACAGCAACCCATTCTCTTCGGTCCAGCATTTAGAGCAACACCAATATCGCAGCGCAATAACAACAAGCAGCGTCGCCTCCTCCTCTCATAAATCAGCTTCCCCCTCACGACCAGCTACCACACCAAAGTCTTGTGGTGTAGTTTCTTCTCCTCCAACGGTGCAGCTTTTTCTTCCATAGGCACGATGAGCTCTGGAAAGCAATACAGCACCTCCTCCTTCTGCATCAGCGGCGTCCCCACCAGTAGACCAGCGGTGCAACTTCTTCTTCACTAGAAGGAACCTCACATCTTCGTCTCCAGCAGGTAAGCCTTCGCTCCCCCTCCTGCATTATAATTCACGCTACAGTAGATGTGAATTATAATTCACTTGCTACTGTAGCAAGTTAATTATAATTTACTTGTTTATGTAGCAGGCGTGCGTCACGCCTGCTACTTAGCTGGGTCACTGGCTTAGGCCAGTGACCAGACCGGAAAAAATAAATAATAACTTAAAAAATTTAAAAAAATAGTTTTTTAAAAAAATTTAATTTTTGTGGATTTATTTACTGGCGCCAGAGTCAGGAATACCGTATTTTTTGGATTAAACAATATTTACCAACGCCAGAGTTCGAAATATTCGTAGGATGACCAATATTCACTGACGCCAAGTCGGGAATATTATAGGATGACCAATAAAAATGGAATACAAACAAACCTTTAGCAATTTAAGACAAAACCAACAATGCAGCTTGCCTTAGGTAGGACGCTTAAGGGGTGATAGTATCTTCCCTTCGTGTAATCAGTCCCGTACCATAGAATATCTGTTGACCAGTTAGGGTTCCTAGAGACCATAATACTAGGTGGCGACTCCTTGCACTAGACCTTTCACATCAAAGAACAAAATGTCAGATATCTGTTTCTTTTTCCAATCCAGATTTAAATTTTTAATGGGTCGCCGCGATGTCCGGGTGTGACACAGGCTACGTCTCTTGGATGTGAGCCGAGCCTAATGGAGCTGTTTCTAGAGACGCACATGCGGAGTGAAGACTGCCAAAAAGAGGTGCAATAGTTTGTTGACAATCACGCTCAACACTTCGTGGTATGTTCGTTCAACCATTTTATTTCATAGATTTAAATTTTTAATGGGTCGCCGAGATGTCCGGGTGTGACACAGGCTACGTCTCTTGGACGTGAGCCGAGTCTAATGGAGCTGTTTCTAGAGACGCACATGCGGAGTGAAGACTGCCAAAAGAGGGTGCAATAATTTGTTGACAACCACGCTCAACACTTCGTGGTATGTTCGTTCAACCATTTTATTTCATAAGTCATTATTTTTCTTGAATTGAATATGATGATTTCTTTTTTCATTTTCAAGAGACTTATAATAGCCAGTAGAAGAGAGATATGGGGACGATCCTTCGACCCATTCGGATTTCGATCCAGATTTGTGGATAGAGGTAGGATCGTTTGGTGGACCCGATTAAAATCGGGTGTACGGGCTCTCCAACACTACTACCGAGAACTTTCAAGCGGCTCGTAATGTCTCAACCGTCAGGAGCTCCCCATCAGTATCGAGCACCCAGTCTGAGAAGTTCATGACCTTGAAACAACAATACGCTCAACTCTCGACGGATTATCAACAACTCCACCAAATGGTCATGGACATTAGATCAAAGATGGGTGATGATACATGTGCGCCTTTTTTTTTTCCATTTCGTCCCAAGAATGACCAGCCTCCACCACCTCCTCCTCCTCCTCCTCCTCCCGCTCTGCCATTGTTCTAGTTTAATTTTATTTTTTTTGAAAACACATTAAATTTGTTATGAATATTTGGATGAATATTATTTAACTTTATTTTTTTATTTTTGATGTTTAATACAATTTTATTTGCATAATTGGTTTTTTTACTATTAATTTATATAATTTTATATTAATTATTCTAAATACTTTTTTAAAATCTTTTTAAAAACATCACTGATGGATGTCTAGAGGGAGACATTTACTGGAAAATATTTACTGGAAATGCCACAATCACCGACGTTCGTCACAAACGGAAACATTTTGTCGGTATTTTACCGAGAGTTGAGAAATATTTACTACAAATGCCATAATCACCGACGTCTTCACAGACGGATACATTCCGTCAGTATTTCACCGAGAGTTGAAAAATATTTACTTCATATGCCACTATCACATACAGAATATTTCCATCGATATATTTCTAGTGGAAATTTTTTTATTTTGGCGCGCATTTTCAGTTTGTAAAACCATCGGTATTTTTTTTACCGACAGAATGTGGAATTACTGACGAAAGCTATGCCGACAGATGCATTCTGTCGGAGAATTAATTGGTAAAAAATTTACCGATGGAGTGATAATCTCACACCGACGGAATAGGTCCGTTAGTAAACCTATTAATTGTTGTAGTGACATTGAATGATAGATAAGTTATAATTATAGAAACTTAATTGAGAAGGGATGGGAGAGAAGGAGAGGGAAGAGGTTGTATAAAGAAATTGATATCATAGTTATAGTTATTATTTGTGTTATATTATATATGATAATATTTTCTTATTATTACTTTTTAAATTTTTATTTGACCTAGGATTTTAAATGTATTTTTTAAAACTATTTATGACGGGAATGTAAAAACACGATAAAACTTAATTTACAATGTTTTTTTTTTTCTTTCAAATATCCCTTTACAGTGGTGTAGAATAAGACAAGAGGAATATGATATAGATAAATATTAAAAAAGAGGAAGAGGAAGACATCCAGCTCCTAATCTCTTTGAATATCAGTTTTCCAAACAGAATCTATGATGACTACATTCTCTCCAATACCGAAGAGCAAGTGGTGCTTTAAATTAACCTAGCTAGTGGCACGTGTTTTGCATGAGGTAGGATTAATTTTTTTAAAAAAAAAAAAATATATATATATATATATATATATATATATATATATATATATATATATATATAAATATAATTGTTGCTCATATGTGTTTTAGCAGTATTTCTTGACAAAATCTGAAAAAAAAGTAAGATGACCTGGGTAAAAAAAATATATATATTATTACAATCTATAATTAACTTAACCGAACTCCATTGTAGATCTGATAAAAAATTAAATTTGATTGCAAAAAGAAAAAATGTATTTACGGGTGTTGTTAATGTTTTAATGAATTTCAATTAAAATCAAAGATATTTTGAGTTGAGCCCTTTCCTGCCTGGGTGTTAAGCTAAATTGGGTTGGATTTAACTTTTATATGATCCAATCAATTAAGTAAGTTAAAGTTTGATCTAATCGACCTAGTAAAAATCTAGTTTGACTAGAAAGAATTGAAGACATCAGCGTTTTAACATTGTTCTTCAAATATTGAGACAATGATATCTTGAATCGATCCAATTATACCTACCAAACAAATGACTCAGTCAGGTCTAACAACTTTATTTTATGAAATCATGTTTTACTTAATTACACAATAATAGAAGCGCAAGACAGCGATCAAATAATTTAAAATATATATATATATATATATGATTAGATTTAATTTATATGTATAGATTTATAGAAGTTTTGAGTAAAATTATTATTATTTTAAATAATTCACACTTAATAAAAGCTTTGAATACTATAAGCTTTCTCTCAAGAAACACATCATACAAATTCAATACAACATGACTTTCATGTTATCGCACATGTGCGGTGTCGCGACGATCGTCCACTTTCAGTATTATATCAGTCTGGCAAATATGAAAAGACAAGGAATTCTTGTCTTTTATCAGTGGAATGATGGAATGAGAGTCGCCACCTAGTATTTTGGTCACTAAAAACCCTAACTGGTCTCAAAGATTGGGCACGAGGACTAGTTGCATAAAGGGAAAGTATTAGGAACCTAAATACACCCTACCTAAGGTAAACTGCATTGTTTAATTATCTGATTTATGTTAAGGCCTATCTGTTGGTCTGTCTATGGTTTAAGAAAAGTCTTCGGTAAGGATATCTTTATCTTATCGGGTAAAACTTAACTGTTCTAACGTTAATAAAAATAAATACCTTTTTAATATTGGGAATGCATTATACGTATAAATTCGTAATCCCAGATACTAAAAGAAAACAAAATGATTTTTTTGGGAATTTTTGAAATATTGGCCAAGTTCTTATGGCTTTAATAACCTGGTTATTAAAGCCAAAATGCATGCTAATACATATTTTTTATTTTTTGTCGTATGAAAATACGATATGATTTTTTAAGACTTGATCGTATGCATGAAAACAAGATATTTTTATTTTATTATTTTGCAATGTTTTGACGAAAACCGAATTCGTATCCTTACGATATAAAAATACAAACCGATACTAATCAAAATGGACAGAAAAATATGTGGGAAAATCACAAATTTTTGAAATAATTTTTTTAAAAAAAATTGTACTGAGCCGGACCCGACCCACTCATTTTGGGTTGGGCCGACCAGAGTTCGGCCTAGTGAACATTGGAGGACTCTCCACTATTCACGTAAACAGTGGAGAGTGAATTAATTCACTCTCTAATATTGTTCACGCAAAACAGTGGAGCAGCCGAGGACAACGAAGGAGAAGAAACTGACCTGGTAACGGTGGCGGTGTTGAGGAAGAATCGTGCTACGGACGGGGGATTCCAGACAGTGGTTCTTCTTCGTTTTTCTCTCTGTTTTCCTGTGTTTTCTTCTTCTCATTGTTTCTGTTCTCCTACTTCTATGTTTCTTCTTCGGTCTCTGACGATGGTGGAGCCGTTGTCGATGACGGTGGCGGACTGGGGAGCTGAGGGTGGTTGGTGGTTCTTTTTTCTGTGTTTTCCTTACCCTTTTTTCTGCCCTCCCTCTTGTTCTTTCTCCTTTTCTTTGTTTTGCTTTGGTTTCTCCTCTGTTTCTGCTGGTGGTGGAGCTGCTGTCAATAGTGGCTCAAGGCAGTTCTCGTGGCGGCAATGAGGAAGGCAGACGACGGAGGTTCTTCTCTGTTCTACTCTGTTTTCTCTCTTTTCTCATCTCTGTATCTCAAAACAATTCCTCTCTGTTTTTCAATCTTCCCTCTCTTCATTAGTATTGTTTTAACCTGAAGATTTCATCAATTATCTATTATTAGCAACTATAATCCTACTCAACAACATCATTAGTATTGTTAAACAAATTGTTGCATTAAATAAAACTTATTTGGAAGAATTATAAATATTTTATGTTTCTTCGTTTTTTCATTTTAATCACATGTATATATTTATATAGGTTTCGTAGTGATTTTAACACATTCAACGTTTGTAAACTTTCGATGTTAACAATTAATGAGCACATTTGGGTTTCATCAAATATACTGAAATCAAATCACAATTGCAATATTTAAATATAGAAATTTAGATTAATTGATCTAATTCTCATAAAAAGAATGAAAGCACTAGCTATTCACACTCCAATTGTTATTTTTATCCATTTTAAATTTTTTGAGTGATAAAACTTACCTTCTTTGAGTTTTTTTATTTATATTTATATTTCATAATAATATATCATAACTATCTATTAAATGTTTTTATTAAAATATATTTTCAATAAAATAAAAATCGTTAATATGTTAAATAAATTAATTCATTGTCATGAAATGAATTGGCCGTAAAATATTCTTTTTAATAAAAAGAATTAATGATGATAAAATAATGAGATTTAATAATCTATTTTGCAATAAAATATCAATAAAATTATATATAAAGAATCAGAATTTAAGCAACAAGGTCAAATTCAATTATAAGTTTAATGTATACTTCAATTTTTTTGTTAGGTTTGGAATTTCTTTTATTTGTAGATATCCTTGACTTTCACTTCAAGAGAAAATATAAAGATTGAAGAAGAAGTTTAATCTAGTTATCTCACCAATAACAATAAAATCTTTATGGAGTTGGGAATAGATCCAAAAGTTTCTTAATCATAGTAAATATAATTACCGAGCCTTAATGCTGACAAACGACAATGAAGCTGAAGACGATATTGCATTTGATGGGAGCCTTATTATGTTCCAAATGAGATTTGGGCAAGTTTTGAAAAAAAAATTCATTTAAAATTATTTTTTTATATTTTGATTTATTAATATCAAAAATAATTTTTTTAAAATAAAAAATATTATTTTGATGTATATCCAAATAAAAAACACTTTAAAAAATAATTGCTATCACACTTTTAAACACTCCCTAAATATATGAAGTCTAAATACCAAATCCCATGGACTTACTGATGACCATGAATTATTATTTTACCCTTACATCATTGGGTCCCAAACTACTAGCTCAAAAGATCAAACAAAAAAATTGATGTAAGGAAAGATCAGAGATGGAGATGGAGGGAAAATTATCTTCGCCTCTAAAATACACCTATAGACATGAACTGTCGATATTTCCATTGGTTTGATGTTCTATAAACAGTGCCAAGGGAGGGAAACAGTTCCCTTCACCTTTAAAATACATTGACATACATGAACCGTCGGTATTTTCATCGGTGTGATGTTCCATGAACAGTATCAATGGGAGGGGAACAGTTTCTTTCACCTTTGGAATACACCGAAGGACACTAACCGTTGGTATTTTCATCGGTTTTATGCACAATGAACAGTGTTAGGAGGAGGGGAATAGTTCCCTTCGCTCTACAATACACCGACGGACACTAACCATCGGTATTTCCATCGGTGCTAAGCACAGTGAACAGTGCCATGGGAGGGGAACAGTTCCTTTCTCCTTTGGAATACACCGACGGACACGAATCATCGGTATTTTCATCAATGTGAAATAGTTTCTGATGCCAGATTATTTCTGTATTTCCTATCTATCTTATTTCTGTATTTCCTATCTATCCATCCTACAAATACTTAAATTGAAAGTTGCACGCACAACACAATAATAAAATAAATACTTCTTTGTAGATAATTTCATCAATAAATATTACATTACACTTTATGGCATTACACTTTCATGTTTTGATAATTAGTCAAAATTGTCTTCTTCTTCAATTGACTCGTCGCCAGCTCCATCATAATCTTCTACGTTGATATCATTGCTATCATCATCTTCATTGACTTGTGCTTGTCTGCTAGAACTCAGAACAACATTTAACCCCTCAACGTCAACATCAACAAAAATATTATCGAAGACGTGAAAATTTAAATTTTCTTCTAAGTCAATCGATAGAGCAACTTGATATTGTTCAACGAACTCACTAACTTGAAAGACATCATCGCCCATATTTTAGTCATCATTCTCATCCTGAACAACCTCGACACGACCCCTGGGTTTAGTTTTCAATACGGATAATCAATCAACTCTTGAATAATCCTTTCTAAATAAAGGTGTGTATGTGTAATAAACTTACTAACATTGCTTAGCAAAAACAAAGACATTGTTGACATTGCAGAGTCTAGCTTTTGAGTTAATTTCGACCAAACCATGATGGGGATCTACTCTTATTCCTTAGTTAGTGGTGTCATACCAATAACATTTAAATAAAAATACTCTTTTATGCTTGTTATGATATTGCAATTCAATTATCTCTTTTAATTTCTTATAATAGTCAACTTCAAACTCACTAGAAGTCAATCTCTTAACATAAACCTCATTGTTATATGTATTTCTACCCTGCCTATATTCTTTAATATGAAACACGTATCAATTGACAAAATACCTGTTGTAGCACTTCACCTATCTTTCAGGACCTAGACTTAGTAAAGATAATATAGCACTAACATTCCCTCCCAATTTATAAACGTGGTACATCAAATACAACAATGAATAGTGAACGAGAATTTTATATCAAAATTAAGTATCCTGACAGATAATGAGTTTGTGATAGTACTTACATGTTTGTTGAACCACGTGGCAAATTATTCATCTTGTAATCGAAAGATTTGGGATTCGATCTATTGTGAGTTATTAGACAGTAAATATTGACGATGTTGCCTACGAGGTATTTAACAATGTATGAGTTTGTGATATTACAAGAGATAAATAGTCTATTAATAACAAAGTTTAAGTGTTATACTTATTGAATAAAAGGTCTCAGTTCATTGTAATTAAATAACATATAATTATATGCTTATCTGAATTCTATTTCAGATAAATATCTTCCCCTAACAACATTTTTTTAGTGCGGGTCGTTCAGGATTGGAGAATATTGACAAGTTCTCACTCAAAGGCACTTCACCACCATCATTATGCCTTAGAACGCAATTGATTCTTGTTCTTAAATGAGGCTCAAAATAGTAGGAGATAAATGTTAAGATATCATCAACAATATAGGCCTCACATATTAAAACTTCAACATACACCTTGTTTTTAACCTTTTTCTTAAGGTTAAAAAGATACTTGTATGGAATTAAATGAATGTTTTGAATTAACAAAAACAATGAAAATACTTATTTAATTACATTGCATGTGTAATCTTTAACCTCTCAAATGGATACATCTATCTATAATGAATTAAGCCTCCAACTTTTGCCTCATATGGTAAATGTATGGGTAGATGCTCCATCGAGTCAAAAAACGATGGAGGGAATATCATCTCAAGTTTGCATATTGTCTAGACGATATTCATTTAAAGCCTCATAATGTGTTGTTCCTGCAACTTATTGGAGCATATATCTCTAAAGAAATGATTGATCTCCGTGAGTGCATCTCATATCTCATTTGACAATAAATCAAGATAAGCTAATGGAATGAATGTTTGCATAAACACGTGGCAGTCATGGCTCTTCATTCCATACAATTTGTAATCCTCTAAATTAAAAAAACTTTGATATGTTCGAGGCATGTCCATTGGGAAAACACAGACTCTTAAGCCATTAATACTTTTGTTAAAAAAAAATTTCAATCATCTTAAGTTTAAAAGTAAGTGTACTTTACTTTTAATTTCTTATCGCCAAGTTTTCTAAGACAAAATTAATCAAACTTCATAAAATATTAAATACTTCTTGTTTACATCTTTTTATAGGTGTTAGTTGGGATTTAGTTACTTATAAGTGTGCTTTAATATTGATTATCATTGTGTCAAATTCAATTATAAACTTGAATTTAGCTTTATTAGGCAAAATTAATTTGACTATGAGTTTCTGAATTTTATATCCACGGGGTTAGCATTATCTAATGTACATATAGCATTTGATTTGTTAATTTCAAACAACCTCTTTGTGTTTTAATCTGGAAGATTTCGGCCCTATTTGTTTTTGAGTTTTAAAATCGTTTTTGAAAAAATTTGAATTTTATTTATTTTTTCTTTACTTCAATTAATATTTTTTTGGTGTTTTCAGATCATTTTGATGTGCTGATGTCAAAAATAATTTTTAAAAAATAAAAATAAATATTATTTAAATATATTTATAAGTGAAAAACACTTTGAAAAGCAACCACAACCACACTCCTAAACAAGCTCGAATCAATTGTCAACTACTATCGTACTCCACAACATCATTAACATTGTTAAACAAATTGTAGCAAAAAAAAAAAACTTGGTTGGAAGAATTATAAACGGTATGGGTTGCCTTGTTTTTTTATTTTTATTTTAATAATATGCATACATTTATAGAGATTTGAAATTAACTTTCCTAAATTAATTACACTTAATAAAATCTTACTTTGAATAGTATAAGCTTTCTCTGAAGAAACAAATCATACAAATTCCATACAATATGACTTTCATATTCGGAGACTATGAAAATATTTAATGAACATGTAACATTTAATTTCTTAATTAATTGCATTTGAACTTGCAATATACAATTCAAACACCCTTTTAGTGCTTTAATTATGAAGTTTTCATCAATTATCAAGTATTATCTTACTCAACAACATCATTAATATTGTTAAACAAATTGTTGCACTAAATGAAATTTTGTTTGAATAATAATA
>Ga0325402_1001454_pt1 | contig 19420 bp, 15 predicted proteins | sample PopdelMetagenome_22_FD_207212 | JGI IMG/M metagenome (GOLD analysis project Ga0325402, IMG submission 207212) | Populus deltoides microbial communities from Bellville, Georgia, United States - Xylem-PdKOR-R3 | ecosystem: Host-associated > Plants > Phyllosphere > Stem > Wood/Secondary xylem...
GAGCAACCCTTTGATCGCATCTAAATTAATATAACTTTACCTGCTCGAATGAGAATGCGACTTCGATGATAAGATAACTGTGGATGGATGAAGAACAATTCATTAATTATCGGTTTAACCTAGCCAGGCTATATCATCCAGTATAAAAATAAATTAAATTAAACAAGGAAGAACTAGCCAATCCAATAGCAATGCTGATGTAACTGCTCCGGTCATGGGCCAGAACAGGCCCAGGTGGGACCATCCGATTCACAAAATCGGCCTGCATGTTGATTTTTAGCTCACGAAGGCATATAAAAATCTGCTCTAGGCATGTTTAATGCCGTATTTTTTTTTTCAAGTTGTGTTTCAACAGGCAATTATACGATTTAATCTGTTAATATTTTTAATTTTTATTAATCATTAAATGCTGCTTTGTATGCATGCCTGTAATTTGATGTTCAATCTAATATTCAGTTTCAATTTAAATAAATGCAGTTTTATTTATTTCTCAAGAGATAAATCAAAAATTATTTGGATTTTATATCTATCGTATACTTGGCAGCCAAGTGTGTCCAAGAATGGCGAGACACTACAGCCGGAGGAGCTCTGCCGGTGGGCCAGGTCGATATCGATAACGCTGTTCTGATATTGCTTTTATGATTTTACTAGCAGCACTCACGCGGACAGGAAAACAAATAATTTTAAGACAGTTGCATGCATTGGTTGATCAATCCAGCCAAGTTTGGGTGCGACTCAGTTTATTTTATGAATTAAATATAAAAAAGAACACACAACACATGGGATGACCAAGACCCACGCGGATTGTCTGACCAGTTGAAGATCTTGACCAAATTCACGAAGACGGCACCTCTTCTGGGATCACATGAAGAACAGGGGACTCCTTCTGTTCACGTCTTTTCTGAAGGGAAATGGGCCCTTGATCCAGCGGCAGAGGATTGGAAGCAGATATTCAGAATGACTTTGAGCCCACCCACAGTATCCCAGAGGAATTGGATGGTGAACTAGGATGAAGATTGTCAAAAATATTTTTTTTATATAATATAAAATATATAATATAACTTGAATTGTAAATTTAAATTGTAAAATTATAAAATTATAAATAAAATATTTTAATTAATTATATATTAACAATTTCAATCAAGTAGTAATTAACAATATAACACAATTAAAATAAAAATAAAATAAACAATAGAAAAGTACAAACACCTTTATTTTATCCACTTTGAATCCTTTATTTCTTGGACAAATTGACTTACTTACTTCATCATTTACAAGAAACGAGTCATTTCAAATTTTGATAGACCATTTAACATAAATTACTTCAAGGATCAAGTATGTCAATTTACAACTTTTATTCTATATATTTGCCAGCTAAAATAGAATAATATATCAATTAATATATTAATAGTTGACATAAAAAATTATGAAGAATAAATATGTATTTTAATTTTACGGAAATGAAATCCACAAATAATTTGTATCGTTAAAAAAATTATAATAATTATAAACAAATCAAACCCTTGATTATCAAATTACACAAGTTTTGCAAGATATAAATTTAAAATAATAAAAATATTAAGGTACAAATTACAAGAATGCGCAATTTTATATTTTTTTCAAACTCATAAAATCAATCTGATTTTACCGAGTTTGAAGGAGTTTAATTGATTTTACTAGTTTTCAAGTTTAACTCTGATTTGACACGTTAAATACATATTAACTCGTAAAATCATAAGAATTTAAAAGTCCATTTACTTTTTTTTGACACCATTGGGAGGGATCATCTGAATTAGAAGTTATAAAAGGTGCAAACCAGATGTATGACGAGTTTTGCAAGAAAAGCCCTTGACATCCCATGTTATGAGAGACAATGAAAACATGACTAACAAGGTCAAAATCTTAGTTTGTTTTCATCTGGGGGAGTGTTATTTCTAGATAGGTGGTCGCAGCTTCGTTGCAGGCCAAGTCGATTTCTTTCGTAACCTCACAAGCAGTGTTAATGCGTTGCAAGCGTGTTTAAAGCAAAAAATTGAAAAAGAAAGGGATCATAATTGAAAAAAAAAAAACAGAGGATAACTTTTAATTTTGGCTGGGCTGGCATGTTTTCTGCATGAAAGAGAGAGAAAAGAAGGGTGGAGAAAAAATCAAACCACTGCCTCACCACCACGAGAAAAAATGGAGGCGTCGCTCCAGGGTTGTAATCACCCTGTACATGTTAATAACTTTTTTTTTTTAATTTAATTTATCCAAAGATCCAAGTGATCGTAGTCCAATATGATTTATTTTAAGAGTAACTTGGTAATTTTATCACGTTAAAAAAGGTTTAAAAACTGAAAATGCCTCTTCCAAAGAGTTTAAAAAATTTAAACTTTTAAATATTATATTGTAAAGATAAAGAGCTAAAATACCGTTTGTTCTTATTCAATCTTATAATAATAAATATGACTCGTGAAAATAATAATTTTGCCCTAGAAGCTAGTTATATGATTTCAATCGTGGAGGGCAAAATGATGGTATCATAAGTGCGTGTCTTTTAGCTTTTGTCTTATACTCCCTCCGTCCCACCTTTCCATTTCATTAACCTCACTTAAAAATTGAACTACTACTTATTTATATACTAAACTTGACCATCACTTCAAGGCAAAAAAACAAGAAACAATACATTTACAGATGTAAGGTGCGTGGAGAATTGAGATGGGGCAAAGGTTAACAATACAAGTCAAGCAAACATAACTTTGATCATGAATTAATAATAAAAAAATTCAGGTAATTCAATTTTTTTTAATAGTGCTGGTATGGTTCAAATGAATCCATGCTACCATATGCTCAAGGATAACTTCATGAAAGATTGAATGAATCACTTAAACTGTATGAAAAGAAAAATTGTTAATGAACTGGAACCACTACAAGTTCACATTCTACAATGACTGCCGCAACGAGGAAACAAATTTCTGTCAAGCTTAATTTTCGGAATGTTTTAAATCATGAGATTTCATGGACGAGAATACTCCATTCTAGATAAAAATAAATATAACAAGGGCATATGCTCAGTTCTTTAACCTCTAATATCTGCCTACGATATGCAGGTTCTACATAGCATCTCTTATAAATGGCAACATTGAACAAACATAACTGGGAACAATAGCAAGCTAGTCCTGGAATTATTTACAATAATACTACCTGTATGTGCAAATTTAATATGAGATTCAGGCATCTCAATCTCCAAGAGAAGCCATGATCCATAGGCACCTTACCTACCTAGAAGCACCAGGCGTCGGGCCGCAGCTAAAACATAACAACACAACTGAAACCCATGCGCATGCAGTGATTTTGCTTCAATATTGTAACAGGCTACTCTGAGAACTGGTTATCATCAAGTTTTCTGCAAATTCCATCTTCTCCATTTCACTTTGCTCAGCCACTCAAAATTTATCAAAGGTTCACCAGACCGTAATTTCACAAGGTGTGTTCTGTATGGTATAAGCATGTTCTTTAAACCTATAACACATTTTAAGACAATAAAACAGTTAGGAAACACTTGACAGCATAAAAAAAGATGAGAAACTGGGGATGTCATCTCTCTCTTTCCATAACCAAGTAATGCAAACACAAATTTCATGCAAGGAATACCTGTGATGCACATCGTCTTGTAAACGTGAGCTACGTGAGCATCTCCTTTGGTAGCCATATGCGGCCTCTCCAAGCACTGAAGAAATGCCATGTCAGCCTTTAACAGTTCAGCTTGATCATGAGAGTCGTAACCAATATCATGGCAATAACAACAGTAATCCAACCAATCAATCGGCCGCTTATCCCAAAGAAGAGAACCCCCATCTTTCCCACTCGACCAATTCGGCCCACAATAATGACCATATCGTGGAAATAACTGAGAAAGAAAGGCTCTTGCACCAGTATGCCACGGGACCTTAGAAACATAAGGTCTAAACCGCAAAGGATTGCCCCTACCACTGTCAACAACCCCACGCGACTGGGCGTGTCTTTTCAACTTCTTGTTTATGGTATCTGGTGCTCTAATTTTATCTTTCGCATTGATAGCCCATGGAACAATCGCTAAAAGCGACCATCCCCAGAACTTGATATCAAAACGTGGTTGTTGCCCCGGCTGTCCCATCATAGAACCCATTGATAAAACCGCAGTTGCTGGTTTAGGATTTGTTCCCGAATCCTTATTTGAAGTCATCTTGAACCATGGGGTATTAACCTTAAACTCTTCAAAGTTCATTATCGAGAAACACAATAAATCACCATGTCAAAAAATTCAGAACTGATTTTCTAGTAAACCTGCCAACAGATAATTTTTAGTATTATCAGAATCTATCATTTGATTAATTCACCAAGAAAGAAAAGGTGTGATTACCAAATTCCAAACGTAACCTACTTTCCTTAACCCTGTTTGGTTGCTGAGAAAATTGTTAGTATTAAAACAACACGGACAAACTTGTAATTACAAACACAATTCAGTAATTTGAACTTCACGGTCCTTCTCTTTTTCCACCCGTAAAATTATAAGAATTGAAAAAAAAATAAAAGAAGCTGAGATTAGTAGAAAAAGAAGTAACTTTGTTATAGTTTCATTTTCCTCCGTTTTCTCAGCAACCAAACAGAAGCGAAATCACAATTTGCGAGAATCAACAGTTACAAGCTGAAATTAAGAGAACTTACTTCATCTTTCTTCATCGATTATGTCTGCTGGTCTGACAATTTCTGTTGGCGGACAGAAGTTTCGCGAGTAAAGTTTTTGGTTTTCTTTTTTTTATGGTCTCGCTGCCTTTCTCTGGTTTCGTTCTCGTCCCTCTCTTTATTTCAGAGTAGATCACGTATGTCCCCGCTGCCTGTTTATAATCCACAGGAATCCAAGAGTAACTATTATCGTGGGATCCACATGGCTTAACGTGGCATCTCCTTACTGGATTATTGGGATATAGTGTACTTATCAAATCGTTTCCGTAAGGGAAAGGATTCGAGTGCGGTAAAAGTTTTTTTAAAATATATTAAAATAATATTTTTTATTTTTAATATTATAATAATTTAAAAATACATTTCTTTTTTACTTGAAAAAAAAACTCCAAAATCTTAAAAAAATACAGTTGAACATAGAGTCAATGAGCATCTAGTTCAAACAATGTTAGATTCCTCTTCTGTTCAAAGATTTTATGTTCAAGCCTCTCTCTGTTATAATTAAAAAAAATCTATTATCGTGGGATACGCATGGCTTAACATGACATCTACTTACTAGATTGTTGTTGGGATATACTGTACTTTTAAAATAATATATTTGAAAAATAATATTTTTAAAAATACATTAAAACATATTTTAAAATCATTTCTCATATTTACAATATAATACTTGAAAATATATTTCTTTTAATATTAACTCATTAAAATAATTCAAAAATAAATAAAAATAAAAATTAATTTAAAATTATTTTTTTCCCTTCAAAAATACAGCTACTAAACTGCAATGCTAAACAGACCAGTAACTTCGTCCACGTGATGTCGACAATACAATACAGTTAAAGCGCAATGTTAAAGTAACTTCCACTCTGATGTCGACGACATGCTGTTCGTAATTTATCATCTATCTATAACAACGTGAATTGGAACTCACCGAATTAAATCCAAAAATTGAAATGGGATCAAACCATCATAGCGGGTCCAGAAGATTCGAATAATTTCGTTTTGAAGCTAGCATATTCGATAAGCTGGAATTGATATTTTTGGATGATCTGAGCAAATTGGATTGGACGAAATAGGGATGAAACTGGAAGGTCTCCCCTGGAATCGAAACGCGCGAGGCCAGGTCAAAATTACCTTCAAAATACACTAGATTGAGTTACAAGCATTTGACCATGAATATGCATCCATATTGTTCAACATTTTAAGAAACAAAACAAAAACAAAAACAAAAACAAAAACAAAAACAAAAACAAAAAAAGTCTCTTCCAAACTGTTGAATTCACATCTCCACCTAATATTGACACGATACAGCATAAACATTTTGTGACAAAAGAAAGAGCAATGCGATGACACAGAGAACACTTGATCATTACGAATTCAACCATATCCGCACTAGAAAAATGCCCGCAGAAACGGAAACAGGCAGAGAGAACGAAAATTGAAGGTAAGCAAGGGTACAGGGGATACAACTATATGCAACACTGAAGAATGTACAAGACCACGGGTGAATTTCGTGGGCATCATCATATTTGGTCAGTTCCATGGAGGGGATGATGGTCTATAAATAAAATCTTGTGAAGATGTTGTGCCGTAGTTCAGATCAAGGTTGTGGAGTTGTTCCATGAGCTGAGAACGCCTTTCCTTGAAAAAATCCAGCCGAGTTGTTAATTCTACCAAAGCTGAAGATGCTGCTGATGGATGTCTTGGATAGTCCATCACCTGCAACTACGGTGAGTGACACAACATGGATTAAAAAAAAATATTTCTTGCATAGTATTACTGAAAAATTAGCTCTCTCAAATATGCAAATTATAGGACCACGTGACAAGTCAAGGTCTTGATAAAAGTCAACGCATCCGTGTGTTGAGCTTAACTACAGTCGTCAAAATAATTGTAAGCAAAGAGTTACCTCCACCGCTCTGGAAGTGGAGGGAGCAGAATCAATACCACAAAGCTCATCCATGGACATATTTGTTGATGCCTCGGTACTTTTTGAGTCACTAATACTTGCTGATTCCATAAATTGATTTCGAGGAGGTTGCCTGCTGCTGCTTCCAGTTGCTAACCCCGGTCCTTTAAGATGTCTCCGATCAGTCCCCAACAAACCCTCCTGTAGCATAGCAGCCATGTCACATATTTAAGAGCACAAAACAGGTATTATTTGAAACAAAAGGTCATGCTACAAATAAATGACTTCAAGATGAATTAAACAAAGATGCACCACATTATAAAGGAAATACAATTGATACATCACCAGGCTCAAAAGACTTTCCATCAAATGCACTCTAATTTTCCCTAGAGAATGTTTACCTGCTCATCCAAAAAGTACCCTTTTTTTTTAAGGTGCTGTTCCCAAAGTTATGTGGCGTCTTACCTGTCACATATCTCCATTTGTTTCCTGTTTATTTTTATTTTCAATTTTATAAATCATTTTGGAGACAACACACTTAATGAATCAAGAAGCCCTAGAAAAGGAGCTTCTCCATCTCCTTGATCAATTAATGTTCCAGACATTTATCTCAACCTTAAATGATGCCTAACTCAATGCAGGTTCATAATCAACATCATAGTAAAATGACCAGAATCTCTAACACAACATATTGGCATGATATCCTGATCAAGGGACCTAATTAGCAATAAAGCTTTGGCAAAAAATGCAGATGAACATATGAGAAGGAACAGTTCATTAGTTAATACTAGAAAGCCTTGCATTGAAATTTTCCTTCGTCATGCCATAAACTTTAGTTTAATCACTGTACTCTATTTATCTCTATCTCAAAGGCCAAAAGGTTGGAAGATTTTTTGGCAGCCAACCAGGCAGACAATCCTAAAAATGTTGAATAACAGTTAAATCATTGGTCATTTTAACTAACAATGGAGGAGTATGAGTAAAAAAATTGGAAATAGGAAAGCAAACAATGATGATGATGACCACCTCATTCAATAACAAGTGAGATGCATGGGTAGGGTGGATGAAAAATAGAAGGTATTGCAAATAAAAAAAAAGGATGGCACAATCAAACAGGCTGCAAATACCATGTTAAATAAGCACCCATTACTATAAATGCTTCAAACACATGCAACAATGTGCATCAAGACCAATAAACTTAGCTTGCAGCAAGGAATACAAGATTACGATGAGTTGGAGTGATTCATGTATCTCCTTTCTCAAGCTCATAAAATATGCTTTTTTTTTCCTTCTTTTTTTTTTGAAAATCTCATATATGCCAGTCAACTGTAAACAGAGCTCCACAATACCTCAGTTCTTTGTTTCCTCTCATGATTAACAAAAGCAAGGGTTGTATCAAAATCTTGCTGCAAAAATCTCCTGCAGAAGTCAAACACAATAAAGGAAATATGATAAGAATTTGATAGCAGTGAAACAACCTATCTCATCTTGGTCACTGCCACATACACCACTAGGGGAAACAATGCATCTCTATTCCTTGATAATGACAACATTGTTGTTCTGTTTAACGATCATTGTTAACTCAAGGAAAAGTCACATGCAACTAATTGTAATTATTGCCACCTTAGGTGGAGAAATTATAAAGATGATATGACTTTGCAGACTCACTGTTGAGGGTTATGATTTTGAACATGTTGATAACAGTCACTTGCATCCGAGAGTGAACCATAATGATGCTGTCTTTGCTGATTAAGTTGATGGTGAAGTTCTGCAACTTTTTGCTTCAACCTGGTCACATCCGCTTCAGCTAGAGCAATCTCCTCAAGCTCAGCCCTTGTCTTCACATCAGGTGAGTCATAAGAATGATTGTTACTCCAGATTTGAAAGAAAGAACAAAGGAAAAAAAGAAAAACAAAAGAGGGGAAAAATGCAAAGCTCCTCAGGATCTACACACACTTTAGAATCCATGCCGCGAGAATTGGAAAACTGTCCAGAAGACATGCTCAAACCAACTTCCAATGCAGCTCTAAGATCTCTTTCAGCTTGCAGCTGCTCTTGCAATCTTGCAACCTATGAGGTAATTTGCATTCAGTCAACACAAACACAGTGTAGGAAAACAACACTATTAGTTTTATTCCATTGTACAGGCTGATTAAGTAAGCAAACAAAGGCAGAAGAAGACCATAAAAAAATTCAAGGGCTTGAGAGAAGATGATCACAATGCAGTTCCAGAATACTAGAAACATGCAATAAGGTGTACCATCAACATGAATCTGGCACTAAGGATAGCTAAGCAAGCATAAAAAGCCTCTCTTTACTGTCAAAATTGCACAGATATTGGCTACCTGGTAGTGTTCTTCCTTATTTGTTCTGTTCTTCTATGGTGGAACTGGATTGAATTAAATTGTGTATTCCACACATGTATATTGAAGTAAAAATACCACATTTGAAGCAGGCATGGCAAAGTTTTTCCATCACCAATTTAACATTCAAAGCAAAAGGCAGCACATAGATAAAACCTGGTAAAACAATGGAAAGAGAAAGCAGCATGTAATGAGCTAAAAATAATTACATCTTGTTCAAGTGCCAAGCGACGCTCATGCAAAGCTTGCTTTCTCCTCTCTAAGCTTGCTTGTAAAATTGCATTTCCACGAGCCTGGAAAGACACAATAGTCTATCCTATCAGGAAAAACTGCCAACATTTCATAATTGAATAGAAAACATATTTAAAGAAAGTATTGAGACCTCCTTTGCAATTCTGTGCCTCAAGTCATTCTTTGCAATCTCAAGCCTCTGAATAGCAAACCTAAAAGGAATACAACTCTATATAGTTAAATAGAATAGCACACAAATATGGATCAGGTTAAACATGAAAAAGCTATTTAGTGACAGTAGATCATGCTTCAGAGAACGACTCAGAAGCTAATGCAAGAACCTATTGAACAATTACTTCAGCTCTAAAATAGAATAGCACACAAATATGGATCAGGTTAAACATGAAAAAGTTATTTAGCGACAGTTGATCATGCTTCAGAGAAAGACTCAGAAGCTAATGCAAGAACTTATTGAACAATTACTTCAGCTCTAAAATAGACCATCAACAGTAGAGTGTCTTCATGTATTGAGGCAAGGATATGATGGAAACCAAGAGCTGCAATTCAGAGTAATTTTACCAACTTTTTTTTAAGAGAAATGGAGACAGATAATGAAAATAAAAGTATAATTAAGAAAAGCATAATCCGATGCATGTTGGTTCTGGTAAGCTCAAATTCTTTACTTAGATACCACTATATAATTTGTGATTCACATTTGTCTACCCAGTTTTAACTTAAGAGAGATGTTTTTTCAAATATATTTTTGGAAGGGAAAAGAGACCATATGATATTAAATACCAAGTTAGAAAATTATGTCACTTGAGAACTTTCAAGGAGAAATGAGGAAAATAAATGATTATAATTGAAATGAGAGAAATGTATCATGTTAGTAGGCCCAAATGGAATTTATACCAATGACAATACCAATGCTATACTAAATTACTTGGAACACTACAAGTTAATTTTAGAGCATTGAAATGCACAATATCAAGGTGGTTACATTAATTTAAACTGGCTTGGCAGCGTGGGCTGCAAAATGATATACATAGATATGGATTTTCTGCTTTAAAATGTCAAAAAGCATTTATTGATGTTGTCAAAGGCAATGCATAAATTGAGTATCTTACTCCTCTTCTGCAGAAGAATCAACTGATTCCATTGATGGTGTCTTTCTGGCCTGCACATAGATCAATAGTATTATTGGGCTTCTAATTACACTCTAGGAATATAAACTGCACGAACTCAACTGATACAAAGATCACACTTTCTTCCTCCTCAAGAGAAAAAACCTATGCCACCCCACACCCTGATTGCTATAATATAAGGTGCGGGAACAGTTTTGGATGAGTGGGGAACCAATTTGAGGCAATTAAAAAACTCACTCCAAACATCCTTCAAGGCATCTTATACTTTCCTTCGCAATTATGTTCCACACCCGACCATTATATGCCTATAACCACATCAAGTTTACAGCATAATATATGACAAAAGTTATATTGTGTAAGCCTTTGATGTTTGTCCCTGCTTTGCATTCATTTGCCCCAATGAGTTGAACTTGCAATTCTTGATCCCTCAGAAAAAACTTAATCAGTTCCTTTATGAAACTTTAAATGCTTAATCAAAGTGCATCACTCTGAAATCCTTTCATTTACAGAACATAATGGGTGAGGATTTTACAAAAACATTCTCGCTGAAAATTTATCAGGAATTTCTTTCAAGCTGAAAAGGAGTATCATTGACTGCTACTGATTTTAGGGTTCTTGGTAGTTAATAAGTGACTGAAAAAAAATCAATAGATGATAGCTTACATTACTTCTTCCCCAGAATGTTGATCGTTTCCCATTGAGATTGGAGGCTGAAACTTTACCCGCTGACTTCTCAGCAGATGAGTCCAGTCCAGATATGAGTATGGGAGACACAGGATCCGCCGAGGCTAGAATTGCACCCATTGATTGGTAAGATTCACCAATCGGTAACACACTTGAAGCATCCATCTCGCTTGTTGAATTTTCATTTCCTTTCTTTGGTTTACTTTGTTGTCCTATGAGTTGAGCATTGGAATCTCTCATTTGTACAGGATCAACAGAAATATTTGAACTCTCAGCTGGAGCATTATTGGTTCTAGGTGATCCAATATCTGAATCATCACCACCAAATGCCTGCAAGAGTAAAATTGAATATATACATTGGGCAAGATAACCATAGGTCAAAGCTGACAACAGTTTGAACAAAACAGAACAAAAAAAAAAAAAAAAACTACACAGGATGTCAATATGAAATTTGAACAGTTTAAAATATTTGTTCCATTACTTTTACCCTCGCAGTTAGCATAACAAGGGAAATTTAAAACTAGTCATCAGATGGTTGTGTGGGTCCTAGTAGCATAAAGGAAAGATCCTTGATGACCATAAACCAATAAATTATTAGGAGATTCTCATTCATACACTTTATAGGCATAAGTAAGCCATATGCAGAATGCATAAATCTCAAATATCAATGCAAATGTAATCATCTCCACTGCAATAAAACCAACTTAACTTCAAGAAACTTCCTACGCTACAATTTTCAACTTCTTCACTGTCATTGGAATAATTAAGATACTCTGGATAGAACAGAAGATGGAATCCTTAAAAGTTTCTCCACAAAACCAAACTTACATGAATTGTCCAATTATTTGACTCGTTAGAAAGAAGTTTCAAAACAAAAACTAAAAGGACCAATTAGGAGAGACAAGGACCATTCAAATCCCAATTATCACAACCGTGCATCCTTGGCCACCAACCCTTTGATGATATTAAGTGTGTAATGTCTAAGATGAGTTGATGCAATTTACAAACAAATCTACTGAAATGATATAGCAAAACATAACAGGGATGAAATTTAGGACACTAGTACTCATCACTCCCCACATAAAATCCAAATAAAAACACCATGCCAGTATTTGTAAATGTCAATTGGTATAACATCACCAGAAGCAGAAAAGGAAAAGAAATTATCTTTGCCAGGAAGCACAAAAAAATCCAACCCATTGACAAACAGTTAAACTGATCACAATATCCCAGCAATTTCAGGCTAGAGACATCGCCTTCCAGCACCAAGTAACGTTGCAGGAAATTTTATCTTCCTAAAGACATGATCACTACTAATATCACTAATTCAACATGAAGGAAAGGAAGAAAGAGAAGTCAGTGGCATATGCATGTGTTTGTGTATATAAGAGAACCTTATAATCATAGAGATCACTGCTAGCGGAACCACTGGTTTCACTCAATTTTCCACTGAGAGCACGTTCAGGATCATTATCTGTATCTTGATCAACTTCATTTTCTGCATCATGATAACCATTGTCTTTCATGTCCATATTTTCATCATCGCTTGAATCATCACTCGCACTGTTTTCTATCTGGGAATCAGCTGAAATAGAGCACCTGTGTAGATTTTCATCCTGAAACAACATGACATGCAAAGCATTATTCTTCAGACAGGGATCAATAATTGTCAATAATCCTCATTCCATAATAATCACACACTTACCTATTTATGTCATTTTTTAAAAGGACCATTAAAGGTAAAAATGTACTAAATGAAATTTAGAGGAAAAAAAAGATTGTTGAAGAGTGGTGGCTTGGAACTGCATTAGACTCAAACAGATGTACCTTTTTCTAGAATGAGATATTGTCATGGAGTCAACTTGACCCATTTATTAGGCAAGTTCTATATCTTAACCAGGTAAACACTAAAGTCAGGTGTCACTCCCTATACATTACAAGCAAAGGCATCTTAAACAAGCTGAAACCAAGAATGATTGACCGTGCAAAAGAAAATTCAGCAACATTTTCAGTTTTCATAACAGCAGCACACTTTGTACCAAACACACAGAAGTCATAATACCAGGACTTAATTACCAATGTATCTTACATCAAAAATATTTTCATACTCCTCCAGAAGTGTTGTAATGATGGCTTGAGCATTATTAGCAGCATTTGCAGCAGCAAGCAGCTGAGCAGAATTATCACCATTAACATCGAAGTCATCCTCCAGCTCACATTCCCCGGCTAATAAAGGACGTAGTAGCAAGGGTGCCATGCAAGCAGCAACAGCAGATGGATTCATTCGATTTTCATGAGCATGTGAAGAGATTGTGTGCATCATCTTCAGAATTCTGCAATAATACCCAGAACATAACTACCAGATTCACGCAAGTATAAAATGGATATATCAAAAATTATTGCTGACGGGAACCTAACAATATTTAGTCACAAAATAAGTAAATTTGCAGTCATTTGCAAACATGGAAAGATTACCTCTGTAATAAGCGCCGATTTGGTTCTGGAAATGTCTCCACTATTGCAGACCGCATTGCATTAACCCGAGCTTCCTTCCGATCAATTTCTTGTGAAATACGTGGCAAACAAACAATATCAGTATCTAATCATGCCGGTAAAGTTCTAGTACACTATTAAGAAAGGGAGATACTTCAATACCGTACATGAACCCATATAGAAAATAACTTTTAAGAAAAGATCTGATAGACTTTTATTTTTCCATTCTGAAGACTTATTGATTCATACACTTGACTAGTTGATTTATTTTTATGCACTCAATGATGATGATTTAATTTCATGGTGCATGAATAAAAGGAAGGTTTTAGATTGATAAGTAATACTTTTAGCTTACCTTTGATGAGATCAAAGCTAGCACTTAGCATCCTTGAATTAACCAAAACTCAAAGTAATCTAAATATGTAAGTATTTTGAGCATACATTCAACATGAACCAATTTGACCCACTTCTTTAGATTATATGGACGAAGCATTTCATTATAATCAAATCTGAGCTATACATCTGCAATTAGAAGGAAAAACAAAAGCTCCAATTCATGAACAATGGACATGAAAGTTTTTCTATCATTTGAAGTGAAGTTTTGTTAGAATATCAATGAGAGAATGGAATGTTGGAATGGTTCCACAAAATCATTCAAGAAACAACACTGAGCAATATGCATCACTCTAGCGTATGTTCATAAAATATAAAATAAGATAAGAAGGGAGATACAGATCTGAACTTACTATAAGCCTCCAGCAATGCAGTGCAGCAAGATGCAGGAACAGGAGAGGAGGGCAGTTCCCTTAAAACATGCTGCATTTAAAAAATGTGGGATGGACATGGAATAAAGTGTATAATCTAAAAGGCAAAAGTTATATCATGAAAGCCAGAAAGTACCTTCACACAATCACCAACAACATGAGCATCCTCATCTGATTCAAACTCGGTCTTGCCTATAAATGATCAAGAAAAATTGAACAGAAGTCTCAGTTTAGAGGTTGTGCAAGCATTTTAAAAACAAATGAAAATAAAATTAAGCTGGAATCTTCATACAAGAGTTCCCCAGTTCATAAAAAACATTCAAGAAAATTGCTATCTTGAGAGGAACTCTACCTTGTTCGTATTCTTGTACTCTGTGGTCAACTTCCTCAACATCTGCAGACTGACGTAATATTCCTTCAACTTTGGTTCCTGATGGAAAGATAAACACCATAAACAAGCAAGCACACCGCAAGTGAGGACAATAATTGACCACAAGTTACACACACGCACACATATAAAATGACGAAACGGCCAAGTGCGCCGCAAGTGAAAAATATACATAAAAAAGTATGCAGCAATTAGGAGGACTAAACAAAGAAGAAAAAATATTAAGTCCAGAAACTGCTGGCCTGCTATTTTGCACCATTTTTAACTATAATGCCACACTTCTGTGAAGCATATTATCATCAGATTGAGCATGCAAATGCTACTCGCTACTTGATATTGTAGCCACTTACATAAGTACTTGTACTGCTGAAATCAGTTTTTTTTCCTAATAAAGAAAAAGGCAAAAAATAGAGCACCAGTTTTTCTAAAACAATATGCCAGAAAGGCCCACATTTTTCATTAAAAGAAAATTGCAGATTATAGAACAACAAGCTCAGAAAAAATGGGGATTACAACTTTACCAAACTTCTCGAGAAATCGGAGAGCTTTCTCAAGGAATGATGGACCGCCATCAATATCTTCGAGGGCAAGTAAAATGGGTCTTCCAACAACCATTGACTTAACAGGATGTTTATCCCTCCCTGATCAAAATGCGATTTAAATGCAAAGCCAGCATAGGAGTTAGCACGTGACTGGCTGAAGTGAAGATCATTTCCAAATTCCAAAAGAAAAGGAAAGGAGAGAAACGAAAAGGATAGTTTTTTATGGTTGAGAAGAACAAACATTGATGGAAAGACCCTTCAACAGCTTCATTTGTGTCACTTTGGAATACCCTGTTGTGTCCAATTACAAGGGCAGCACTTGGTGCTTGTGAAAGGGCATGTTCAAGGGCTGTCTTCCACTCATACAAATCCTCTGATGTTTCAGCCTGAAATTTAGAACAGGAAAGCCAAAAATGACTTACACATCGAACACACTTGAAGAGATAAGTGACGTTGAAAGGAAAGAGAAAAATACAAGTCAAGAAAGAATCAAGCTTGAAAAAGAAAAGGTATAAATGAAGTACCTTAAGGGTGAAAGCTCGCCCATCACGTCCATCAGGAAACAAAACAGTTAACAATTTCTTGTCTTCTCTAACAACGACACTGAAAATAAGAATAACAACTATTACCAAGTCTTCAGAATACAAACTATAAACAGTATTTAGTAACCAGATGTACCTTCCAGTGTTATTCAAATCAATGCCCCCCAAAGTAAGATTTACTTCACCTCCTCTTTGTGGTAGAGCACTCTGCATGAAAATTAAAAATGAGCATTATTTTAATTAGTTCACAACCATGAAAAACTTCAAGACAGGTGGGTTAGGTAGTATAATGAACAAGAGACGACACATGTTAAAGTACCAAAAAATTTTTACCAAGAAACTGAAATTTCCATCGAATACTGCGAGCAATAAATCATCATCACCATCATATAACCAAAACGTGTAACTAGATCAAACATCATTTTATAAACCATTAACCCAATGTTTAGAGGGGTAATCTACATGTCCATCACAAAAATAGACAATCAAGCAATGATTATAAAACATATCCAAGTAAAAAAAGAACATGGGATGAATAAATCATACTAACAGGGTCATTTTTGAAAAACACCAAGGAAGTGCGTGTAAGGATAAACCACCGCTTCTTCCATGACTTCCAGCCTATTCCTGCAGAAATTCAACATTAACTTAATTGAGTTGCAACAAAAGGTTTCAATAAGCTCTAAAAACAATTCAATGAATTATAATAATTTTTACTGATGTACTTCAACCTATATTGATAAAAGAAGATGGACTTTACACAACTGATAATTAAGCAAATATCTTTATCATCTGAAAAAAATGTAAAGCTGATGGGTGGGGAAAAGGTAATTGTTCGAACTGAAAATGGATTGTAGAATTTTTAGATAGCATGTAATTCTACCTAATTTGCCATGATTCTCAAAAATCCAGTTCTGAAAGTGGATGTAAAGCGTTCTGAAAATGAATGTTCATAGCACCCATTACTCAAGAAATTGGAACAGCACTTCAAATTCATGTATATATCTATTTGCATACTTCATTGAAGAAAATCACTATAGCTGAAACATAGCATTTGCACACAAGCCAAGTTTCACATAAATATTTACTTAAATCAAACAAGGAATAATAATAAAAAGTTTGAGAACCAAATCAGGACATTGAAAAATAAAACCGAAATCAGCAGGAAAAAAGTTGTTACCAACCTTTCGAAGAAATGAAAAGTGGGCCACTCTTGAAAACCTGCGAACATATGACATAGAAGATATGAATAATTCCTACCTGCCTAATAAATAGAGACAACTAGAAGGAAATAACCAATATACTTGCTGCATTGCCCAATAATATCATCAAGTGAACAGCCAAAGTATTGTACGAGCTATCAATATAACACAGATATTTAACATAATTTTGGTTTGGTAAAGCAGATATTTCCAGAAACATCACGTAGCAACATGTTCAGTCTCTTGACCATTAAGTATTTTTGACAAGCTATATAGCAAACAACCACGAATTAGCATTCGATATATACATGGTTCACCAACTAGTTTTAGAGTCTGATGTATAACCAGAGTTTGCACTGAAAGCAGCTCTATCTTAACCTTATTGTTGTATGATATTTGATAAACTGCACAAATTGAGAACAAGAATTTGACACAGAGCAAGGACATTCCAGCAAGAAATATCCAGACGACAGGAAATCCAATTATGTTCAAGTTTCTCTCTTTAAAACTTCAAATTGCCAAGTCTCACCACTACATGTTTTAACAGGATTAAATACATATCCATCCCAAATTAACCCTCAACCACAACTACTTATCTAAAATCAAAGAATGATCCATTCTTGGGGGTGGCAGATGAACAATCAATTAGCTTCAAGACCCACATTAAGTCGGGATGATACCCTGTATCCTGTCCTTCCTACTGCATTGGTAATTGTGGATTCAGTTTCTTATGATTATGAAAAAATTAGAAAACGTGAGCACAACTCTGATAGTTTTGCATCACAGATTCCTTATCTTTTTCTGCATTTATTGCCATTACAACATGAAATATCCTAGTTTTTATCTCCTTATCTCCGATATTCCTCGTCACCACAAAAAGAAACACGTTAAGAAGCAAATGCACTTCAAAATTCTATTACCAAAAAAAAGCCAATGAACCTCTCTATCCCCACCAAAACATATATATTCGAGAAAAAGAAAAGAAAATGCTTCAATTTCTATAAAAAAAAAAAACCGTTTCGGTTATTGACTAAAACAAAGATCCAAGAAAAAACCAAATTAAATTCAACTCACATTCAAATTAAACCAAAACAAATTTAAGAAAAAAATAATAATTACGCACCGTATTGGAAGGTCCGGCTCTTGGCCGCTCGGGAGCAGCTAAAGAAGCCGACGACATTAAAACTGAAGGGGAAAAAAACCACAATAATCCTTGAAAATGCTTAGCATTTCCAAATAGAATATTGTAACTTCTCCATTGAGTCAACTCGCAGTAGCCGACTTCCGCATCGTAGGTCGGCTCCTTATGTCAAACTCGAGCGGCAGTTCAAGATCTGACTGGTTGTGAAAACTAGTTAGGGGTTTTTATTTGATAAAAAAAAAGGGCAATGAAGAATAAACAACAACAACAACAACCAGAACTACCAAGCGGCAAGCAATAACTGTAAATTTATTAGTGCTTTTATATTTATTTATCTCATTTGGTTTAAATTTTACTTTTGATGATCGTATTGGTTTTAGGTATTGGATCAGGTAGAGACTACAGAGGGGGCGTAGTGGTTGTTCAGTAATAATTTTGCAATCTGGTGTGCGTGAGCGATTGAGGGGAGGGAGTGACTTTGGCTTTGCTTTTCACTCACTTCTCTTGCTGGCTAGAGAGAGAGACAGGTTAGTGAAGGGAGTGGTGCGGGTGTGAAAATCAGGTCAGGGTCCAAATAAAATGAGACCATGTTTACCACATTTGAACTTGTATTGAAACCCCTAAGCTTATTTGTGTTTTTTTTTTTTTTTTTTTTTTTTTTAGGGGGGGCCCGCGCGGGGGAGGAGCAGTTTTTTTCCTCGTTTTAAACTTTTTTTTTTTTTTCAGGAGGGAAGGGAGAAAAAACTATTTAGCAAAAGATGCCACGTGTTGTTGTTAATGTTAAGAGGTGTTTGGAAAAACATTATTTTCTAAAGTGTTTTTTTATTATAAATATGTGTAAAATAATATATCTTTTTAATTTTTAAAATATATTTTTAATGTGAAAAAAATTCAAAAAATATAATTAAAAATTAAAAAATATATAATAAAACTCCAGTTAAAACGTGGGGTAATTCACTATGAGATATTAAGAAAAAAAATTCTTTTTAAATTTCTTAAATTCAGATTTTAGTGTCAAGAATTTATTTGAACAGGCGAAATTAATATAGAATTACGTCTTTATTTAAACAATTGATACAAATCAGATAGTGTTGATTGATGCATAAATTAATCCAGTGATAACCATGTTAGGTTTGATTAGTGAATCTTGGATCATACCTGTAAATGAGCTAAAAGTTGCATGTGAGTGCATTTGAGCAATGTAGAGAAGTTTGTTGTTAATGAATACTAGACATCTCAAGGGTTTTTATTTGTACTTACAGAGTCAAATCTCAAGTCAGGTTACATGCGTTTCTAAGGTAATGATCAGCAGGTG
>Ga0325402_1001459_pt1 | contig 19395 bp, 15 predicted proteins | sample PopdelMetagenome_22_FD_207212 | JGI IMG/M metagenome (GOLD analysis project Ga0325402, IMG submission 207212) | Populus deltoides microbial communities from Bellville, Georgia, United States - Xylem-PdKOR-R3 | ecosystem: Host-associated > Plants > Phyllosphere > Stem > Wood/Secondary xylem...
TGGCCAACTTTGAAGATTCCTGACTTGGGTAGGCTTGGAATCCATTCTTCACAAGTACCACCAGTTAAAACTGTGTTGAGTCCTGATCATTCTCCACTTCGCAGCCCAACATTACAAAGTCCCTGTGTCGACCTTGAAAATAAATTTTATTTTCGATCACCTCATAAATTGCTTCAAGGAAGTTCTAAGGAGTGGCCTGAAAACAGTCGTGTAAGTGCTCACCCGTTTCCTCTTTCCCGGTTTCCTCCTCCTCATCCGTTGCCTCTTCCTCCTGGAGCTGCACCACCACAATCCATGCCATCCCCACCTACTATCATCCATAACACATTAGAAAAACTAAATGAACCATTAAGAAAAAATCAGTGGGTGAAAGGAAAACTTATTGGATCTGGTACATATGGAAGAGTTTATATGGGAACCAACAGGTAAGCTAGTAGTTCTGAAGCTTTTGTGCTTCTTGTTTCTTGATTTTCTGCTTCTGTGAAAATTAATTGGTTGCTTTTATTTGACAGAGTGACTGGAGCCTCATGTGCAATGAAGGAAGTTGATATCATCCCCGATGATCCAAAATCTGCTGAATGTATAAAGCAGTTGGAGCAGGTTATCTTTGGAGTTCCTTATAGGCATTTTAGCAATTTCAATTCACCATATCCATCCTTATAATTGCAAATATTGAGGACAAATTCAGAAGCGGCATCTAATCAAGTTGATTGGGGATTCTATTTTCATTGGTTGCAGGAAATCAGAGTTCTACGTGATCTAAAGCATCCAAATATAGTGCAATATTATGGATGTGAGATCGTGAGTATTCCCTTGTCCCATCTACTAATTTATCAGTTTAATTTGAGTTCCTATAAGTTTCTTCTCGTTTGATGATTTAGGGAGCATTTTGTTGTGTCCAGGTTGATGATCAATTTTACATATATTTGGAGTATATTAATCCAGGATCAATCAATAAGTATGTTCGTGAACATTGCGGACATATGACAGAATCTATAGTCCGCAATTTCACTCGCCATATTCTCTCTGGATTGGCTTATTTGCACAGTAAAAAGACGGTCCACAGGTGGGTGATTCATGTTTGACGAAGAGTAAAAATGAACTCCATTAACAGCCGGTTATCACACTAGGCCAAATGTCTTTCAATAAATTGTGAAAAAAATAGAATCTTGCAAAGAGCCACACCATTATCATCCATAGCCATGCTTAGAAAGAGAATAATACATGATTGTTGGACTAAGAACCCTGAATGGAAGCATAATGTGTGTCTGTCATAAAAGTTGAGGTTTTTTTTCCTGCTGTGCAGTTTTAATAATTTGCACAATTATGATCTGCAGAGACATTAAAGGTGCAAATTTGCTTGTTGATGCATCAGGAGTTGTTAAGCTCACAGATTTTGGGACGGCAAAACATGTGAGTTTTGAATAACTTTGGACACTTTGTAGGGTTCTAATTACAAATTTTGCACTTTTCTCACTGTGGTTTTTTGTTTCTGTGCAGCTTACAGGACTATCATATGAATTGTCCTTGAAGGGCAGTCCACACTGGATGGCTCCAGAGGTATTTCATGATGAAATTATTTATAGATACATACCTTATGTGTGTGCTTACATGGCTTATTGATGCAATTTCTTTGAACCCATTCTTTTATTCAGGTCATTAAAGCTGTAATGCTGAAAAGTGGCAATCCTGAACTTGCTTTTGCTGTTGATACATGGAGTCTGGGTTGCACCATCATTGAGATGTTTACTGGAAAACCTCCATGGGGTGACCTTCAGGGGGTGAGCTCGGAACTAGACTTTACTCCCCTTATTTGTTTACAACCCAGGTTTTTGAAAATTAGAAAGATACCTATGGTCACATTGCTAAGTGTATATTTAACTTTTGGTTGAATTTGGAATATAAGGAAATAACATTTTCATTGGAAAATTTGTTTTTCTTTTTTCTTTTATATTGCTAATCCTTCATTCTTTGCTTTCCAAGAATGGCTAGATCTGCACTCATTTTTGAGCATGCATTTAAGGTACTAGGTCTTGCAGCATTTGGCCTAATTCCTTTGGAGAGCTTGTGCTTGGTCTCTTGACAGGGGTGCATTACCTTCCAATGTTATATGATTGCTCTTTCGACATGACCTTTAGTAAAAGACTACTATTTCTTAAGTAATCTAGGGAGAAAGGAATTTCTCTGAAAACTACTCATCACTGTTTCTTCTTGCTAATTTCGACTTAGCTTGTAGTGGAAAATAGCTAATATTCTTTCAAGAATAAGATATTGCATCATGTATGTCGTGATTTAACAGGATAGGAGAGCCTGGTAATAGAATCCTGAAAATGTATCAATTATTCAATCTTTGACCAAAACACCTCTCTTTCCTGGGTGTGATCCATTGACTTTTTGATCAAACAACAAAACATACTGGTTTCTCTTGTTTGCACGTTAGTTCTTGATTGGTTCCTTGCTTTGTTTGTCCTCTTAAGCATTGAAGAGGAGGTATAAACTCATTCGTTCTTCATTTCTTCAACTTGAGGATTTCATGTATGTTCCGATTCAGAATTTTGATGCAATGATTGGTACATATCAGGCTCAAGCTATGTTCAAGATATTGAATAAAGATCCACCTATGCCTGAAACCTTGTCACCAGAGGGAAAAGATTTCCTTCGTCGTTGCTTTCGAAGGAATCCTGCAGAGCGTCCATCAGCTATAATGCTACTTGAGCATCCATTCGTGTGCAAGTCGAGCGATCTTAATGTGTCAGCAAGCAGAGAAGCAATACCTGCAGTGAACCTTGAGGTGAGCATCAGATACCAGTTCTTTTATCTATTGATCTAAAAGAATTTCATTATAACCTAAAAGTTTGCACAAAATTATTATGCTAATTGTTTGGGGTGCCTTTTGTAGGATAATTCACAGAGTTTGAGAGACCGCACCGCAGAAAATGATGTGTCGCCAACCTCCCCAGGCATGCGGACGAGGAACCATCGACTGCCAAGTAGCAGGTAATGTATTTATTTGCAACCACTACTAGCAAAATATTACTTATGAATTTCACTCTCCAGTTGCTAGTTTCATAGATTATAATTATTTTTCTTTTTGTGATTGTACACCCACAGTGGGACCAGTCAGCAAAGCCATGCTTACACATTCAACTGTGCTGCAACTTCTCATCACCCACCTTGTTCAACACTCGAAGCTCGCCCTTATCTATCTGCAGCACAACTAGTTCATGGTTCACATAATTTCATCTCTTCAAATGTTTCTAGCAATGTGCATTTAAGGAGTCATGTAAGGGAAATTCCACATATCTGAATCACGTGTTGATTGTCATGAGGTAAGAAAGCAAGGTAGAAGCAAAGCTGCAAAGGTCCAATGGAGATTCTCAGATTGCCATTAGAAAATCTGGTGGCTCACATTTGATTGGAGGTTCGATATATTATTTCTGAAAACCTCCTGAAAATATTTCCTCATTCTTCGTTAGGTTTAGTGTTTATATAAATATAAAGGATTTGTGATTCAAAGGATAATTGATGTATATAGAAATAGTGTACAACAATGTAACAGAAAAAAAGGTTAGAAGAAATGCATTGATTATTTGTAAGCATGTTTGGTGAAAATAACTACATTTTTCAGACTAATTGTAGATTATAATCACAGGTATCTTCTTTTTCCCAGATTTTGATTCGCTTAACGATTCTTGGTTCAGCTGGTTATTTTTTAATACCATGGTACGCCATGTAATAAATGAAATTTGTTGGCATGGTTGTCATTTCTAGCTCGGAGACTACCTTGGGAAAAAAAGCTTGTGTTATTAAATCATTGAGTCAATTCATAGGTTAACCGGTTCAACTTGAGTTAATGTTTTTTGAGATTCAACTTAAAACCTAGCTCTCGAGGTAGGTTTTGAATCTCAAGTTCTAATCTACTAGGTTAGTGCAGGTTTAATGACTATATTTTGGTATCTGTTAAGGCTTAATAACGAGGAAGTGTCCATTTATAAGTGTCTAGATGACTTGGAATAAATTATCTTTGAACATTCACCACGTGGGTCAGATTCCTGTTTAGGCCGACATTGTTACTGTTCTTGACCACCTTTCTGCCAGTGGAACGAATTCTACTCTCTGCGTGTCTATCTATTTTTTTTTTTTTTGGATGCATGAGAATTATCATTGTCTTGCTGAAACCCATCAATGTTCATTCTTGGAACTCGTGAAAATATTAAAGACAGAACCGAACCCGTTTTGGTTTCCTATGAATTATTAAAGACAGAACTCGTGAAAATATTAAAGACAGAACTGCAGTGCAAGGCATGAGAGTGTTTATTGGAGGGAATGGTGATTATGGTGTTTTACTGGTGTTGTCAAAGGTATGTATGTGTATGTGCAAGGGATGGTCGTTGAGATGGATAAAGAAGTTTGGCTTTTACTTACTGATCAACTAGCTACTGCACCACATGTTCGTAGAGAGGGTGCTATTCTAAATTTTCCAACTTGTTTATCTGAAATGGTTCAACTTATACAATTAGATTTTGATGTTAACTGATGAGAGCAGTGACAAGGTTTTTCTCTAACTGTTTGTTCTTATTTCAGATATACATGCTGTGTCATATCATATACTCTATTCAAAGCTTGAACTTTCTTTGGTTTGCCTGATGATTGAGTCATGAACTCCAACAAGAATTTGAAGTCGGGCATTGCTAGATAGTCTTACACTAGTTGACGTGGGTGGCCAAAATTTGAAAATGATGATCTCCCATGATAGCCCATGCTTATATTTGGCATCTCGAACTGCTGTCCTTTCCTTTTCTCAGAAGTAGAGAAATGCAAAATTGTAATGTTCAGTTGACTCAACCAGGGTAATTGTGTTTTGGTGTTATTTTAAGGTGTCCTTGATCCATACGATTAGATTTATTTGGTGCTCGATTCATCATCCAGACTAAAGCCCAAGACAAAGGTTGGGTGCCTGACAAAACGATTTTTACTAATGAAAGGATCCTCAAAACACAAGGTAAATTCTACTGTGCTGGCACCAACGCTTGAGCCCTTGTTCATTGGCTTTGGAACCACAAGACCGGGGGATCGTTTTCTACTATGACTTTCTAAGATAACTTTAGCCAGTGGTGTCTGTTCTGGACAAACCATGTCTGCTTTCATAATTCTTGGGGCCAATGGTTAAGCAGAAAGCATGGAGAAGGAGGAGCTTGTCCTCTCATAACCGCAAGCAACGGACAGAGCTTTAAAATGTGCATCGTCACATCTTTAGGTAGACTGCACGTCCAATAGTTTCCTGCTTGCGAGAACGATGACTGGCTTCTGTCAAGCTAAAAACATCCTGGGGACGTTTCCATAAAGAAATGGTTGGTCAAATGTTCATGAAATTTAGGATTCTGCTCTGGAATATTTATTCCTTTCATTATTTTCTCGGCAGAGCATACCTACCTTGAATTTCAGAACGTGATCTGGTCTTCTGACAATGAGGTACTGGTAGTAATCAATTGAACCCCACTTTCGAATGCACTGGTGGTGGTGGCCCATCGGCGGCTATCAAATCCATTTTGATTTTTGACAAGGGCAATTACCGAGAGACTAGTTTCTTGGGTCGTATGGCCCAACTCACATTGCCAATTGGGTCGGCTCCCTGTTAAGGGCTAATCGGACGGCATTTGAGAACGGTAATTTAGTATCAAGGATTTTACTGTCATCAATCTGAACATTAGTCATGCTTGAAGTTCCTCACTGCCGAACGAGGAAGAACGTCCAATAGCATAGGGTTTCTAGCTTGGCACCAGCTTTTTTCTCTTGGGAAGAGATTATAGGGCAGATTCTCCAAGTGAAAGTCAACCTTAATTCCTAATAAAAAGGTTCCCACTAAATTAAATAATTTTTCAAATTACATTATTATTTAGGTGTGCTAATCTATGAACCAACGAGCCGTTTAGTATTTTTAGAGCTTGTCTGCTATGATTTTTTGGTTTTTGTTTCGGAATCGAAAATTGTGTTTGCTTTAAAATATTAAAATACAATTAACAACTACTATCATAGCTTTTCAAATTCATTTACAAAAATAAATAATTGTTTTTCAATGATACCATATTGTTTCTTTGATAATAACCATAATTGTATTTGAGGAAAAAAAATTCGAGTCATTGGATTAAACTATCGGTAATGAGTCAAACAAAGTCTATTTTTTTTATTAAAATAATATTATTTTGTTATTTTTTAAAAACAAAAATCCTTAAAATTGATCTGATCAAGACCGGATTTGACTTGATTAATCCAGCTACTAAACAAATATTTGACTTGATTAATATTTATTTGACAGTGGTGTGCATGCACAATGTGCTAGGGGGAGTGGAACTTTGAAATTGAAATCGAAAATGGTTAAGGTTGTTTTGTTTTTCATGGCATCTTATTTACGGCACTGGTTTTCTAAAACTTATTTTTCTAAAACTTGTTTATTTATGGAATAAAATTAATTAATAAAAAATCTTTTCAGTTAAGTAAAACTTTAGCTTTTTTTTTTAAATATATATATATATATATATATATATATATATATATATATATATTAATAGAAAACACTTTTTAGAAATTATAAAAAATTAAAAATTATTTTGTTATTTATATCAAATTTGATTATTAATCTTTTAATTATTATATATTTTGTTTTGATTTTTTTTAATTTTATTCCTTAAAATTGATTTGATTTTTATACTAATTTTGATCTTTTTTTTAATTAATTTTATTTATTTATCATATTTAATTTTTATTTTTAATTAATTTTTATTTTATTTAAAATAATTTATGAATTTTAATTTATATATATAGAGAGAGCGCTCGTCCAGCGAAGAAAAGGGGCTTAAAGTAACAGAGGTGTCCTGCAAAAGCTCGCAGGCGTTTTTATGAAAAGAGCTTGTCTAGAAAAAGGTCCCGGACTTTTTTCACTTCCTTCAGATTCCCTGACTTTTCTGATTACTTTCTCCTTTTCCCTTTGTCCTCTTACCGTCCCAAGGTTCTTTACTCAATTTTTGTACCTATAAAATAGGGAAACTCATGACCTATGCCACTGGGTAGATCCATGGCCTCTCTCTTTTGTTTGAATTATTTAGACACAATCTCTCTCCCTCTCGGTCTCTTGAGACCTGTAAAATGGTATTCGTTTCATTTAAAGCTTTAAAGCTCTGCTACATTGAGCCCATTTGTGCTTCCTAGTTGTCTTTTCTCTACCGGTAAATTTCAAGCTACATGTCGATGGTACCACTCCGTTATAGCTCAAGAGATTCAGCTCAAAAGATCCTGCTCTTTCGTGTTTGAGAAGCTCGAAAATCCGTTAGGTTTTGTTTCTTTTCAAGAGCTGTTAACTATTCGAAAACAAGACACTCAGGTTCTTTATCTGTGCAGTGTTTTTTCCTCCATGTCCCCTCGCATTTTCAAGTTTAAATCTTTTCGAAACCCAAGTCTATTTTCACTGATTTAAAGCATTTCTCTTTCAAGTTTCATAAGAAGCATTCAAGGGTAGCTAGCTAAAATGTCGATGCTGTTAGACCAGCAACCACCACCAATGTCTGTAACCCCGCAATCTTTCAACACCTACTCAACGCACGCTTCAATTGGTCCGGCTATTGCAGTACTTGTAGTGATCATGGTCTTTGGTGTACTTGCTGTTATGGTTGGAAGGCTCTGCTCGGGAAGGAGAATCATGGGTTATGGCCAGTACGATATGGAGAGTTGGGCAGAGGTAAAATGTTCTTCCTGCATTGATGGAAGGATTAGCCCCCCACTTTCGAGGTCAAGTGTGCCTGCCACCTCTAGTTCAGCCTCGACGCCTGCCCAAACCCAACAAGAAACCAAGCAAGAAGAGCAATCTCCTCAACACCCACATGAAAATCTTGATTCTTAAACGTGGGAGGTTTGACTTGTTACTTGAATGTATGTGTTGGAGCATTGCTGCTTATGAACTGTAACGATGAGCACATTTTGTGACTCTAGGATGTCATTGACATCACAGGAAAATTGCTGTTGCTTCAGTAGTGGCACCATTTTTTGGGCGAAAATTACTTCGTTGAGGAAGATTGTTATCCATTTGTTTTGCTCCTTGTTGTAGTCTCAGGAATATTTGACTTGCATTCCATTCCCACTCTACCTTGTTTCTTCTGCCTACTAAAGTGGGAAATGTCTTTATTCCAGTGTCTTATGCATATGAAAATTTATTCTTTGAATTCATGTATCATTATTGCTTACGAATTATGACCCTGAGTGCACTATGAGATGTTGACATTGCTGGGGGAGGCCACATGGGTTGACATAAATTGATTTTGCTTCGGCCTTGGCAACTTTTTTGTGGTGGATTACTTGCTTCCCTTCATGTTATGGAATCGAAAATCAGGAGAATTGAGGTTTTCTTTTACCTTGTTCACTGTTATAGTTTTAAGAAGATTTAGCATACATTCCATTTCCGCCAAACATTGTTCTTTCCCCACTAAAGCAGAAACATTAGCCTCCATCACAGAATCCCATCCCAGGAACCAAAGGGTCTGCTCAGATTCAGAGCACCAGGGTACCACCCCAAACACAGTGGAAACTGGCAGTTCACATTTATTTAGTACTAGGCTATTTTAAACAGTGAATTAGATTCTAAGAATTTCCAACATAAATCCTGTGGCACTGGATACATAGTTTTCATCCCTTAATCTCTTTGTATTTCTGATTCTTATCGATACCTAATCAGCTTTCTAACTCCAAAAAGTCCTTCACTCCTGCTCCCATGCCATGAGAAGAAACAAATACGCTTTCCTAAGATAAACAAACCAGTCTTCGGAGGCCGGTGAATTTGTTTTGCTAAAGGACAGAAGCCACCAGGGAAAACGAGGCCAACTTGGCAGAAGGTGTTCTAAAGGTTTTTTCAACAACAAAACTATTAACTGAATGAATGTCTGCTATCATTTTGTGCTCGTGCCTGGCTTCCTCAAATTGACTGGTCCAGCATCCGCCAGTTCACTTGAAAGTCTACAACACTAAAGACCTGCGAAACCAAACACAGGGTTAGTGACTTGCTGGAACCCGGCCAGTATTGAAGCAATATGATCAACATAATTCTAGGACCAGCTGTCTGGTGTATTGTTAGAACTTTATCTATTATATTAGGGTCCATTATACAAAACCCATTAGGGTTAGCTAGGGTTAGTTGTCCACATCTCTATATATATGTAATATACATATATATATATTTGTTATTAAAGTGAGCACACAGCAACAACTATAAGATTATAGCTCATTGTTCTATTAGAATTATGCATGATCATATCGCTTCGATAGCCGAAACAAGAAAGCTACAGCTAATATACTTGTAACAACAAAAACTATGGCTGTTCATTGGGTTAAAGAAAGAAGAAGGAAAGATATGGATGCATTACTGTAGTAGCTGATGTTCAAACTTGTAAGTGTAGGCATACAATCATCTTCCTGTGGCTGTTCGCCAATCTAGACACTAAATTATCCTTGTCTATGCATTGTAATTCAAAAATGTATCTCGTGTAAAACTTACATGGTAATTTTATCTGTTCTGAACACAAAATATAGTCAGCCACTATTATTCTGTGCCCGTTTTATTTTGAGAAGATGAGAGAGGCCTGCAACTACATGTAGTCGACTGCTTGGAATTCCTGTCTTTGCCAGTGCCCTCCCATTTTGGTCCAGCAGAACAAAGCAAGGAACGTATTTTATGTCATAATGAAGTAGCTGCAGACAAACAATAAAATGTAATCAGCCAGCACATCATAGCAAACTAATGCCAATTCAAGTCTTAGAGATTACACCAGGTTAAAAACTTAAAAAAGCAGAAGAACTGCTAAGCGTATTGATATTTGTTTGTGTTGTGGGGTAGTCTCATCATCAAGTCAAAATTCCACTAGCTCAACTGCAGGCTTATGATGGTGAAGGTTTATGGTGGTAGCAAAAGGTGTTATGATAGCAAGATGGTTAGTAGATGAAGATGAGACAGAAACAGTATATAGAAGTTTGTGGATGCAATGAAAAGGGGCATCAAGAAGTTTTGACAACCAGCTATGCAATAAACTCCAAAGAATGTAATTCTCAGAAGCAGCTTTCTCTGACTCCTGGCCTACACCTCCAACTTGTTTTTTTTTTGGTTACCAAACATGATGTTTACGCGGTTGGCTTTAAAAGCTAAAGCTACCACGTAAACAAACACCTTCATGTAAGATGTTGATCAAAGCAGTAGGTAAGAAGACCATCATATCTTAATGTCCCAACCTATAAGTTCATTGCATCACTCTATTCGTTCAATGCTGTTTTACTTTTAATCATCATCTAAAATGCCAAGAATCCTAAAATTACAAGCAACACAATAAAATTAGATCCCGGGGTTCTGTTTCTGCTTGCCACAGAAAGATCACAGAGCCATCTGTGTGGCAATGGGCAATGATCAAATCTAACAGCTCCATCACATAACAAAACAATGTTATTGTTGCTCACAAAGCAGAATTGGACAAAACTAAATAACAGCACCAATTAGGGAATTCCTCATTTTACACTTGAGATTTTCAAATTCCCACTTTTTACAACAATATAATCAGGAGGTGAGTGCAATACCTCAGGCAGCCATTTATCGTTCTCTGCATCTGCCATGACAACATTGAGCCAACTTGAGTTTCTACCCTCTACCTCCAGGACAAAATTAAGCAAAGAGTTGCACAACCTGCATCTAGGCGAATAAAACTCAAGCACCGTAGCCTCTTTACCACTTGCCAGTGCCGAGGCAAATGCTCTTTGCTCTGCTTCTCCTTGCTCTTCAGGAGTCAAGACCCTTTTTTGATTCTTCAAAAAGTTATCTTGGCCAGTTCTCGCACCCAGATTGATAGGATTAAAATTATTGATCCAAGAATTAGAGGATTCTGAAATCGAGTTCAACGAATTAAGCGCAACAGATCCCAGACTCTGCAAGGACCTGAAAAGCCAAGGACTTTCAAAGGTGCAGACTTTCCCATTTTTCGCATGTCGATCAACATCCCACGGCCATTTCAGACAAAACAAAGGTTTTTTAGTAACAGGATCCATTTTCACCTGATTCTTTTCCGGGGTTACAAAACCTAAGCACCAAGACTTTCAGAACCCAACACCGAAACAAGTACTAGATTTACTGCATGGTATAAACAACAAAGACAGTGAGACAACATGCAGACAAGTACTAAGATTACAAAGTTAAGTATGCAATAAGCCTTAGGTTCCTTTAAAGACCAAAAACCACCAAGCATAAACCCTAAGCTAAAATTAACATATTGGAGCTTCAAAGAATTAAACTTCGATAAAAATTTAAAACAGATTGGTGTGTCTGGATCCATACACATACCTTCTGGGTTTTCCAATTGGCATTAAACAAAGAAAATTCTGTATGAGAGAGTGAGAGGAAGGGATGATGTAACAAGCCAAAGCAAGCACTCACCGAGGACAAAGAAATGGCACAGTAGCCATGATAGATGGCAGCAAGAGAACAATGCACATATTGGGCTGTGATCTAACTGTGGGCTAAGCTTGGATTTCACACCGGCCTGCTTTCGCACTAACAATAGTAGTAACTTCTATTTATGTCAAATATTTATTTATATTCTTCTTGTTTTTTTCTTAAACAATATTCTTTAATTTTCGTACTCTACAAATTCGTTCCACTAATCCTTTTCTGAATTTTTTTAATTAATCAAGATAAATTATTTCAAGATTAAATATTAATTATGCCTATTGAAGTGATATTATCAAATACTTTACATTTATGAGATAATTTTTTTATAGATGAGATATTAAAATAAAAAATATTATACACTCTGAATATATAGTTTTTTATTCAAGCTTATTTTTTTCTAAGCTCCCATATGTTGATTTTAGCTTAGGGTTTATAATTTATACCAATACTTGGTGGTAATTTGTATTTAAAATAATATTTAAAGCTTATTGCATATTTTGTAATTACTTGGATTTCTATAGTTGCCTAGGTGATTTAATCACTTGATTAATTGGCTCAATTTACCAACAAGTGATTGGTCGAGAGTGAAAGTGACTTTCTATCTCAAAAATGGTGAAAACACAAGTTGGATTCTTTAGAAACACACTTGTTGATAAGGCTTTTTCCTTCACACTTCCAACTCGAAGGAGTTAGTCACATGCCAAATAGGCCTGAAGATACCCTTAGTTAGATAAAAAAAAAAAAAAAAATCTTTTAGCTCAATTTAATTGCTATTACAACGACTTTGTGTTTGCCATTGTTCTAGAACTGATGCTACCGAATTTTGTTTAACTATTTTTATTTGTGATAAAAGTTTCTCTTTAAAAATTTACATATTTTCATATGGAAGTGATTTTCCAAATGAAAAAAAAATATATAATTCTTTGGCACAAAACAAGCTCTACCGTGACTTCAGTTCTACTAAAAATTTCTCACAAATGCATGATATCTCATAAGATGATTTTTCCTAACTAAAAAAAAACTAGTTAATTATTTTCATCCACTGGTTTATTTTTACATAAATTGATAGTTTCTGTAAAACTCGATGTAAATTTTTATTTATTGCGATGGTTTTAGTGGTTGTAATAAAATCCTACACAAAATTTTATGTAGGGTTATAATAATATTTTGGAAATAAAATGACCAAGTTAAAATTTAAAAGAGTTAAAAAAGTTACATAAAGGGTGAAACTGAATAAAATTAAAAGTTGAGAAAATTTAAGCTAAATAACAAAAAAGGGTTAGTGGGGGTCATTTATGCCTCTAGAGAGAGAAGTTAGAGAGAAACTAGAGAGAAAATCAAAAAGGATAGCCTACTCCGTCGGCCATATCTTCCCCATTTATTATTGGATCTGACTCATATTAGGATATGTTGTTCTTCTTATTGGCCTTTATATTCTCACTGAGTTTTTATTTGATCGATTTTTGTTTAAGAGAAACAACCCTCAAAAGTTTTCTGGAAAAATATTATGCAAGGTAATCAGTGTCGTCAAATGTTTTCTCCTTCTTCCATCATTAGATCACGCTAAAATTGGGATATATGGCGCACCTTTATGTCCTCTTGAGTCTAAAAGGTGAAGATCGTAAACAAATACTCTGATAAGAAATTAACTCATCGAACATTGTCAATTTCGGGTCAATTCAGTTTGTTCTTGATCTACAAAGATCTAACCGCCCAATGTTTCTGAATTTTGGATATGTGCTGCAAAATATTATAGTTCATGGTTTCACTATTGGGTTTAGATTGATTCCTATATGCTTAGGAGTTATTGCGATCTAAACTTGCTATTCAGTTTTGTGTGTACTGCTGCAACTCATTTAATTGTTATTTAGGCTATTGTTTCAACTCCATTGATGTGTCTTAGTACTCCAACATTCAAATTCATCATTTTTCTTCGAGTTACAGGGTGGTAAGCCCTGAAACTGTTAGGATGTTGTAAATGTTGAGTCAAGCTTGGTGAAAGTGTTGATGAATGAATAGATGATGGTTTAGTATTTGAATGTGTGGAAAAGTAGTGGATAACCATTCAATTTGTTGTGTGAAGTTTTGAGATTTTCAGTAAAGATAAAAGTATGATTTTTTTTTCATGATAGAGTGTTTAAATTGTTGAAATTGTGATTGAGTATTGTTATAGTACATGAATAAATAATAGGTCAAGTCTCAATTTGATGAATTAGGTGAGAATTTCATTTATGTCATTTTAAGGTTTTATTTAATACGAGGTAAGTTAAAGTTTCTGAGAATTAAGGTTTGAGTTTGAAATTTAATGGTTTAATTATGTTTAAGGTCACGTGAAAGGATTAAGTAATGAGTTAATTAAGTTAATTAAAAGGGAGGAAATTTATCCTTTTATTTCTTTAGAATTTAGGCAATGTGGAAAAAATAAAGGAAGGAATTGTTGTTGTAGAATCTTTATTGTAATGTGTTAGTGTAACCAATTGATAATTGAGTGATGGGTTAATTGTGAAAAAAAAATGAAAGAAAATATACACCCTTTTATATTAAATTATTCAATCAAAATAGGAATTTTTGAATGTATAATTAGTTAATAAAATTGATTTTGATTTACCAATGTGGTATTATTGTTGAGAAATTTAAATAGTAGTAAATACGTTGGTTGAAAGGAATTTCAAAGAAAATAGCCACCCTTAACCTTTTATATCATAATACTCTCATCATACCAAGTATAGTAAGAAATAAAATAATTTAAGAGATAAAAGAAATAAAAGGAAGCTTTAATTTCATAATATTCTCATCATACCAAAGTGTTACTCGAAATTAAGAACACTTTATTTTTATGTTTGAATACGTTTTAAAAGTATATTTAACTTGTAAAAATATTAAATTAATATTTTTTTAGTATTTTTTAATAATTTTAATATGTTGATATTAAAATAAAAATAATTATTTTGATATATTTTCAAGTAAAAATATTTTAAAAAATATTATACACTATAATATATAATATAGGAGTGCAACTAAGTTATTTTGTATACAAAAACCTAACACAATTCGCTGACATTTATTTTGGAAAAAGAAAACTTTTATTTAATCAAGTTTATTCAATCATGATTGATCTCCCGAATGATGGAATATGACTAGTTCTCATGAACTGAAGATAACCACGGTACGTGGTTTAGTTTATTTCTATTGCTGCCATTCAAAATCAGTGACGAGGTGGGGCTGATGCTGCAAAGAATTTCATCGTCCCGGGATAACATTGAGTGAGACTTGAAACAAGACTTGTACTTTTAGTTTTTGCATGACAAGAGAGGAGGTTAAGCTAGAAATTCTCAAAGTGAGACTTGAGTGGCTACTATTTTTGTTTTCTTATTTATGCCTAACTACTTGATTGATTAATTAAATCTGGCCTCCGATATGTAGTTGATACTTTCCTAGTGTGTCATTAATGTACAAGGGTCTATTTTGATGAGCTCGGACAGGATAGCGAAGGCCCAACTCCAAGTTTTGGGACCCTCCAACAACAATGGTCCTAGCCGCACAAACTGCTAACACAGAGGTAGCTAGTAGGAGGGTGGTAAATCCCTGCGTTGCAGGACCGAAACCCATCTACACCCTCAAATTTCTCTAGCTAATGCCTAAAGGACTTAAGAGGAATCAAAGTGAGAAGGAGTTGTTTTTGTTCGGCAATGGGAGTATGATCCGAAGAAGTCTTATATAAAGGTGATTTTGGCGACACTGTTCAAACCAAACGACTAATGCTTATTTTCCTGCTCTGAAGTGGTAAAATGTTGAAAATAAATCCTCGATGCCACTTTTTCAAGTCACATTAATGAAAACACATTTGATTTTCAAAGTTTTGTAGGCTTCGAGAGAACCTCATTAACTAGAAATTAAAAGGGCCAGGCAAGTTGATGGGTTTTAGCTAATGAAGAAGCAATATAAGTTAGTCATTGTAGGTTTGGTAAATTTTCATTTACAAACTAGAAGTTTACTAAGCCATATTGTTATGCTCAGGGTACCATTACGGTCACCGAAAAACAACTACTTTATTAACAGTCAAATGATAACTTACAAGACCCTCTGTTGTCCAAACATGAAGCACACAAGACATGAATGGACCAAATCAAATGTTATGCCGAAATCGAGTTGAAATGCTAAAAACACATGTATACGGTGAAACTAATTGATAGCACTGCTAGCATAAACGTTTCTAAAATAATTTGGTCATGCTAATTTCATGGATTAATTATCTGCATTTTGAAATAAATAAATGAAAACTACAAGTTAATTATAACCTCTCGACACTTTTTTTTCACTATAATTGAATGCAATCCCATTTTGATACATGCATCTTCAATAGTTCTAAGTTAAATAATTCACCCACTTTATATAGGAGTAGGAGGGCCAAGATCTTTTTTTTTTTTTCCTCGGTATTCTCATATTTTTTTAAAGGATAAAACTAGTACTGTTTAGGGTTGGTGGCTGTCCCTCCCAATAAATACACTTTCCAAAAATCAAACTTGTATTCTCATTCTTAATTACAGGAATATAGTAGTGTTTTAACCGCTAAACCAACACTTTATTGATCCAAGACGCTTCCTTCACTTAGCAATGTAACGAAACATGATTAAAATTACGTTTTATCCTTATAGTAGTTTTGAAAGTATTTGATTCGTTAAAACATATCATAATTTTATAAAAAATTAGAAAGCTCTTTCTTAAAACTTTTATTAGGGATAAAAAGCTACCATTTATTGCTTTCCACAAAAGCTATCATAATGAGAAACACACATTTACAAAAGGAGAGGATATCATGTGAGCAAGGACCATGCATATTCTTGTGCATAAATTATTAAAATTACTATTATTTAGCACATTTAGAACATGCATGCCTTTGCAGCTTTCCTCAAATATAAAATCCACAAGTGTCGTTAGAAAGTGGGACAACAGCTTTGTGAATATTTGCTTTGAAGCAGAAGGAAACAAAGGTGCTCCTGTGTCTCATATTCTGGATTCAAACCCTTTGAGGAAGGCACTATTGCTGATGATATATTCTTCTCGATCTCGAGCCTCGAACAGTTTTCTTTGAAGTTGTATGGTACTAGTTAATTACATTTCCTACTCGGATAAAATAAATTAAAAACAAACAGCTCGTGAACGATAAACATTGCCAATTTTTATCTAAGAATTTATAATTTTGATAAAAAAAATGATATTAATACAGATTAATAATGTCTTGAGCTACTTGCAAGATGGTGACAAACAGTAATGATCTGACGAGGTGTTTGTTAAGGTTCATGTACTAAACTCTGAATCTATCAGACATGTTGCTCTAGTCTAGCTTAATTGTCTAGATTTCCAGGATACGTCTGATCAAGTCAGAGCCGGTGAGAGTTTATGCGCCATGTAAATAATAATTTAATATCTTCATTTAACAAAAAAAAAATTAAATAAGATATATTTATCTACTATATTTTATAAAACAAAAATTACTCTTGCCTGATAAAAAAATTCCCAATTGCAAAATAAATATTATTCAAGACATACTTATTAAACATACATAAAAAATAATAATAAAATAATTTTTAAATACTTTAAAATATACTATTTATAATTTTATCCAATACTCTCATCCAACTTCATCTTAAATTAGCTCTGTATCACGTGAGATGCAACATAAGGTGTGGCTGATCTTACTTATAATAAAGGTTTTTCCCCAGTTAATGAGATTTCAAACTCCTACTTTCTATTATATACAAAGAAATCCTCTTATTTTCTTTCAAATTTTTTTCTTCAATCCTTTTTCCATATAAATTCCTCAATGTCTTGGGTTGGGATTATTAAGATTCTCAAAATTTTTATTTTTTTTATAGGATATTCTCAAAACTCATAGTTATTTTTAAACGAGAACTCATAATTCTTCCCCTGTTTTTTTTTCTCTCTCGACAATGTAAAAAACAAGGGAGCATATACACAATCATGAAAAAATGAGTACATACAACAAGGAAGAGATTTTCAATCCCTCTCTTTCCCACTTGTTCCGAGATTCATTCTCAAAAATATTATTTCTAGATTAATCAGAGGAAGAACCTATGGAGCTAATCAAATCTAAGAATTTAATGAGTGATCGTGAGTGTGGTATAGCTTTTGTTTTTTTGATGCATTTCACTTAAAAATAATGTAAGAATTGTTTTTTCCAAGGAAAAATAATTAAAATCCATTCCCGTCATCCATTGGAGACAGGCTGTAATAAAACATAGATTGTAAAAATTTATCAAAGGCCACAAGTTCAGGCACTCATCAATCTTCATCTCACATTTTAGTAAAAAAAAAAATTAAGAAAAAAAATTAACATAATGATCATATTAAGTGTTAACACCATCGAATTAATCAAATTAACAACACCAGGCATTGCTTCGATCCCCTCCTCTGTAATTTAGTCCCAACTAATGAAATCCTGAGCTATTCTCGGACAAGGTAGAGCTCACATAGTCCCTTACTTCCCTTGCAATAACATCCCTCATCACATCCCAAAATCCAGCAGGCAAACTCTCTGGCCTCCTCTCCGCCACCATTCCACCACTATTACCACTGACTCCACCAATCCCTGGCGGTGCGAGAGTCAGCGTGGTCAACGCATCCTCCTCTTCTGGCATTATGCCATCCGGCATAGATCCTGATGCTACATTGATATCAATGGCAATGCCTTCATTGTTGTTGTTACCATAGTTACTATCAAAATTACCGTCCAAATTCATCTGACTCTGGCGTTCTCTTGCCCTTCTTTTCAACGTGGAGTTCCAATGGTTCTTGACCGCGTTGTCGGTCCGACCTGGCAGCAACCTGGCAATGGTGGCCCATCGATTACCAAACCTAGCATGAGCAGCCAGGATTGTTTCATCTTCAACTGGAGAAAACGGACGGTGCTCCACATTTGGGCTTAACTGATTGCACCACCTAAGCCTGCATGATTTTCCAGACCGACCCTTTATGTAACGGCTTATTAAGGACCAGTTTCTTGGTCCATGTTGCTCAACAAGCCTGGTCAAAATCCTGTCTTCCTCTGCACTCCATGGTCCTTTAATTCTTTCAGATTTATTGGTGCTTCTTGGTGTTTTATTTCCATTGAAAGAAGACTCCGACGAGGAAGAATCTGAAGAAGAAGTAGAGCACATGTTCACTGCTTCCATAATAATTAAGATCACGAAGTGGGAGCTTCAAAGAAAAAGAGAGAGAGAGTGAGTAAAGGGGTTGGCTTTGAGAGCAGACGAGAGACAATAAATCGAGTTGCAGGAGTGAAGGGGCTTATATACGGAGGAGGAAAGAAATGGGGATAGAGAGAGAGAGAGAGAGACAAAGAGATGCGTGAACTTGGTTCGGTACCCAATAGACAGAGAGGGGTCTTCCAGGAAACTGGCTTTTGTAAAGCTGGTGGGGAGTGTAGACCAGGAATAGGTGCGTCCTCTCGAGGTCGAGTTTTGTTTTCGAGATTTCTTTTCTGCGACCAAATTTTGTTGCAGGTCGGATTCTGTTTTGTCTGCTCTTTGTTATTTGACCATTTTGGGCCTCCGAAGGATTAGTTAAGTGTGGATCAAGAAAACAAGTAATACGAATGTATTATTATAGTATAGAATTCCGAACACAGATGACTTAATTTGTGTTACATGTGTCCCTGTACACATGTTATGTACAGGGACATATGTTTAGTTACCCAATTAGGTAATTTTACATAACCATCTCATAATTATAAGTTAATTGCTAATTAGAATGTACTGAAAAGAATTTCCAAAAGCAAAACAATGGTGCTGTCAAAACTCGTTATTAATACACATATCACAATTTTTTTTTTACTCTTTGAGATATTCCTTTTTAATGAATTTAAGTTGTTTATTTTTTATCTAGAGATTAAAAAGCTTGACTCA
>Ga0325402_1001461_pt1 | contig 19392 bp, 6 predicted proteins | sample PopdelMetagenome_22_FD_207212 | JGI IMG/M metagenome (GOLD analysis project Ga0325402, IMG submission 207212) | Populus deltoides microbial communities from Bellville, Georgia, United States - Xylem-PdKOR-R3 | ecosystem: Host-associated > Plants > Phyllosphere > Stem > Wood/Secondary xylem...
TTAATATTATGTGTTTGTGTAAGATTCGCTTTTGAAAGAACTATTGATTGTATGGATTGTATTTTGATGATGTGAGGATTCAAGTTCTTTGATTACCGGCACCATGTGTATTAAATATACATATATAAAAAAAAAATTTACTATTGTTTTGGGCTTAGAAAGCCGGGTCGTTACACCCTAGGCGGCTGTGTGGGCTGAATCCACGCATCGCCCATGACAGCAGTTCGTTGATGATTTCTGACTCCCTAGGGGCTGTCTGTGTTGTCTAATCCTCGGGTCACTCGTGACAGCAGTTCATTGATGATTTATGACTCCCTAGGACCTGTATGGCTGTCGAATCCACGGGTCACCCGTGAAAGTAGTTCGTTGATGATTTCTGACTCTCTAGGGGCTGTCTGGGCTGTCGAATCCACGCGTCACCCGTGATAGAAGTTCGTTGATGATTTATGACTCCATGGACCTGTGTGGGCTGTCCAATCCACGCGTCACCCGCGATAGCAATTCGTTGGTCATTTCTGAGTCCCTAGTGGGCTATATGGGGTGTAGAATCCACACGTCACCCGTGACAGCAGTTCGTTGATGATTTATTACTCCGTAGAGCCTGTATGTGCTGTCGAATCCACTTGTCACCCCTTACAGCAGTTCGTTGTTTATTTATGACTCCCTAGGACCTGTATGGCTGTCGAATCCACGGGTCACCCGTGAAAGCAGTTCGTTGATGATTTCTGACTCCCTAGGGGCTGTCTGGGCTGTAGAATCCAAGCGTCACCCGTGATAGAAGTTCGTTGATGATTTATGACTCCATGGACCTGTGTGGGCTGTCCAATCCACGCGTCACCCGCGATAGCAATTCGTTGGTCATTTCTGAGTCCCTAGTGGGCTCTATGGGGTGTAGAATCCACACGTCACCCGTGACAGCAGTTCGTTGCTGATTTCCGACTCCCTAGGGGCTGTCTGTGATGTGTCATCCACGGGTCACCCGTGACAGCAGTTCGTTGGTCATTTATGAGTCCCTAGGCGGCTGTGTGGGCTGTCGAATCCACGCGGCACCCGTGACAACAGTTCTTTAGTCATTTCTGAGTCCCTAGGGGGCTGTGTGGGCTGTCAAATCCACTCGTCACTCGTGACAGCAGTTCGTTAATGATTTATTACTTCGTACAGCCTGTATGTGCTGTCGAATCCACTCGTCACCCCTTACAGCAGTTCATTGTTTATTTTTGACTCCCTAGGGGGCTGTGTGGGCTGTCGAATCCACGCGTCACCCGTGACAGGAGTTCGTTGATGATTTCTGGTTCCCTAGGTGCTGTCTATGCTGTCCAATCCACGCTTCACTAGTGGCAGCAGTTTGTTGTTTATTTTTGACTCCCTAGGGGGCTGTGTGGGCTGTCGAATCCACGCGTCAGCTGTGACAACAGTTCGTTGGTCATTTTTGAGTCCCTAGGGGGTGTGTGGGCTGTCGAAACAACGCGTCGCACATGACAGTAGTTCGTTGATGATTTCTGACTCCGTAGGGGCTGTTTGGGCTGTCGAATCCACGCGTCACCCATGACAGCAGTTCGTTGATGATTTCTGACTCCCTAGGGCTGTCTGTATGTCTCATCCACGGGTCACCCCTAACATCAGTTCGTTGGTCATTTTTGAGTTCCAAGGGGGCTGTGTGGGCTGTTGAATCCACGCGTCAGCTGTGACAGCAGTTCAGTGGTCATTTTGAGTCCCTAGGGGGTTATGTGGGCTGTCGAAACAACGCGTCACCTGTGACAGCAGTTCGTTGATGATTTCTGACTCCCTAGGGGCTGTCTGTACTATCTCATCCACGGGTCACCCATGTTCGTTGGTAATTTCTGAGTCCCTAGGGGGTGTGTGGGTTGTCGAATCCACGCGTCACTTGTGACAGCAGTTTGGTGGTCATTTCTGAGTCCCTAGTGGGTTGGGTGGGCTGTCGAATTCACGCGTCACCCGTTACAGCAGTTCGGTGATGATTTCTAACTCTCTAAGGGTTGTCTAGGCTGTTGAATCCACGAGTCACCCTTGAGAGCAGTTCGCTGATGATTTCTGACTCTATAGGGGCTGTCTCGACTGTCGAATCCACCCGTCACCCATGATAGAAGTTCATTGACGATTTATTAGTCCATGGACCGATGTGGGCTGTCTAATCCACGCGTCACCCGTGACAGCAATTCGTTGATGACTTCTGACTCCCTAGGGGCTGTCTGTGCTGTATAATCCATGGGTCACTCGTGACAGCAGTTCGTTGATGATTTATAACTCCCTAGGACCTGTTTGGGCTCTCGAATCCACGCGTCACCCCTTAGAGCAGTTCGTTGATGATTTCTGACTCCCTAGGGGCTGTCTGTGCTATATAATCCATGGGTCACTCGTGACAGCAGTTTGTTGATGATTTATAACTCCCTAGGACCTGTTTGGGCTCTCGAATCCACGCGTCACCCCTTAGAGCAGTTCGTTGATGATTTCTGACTCCCTAGGGGCTGTCTGTGCTGTCTAATCCACGGGTCACTCATTACAGTAGTTCGTTGATGATTTATGACTCCTTAGGACCTGTGTGGGCTGTCGAATCCACGTGTCACCCCTGACAGCAGTTCGTTGATGATTTCTCACTCCCTAGGGGCTGTCAGGGCTGTCGAATCCCCGTGTCACCCGTGACAGCAGTTCGTTGATGATTTCTGACTATCTAGGGGCTGTCTTGGCTGTCGAATCCACGCGTCACCCGTGAGAGCAGTTCGTTGATGATTTCTGACTCCGTAAGGGCTGTGTGGGCTGTCGAAAGCACGCGTCACCCATGACAGCAGTTCGTTGCTGATTTCCGACTCCCTAGGGGCTGTCTGTGATGTGTCATCCACGGGTCACCCGTGACAGCAGTTCGTTGGTCATTTATGAGTCCCTAGGCGGCTGTGTGGGCTGTTGAATCCACGCGGCACCCGTGACAACAGTTCTTTAGTCATTTCTGAGTCCCTAGGGGGCTGTGTGGGCTGTCGAATCCACACGTCACTCGTGACAGCAGTTCGTTAATGATTTATTACTTCGTAAAGACTGTATGTGCTGTCGAATCCACTCGTCACCCCTTACAGCAGTTCGTTGTTTATTTTTGACTCCCTAGGGGGCTGTGTGGGCTGTCGAATCCACGTGTCACCCGTGACAGGATTTTGTTGATGATTTTTGGTTCCCTAGGGGCTGTTTATGCTGTCTAATCCACGGGTCACTCGTGACAGGAGTTCATTGATGAGGTACGACTCCCGAGCACCTGTGTGGACTGTGGAATCCACGCGTCACCAGTGACAGCAGTTCGTTGATGATTTCAGACTCCATAGGGGCTGTCTGGGCTATCGAATCCACGCGTCACCCATGATAGAAGTTCGTTAACGATTTCTGACTCCGTAAGGGCTGTGTGGGCTGTCGAAGCCACGCGTCACCCCTGACAGCAGTTCGTTGCTGATTTCTGACTCCCTAGGGGCTGACTGTGCTGTCTCATCCACGAGTCACCCGTGACAGCAGTTCGTTGGTCATTTCTGAGTCCCTAGGGGGCTATGTCGGCTGTCGAATCCACGCGTCACCCCTTACAGCAGTTCGTTGATGATTTATTACTCCGTAAAGCCTGTGTGTGCTGTCGAATCCACGCGTGACCCCTTACAGCAGTTCGTTGATGATTTCTGACTCTCTAAGGGTTGTCTAGGCTGTCGAATCCACACGTCACCCCTGACAGCAGTTCGTTGGTCATTCCTGAGTCCCTAGGGGGCTGTGTGGGCTGTCGAATCCACGCGTCACCCGTGACAGCAGTTCGTTGATCATTTCTGAGTCCCTAGTGGGCTCTGTGTGGTGTTGAATCCACACATCACTAGTGACAGCAGTTCGTTGATGATTTTTGACTCCGTAGGGGCTGTGTGGGCTGTCAAAAGCACGCGTCACCCGTGACAGCAGTTCGTTGATGATTTCTGACTCCCTAGGGGCTGTCTGTGTGTCTCATCCATGGGTCACCCGTGACAGCAGTTCGTTGGTCATTTTTAAGTCCCTAGGGGCTGTGTGGGCTGTCGAATCCACGTGTCACCGGTGACAGCAGCTCGTTGGTCATTTCTGAGTCCCTAGGGGGTTGTCTGGGCTGTCGAAACCACGCGTCTCCCGTGACAGCAGTTCGTTGATGATTTCTGACTCCCTAGGGGCTGTCTATGCTGTCTCATCCACGGGTCACCCGTGACAGCAGTTCGGTGGTCGTTTTTGAGTCCCTAGGCGGATGTGTGGGCTGTCGAATCCACGCGTCACCGGTGACAGCAGCTCGTTGGTCATTTCTAAGTCCCTAGGGGGTTGTCTGGGTTGTCGAAACAACGCGACTCCCGTGACAGCAGTTCGTTGATGATTTCTGACTCCATAGGGGCTGTCTGGGCTATCAAATCCACGCGTCACCCATGATAGAAGTTCGTTAACGATTTATGACTCCATGGACCTGTGTGGGCTCCCTAATCCTCGCATCCCCGTGACAGCAGTTCGTTGCTGATTTCTGACTTCCTAAGGGCTGACTGTGTTGTCTCATCCACGAGTCACTCGTGACAGCAGTTCGTTGGTCATTTCTGAGTCCCTAGTGGGCTCTGTGAGGTGTCGAATCCACACATCACTAGTGACAGCAGTTCGTTGATGATTTCTGACTCCGTAGGGGCTGTGTGGGCTGTCAAAAGTACGCGTCACCCGTGACAGCAGTTCGTTGATGATTTCTGACTCCCTAGGGGCTGTCTGTGTGTCTCATCCATGGGTCACCCGTGACAGCAGTTCGTTGGTCATTTCTAAGTCCCTAGGGGCTGTGTGGGCTGTCGAATCCACGCGTCACCGGTGACAGCAGTTCGTTGGTCATTTCTGAGTCCCTAGTGGGCTCTGTGAGGTGTCGAATCCACACATCACTAGTGACAGCAGTTCGTTGATGATTTCTGACTCCGTAGGGGCTGTGTGGGCTGTCAAAAGTACGCGTCACCCGTGACAGCAGTTCGTTGATGATTTCTGACTCCCTAGGGGCTGTCTGTGTGTCTCATCCATGGGTCACCCGTGACAGCAGTTCGTTGGTCATTTCTAAGTCCCTAGGGGCTGTGTGGGCTGTCGAATCCACGCGTCACCGGTGACAGCAGCTCGTTGGTCATTTCTGAGTCCCTAGGGGGTTGTCTGGGCTGTCGAAACCACGCGTCTCCCGTGACAGCAGTTCGTTGATGATTTCTGACTCCCTAGGGGCTGTCTATGCTGTCTCATCCACGGGTCACCCGTGACAGCAGTTCGGTGGTCGTTTTTGAGTCCCTAGGCGGATGTGTGGGCTGTCGAATCCACGCGTCACCGGTGACAGCAGCTCGTTGGTCATTTCTGAGTCCCTAGGGGGTGTCTGGGCTGTCGAAACAACGCGACTCCCGTGACAGCAGTTCGTTGATGATTTCTGACTCCCTAGGGGCTGTCAGTGCCGTCTCATCCACGGATCACCAGTGACAGCAGTTCGTTGATCATTTCTGAGTCCCTAGTGGGCTCTATGGGCTGTCGAAATGACGCGTCACCCGTGACAGCAGTTCGTTGCTGATTTCTGTCTCCCTAGGGGCTGTCTGTGCTGTCTCATCCACGGGTCCCCCGTGACAGCAGTTCGGTGGTCGTTTTTGAGTCCCTAGGGGGCTGTGGTGGCGGTCGAATCCATGCAGCACCCGTGACAGCAGTTCTTTAATTATTTCTGAGCCCCTAGGGGGCTGTGTAGGCTGTCTCATCCACGCGTCACCCGTGACAGCACTTCGTTGATGATTTATTACTCCGTAGAGCCTGTATGTGCTGTCGAATCCGCTCGTCACCCGTTACAGCAATTCGTTGGTCATTTCTGAGTCCCTAGGGGGTTGTGTGGGCTGTAGAATCCACGCGTCACCCGTCACAGCAGTTCGTTGATGATTTATTACTCTGTAGAACCTGTGTGTGCAGTCGAATCCACGCGTCACCCCTTACAGTAGTTCGGTGATGATTTGTGACTCTCTAAGGTCTGTCTAGGCTGTCGAATCCACGCGTCACCTGTGACAGCAGTTCGTTCGTCAATTCTGAGTCCCTAGGGGTTGTGTGGGCCGTCGAATCCACGCGTTACCCGTGATGATAGTTCGTTGGTCATTTCTGAGTCCCTAGGGGGCTGTGTGGGCTGTCGAATCCACGTGTTACCCATGACAGCAGTTCGTTGATGATTTATTACTCTGTAGAGCCTGTGTGTGCTGTCGACTCCACGCGTCACCCCTTAGAGCAGTTCGTTGATGATTTCTGACTCCCTAGGCACTATCTGTGCTGTTTAATCCACGTGTCACTCGTGACAGCAGTTCGTTGATCATTTCTGAGTCCTTAGGTGGCTGTGTGGGCTGTCAAATCCACGCGGCACCGGTGACAGCAGTTCATTGGTCATTTCTAAGTCCCTAGGGGGCTGTGTGGGCTGTCGAATCCACGCGTCACCCGTGACAGCAGTTCGTTGGTCATTTCTGAGTCCCTAGTGGGCTCTATGGGCTGTCGAAATGACGCGTCACCCGTGCCAGCACTTCGTTGATAATTTATTACTCCGTAGCGCCTGTCTGTGCTATCTCATCCACGGGTCACCCGTGACAGCAGTTCGTTGATCATTTCTAAGTCCTTAGGTGGCTGTGTCGGCTGTCAAATCCACGCGGCACCGGTGACAGCAGTTCATTGGTCATTTCTAAGTCCCTAGGGGGCTGTGTGGGCTGTCGAATCCACGCGTCACCCGTGATAGCAGTTCGTTGCTAATTTCTGACTCCCTAGGGGCTGTCTATGCTTTCTAATCCACGGGTCACCCGTGACAGCAGTTCGTTGATGATTTTTGACACCGTACGGCTGTTTGGGCTGTCGAATCCACGCGTCACCCGAGACAGAAGTTCTTGACGATTTATGACTCCATGGACCTGTGTGGCCTGTCTAATCCTCGGGTCACTGGTAACAGTAGTTCGTTGATGATTTATGACTCCGTAAGGCATCTGTGGGCTGTCGAATCCACGCGTCACCCGTGATAGCAGTTCGTTGATGATTTCTGACTATCTATGGGATGTCTGGGCTGTCGAATCCACGCGTCACCCCTGACAGAAGTTCGTTGATGATTTATAACTCCATGGACCTGTGTGGGCTCCCTAATCCACGCGTCACCCGTGACAGCAGTTTGGTGGTCATTTCTGAGTCCCTAGTGGGCTCTATGGGCTGCCGAAATGACGCATCACCCGTGACAGCAGTTCGTTGCTGATTTCTAACTCCCTAGGGGCTGTCTGTGCTGTCTCAACAATGGGTCACCCGTGACAGCAGTTCGTTGGTCATTTTTGAGTCCCTAGGCGGCTGTGTGGGCTGTCGAATCCACGCGGCACCCGTGACAGCAGTTCTTTAATTATTTCTGAGCCCCTAGGGGGCTGTGTGGGCTGTCGAATCCACGCGTCACCCGTGACAGCACTTCGTTGATGATTTATTACTCCGTAGAGCCTGTCTGTGCTGTCTCATCCACGGGTCACCCGTGACAGCAGTTCGTTGATCATTTCTGAGTCCTTAGGTGGCTGTGTGGGCTGTCAAATCCACACGGCACCGGTGACAGCAGTTCATTGGTCATTTCTGAATCCCTAGGGGGCTGTCTGGGCTGTCGAATCCCCGTGTCACCAGTGAGAGCAGTTCGTTGATGATTTCTGACTCCGTAAGGGCTGTGTGGGCTGTCGAAGCCATGCGTCACCCATGACAGCAGTTCGTTGCTGATTTCTGACTCCCTAGGGGCTGTTTGTGCTGCCTCATCCACGGGTCACCCGTGACAGCAGTTCGTGGGTCATTTTTGAGTCCCTAGGCGGCTGTGTGGGCTGTCGAATCCACGCGGCACCCGTGACAGCAGTTCTTTAATTATTTCTGAGCCCTTAGGGGGCTGTGTGGGCTGTCGAATCCACGCGTCACTCGTGACAGCACTTCGTTGATGATTTATTACTCCGTAGAGCTTGTATGTGCTGTCGAATCCGCTCGTCACCCGTTACAGCAGTTCGTTGTTTATTTGTGACTTCTTAGGGGGCTGTGTGGGCTGTCGAATTCACGCGTCACCCGTGATAGTAGTTCGTTGATGATTTCTGACTCCCTAGGGGCTGTCTGTGCTGTCTAATCCACGGGTCACCCATGACAGCAATTCGTTGATGATTTATGACTCCCTATGACCTCTGTCGAATCCATGCGTCACCCGTGACAGCAGTTCATTGGTCATTTCTGAGTCCTTAGAGGGCTCTGTGGGGTGTCGAATCCACGCGTCACTAGTGACAGTAGTTCGTTGTTTATTTGTGACTCCCTAGGGGGCTATGTGGGCTGTCGAATCCACGTGTCACTCGTTGATGATTTCTGACTCCTTAGGGGCTGTCTGTGCTGTCTAATCCACGGGTCACCCGTGACAACAATTCGTTGATGATTTATGACTCCCTAGGACCTCTTTTGAATCCACGCATCACCCGTGACAGAAGTTCATTGACGATTTATGACTCCATGGACCTGTGTGGGCTTTCTAATCCACGCGTCACCCGTGACAGCAGTTCGTTGGTCATTTCTGAGTCCCTAGTGGGCTCTGTGGGGTGTCGAATCCACGTGTCACTAGTTACAGCAGTTTGTTGTTTATTTGTGACTCCCTAGGGGGCTGTGTGGGCTGTCGAATCCATGCGTCACTCGTTGATGACTTCTGACTCCCTAGGGGCTGTCCGTGCTGTCTAATCCACGGGTCACCCGTGACAGCAATTCGTTGATGATATATGACTCCCTAGGACCTCTGTCGAATCCACGCGTCACCTGTGACAGAAGTTCGTTGACGATTTATGAGTCCATGGACCTGTATGGCCTTTCTAATCCACGCGTCACCCTTGACAACAATTCGTTGGTCATTTCTGAGTCCCTAGTGGGCTCTGTGGGGTGTCGAATCCACGCGTCACTAGTGACAGTAGTTCGTTGATGATTTTTGACACCCTAAGGGGCTGTGTGGGCTGTCGAATCCACGCGTCACTCGTGACAGCAGTTCGTTGATGATTTTTGACTCCCTGGGACCTGTGTGAGCTGTCAAATCCACGCGTCACCCGTGACAGCAGTTCGTTGATGATTTCTTACTCTCTAGGGGTTGTAAAATCCACCCGTCACCCATGACAGAAGTTCGTTGATGATTTATGACTCCATGGACCTGTGTGGGTTGTCTAATCCACGTGTCGCCCATGACAGTTGTTCCTTGGTCATTTCTAAGTTCCTAGAGGGCTTTGTGGGGTGTCAAATCCATGCGTCACTAGTGACAGCAGTTCGTTGATGATTTCTGACTGCCTAGGGGCTGTCTGTGCTGTGTAATCCATGGGTCACTCGTGACAGTAGTTCATTGATGATTTATGACTCCCTAGGACCTGTGTGGGCTGTCGAATCCACGCGTCACCCGTGACAACAGTTCGTTGATGATTTATGACTCCCTAGGACCTCTGTCGAATCCACGCGTCACCCGTGACAGAAGTTCGGTGACGATTTATGACTCCATGGACCTGTGTTGGCTTTCTAATCCACGCGTCACCCGTGACAGCAGTTCGTTGGTCATTTCGGAGTCCCTAATGGGCTCTGTGGGGTGTCGAATCCACGCGTCACTAGTGACAGGAGTTCGTTGATGATTTTTAACACCCTAGGGGGCTGTGTGTGCTGTCGAATCCACGCGTCACCCGTGACAGCAGTTCGTTTACGATTTCTGACTCCCTAGGGGCTGTCTGTGCTGTATAATCCACGAGTCACTCGTGACAGCAGTTCATTGATGATTTATGACTCCCTAGGACCTGTGTGAGCTGTCTAATCCACGCGTCACCCGTGACAGCAGTTCGTTGATGATTTCTTACTCCTTAGGGGCTGTCTAATCCACCTGTCACCCGTGACAGAAGTTCATTGATGATTTCTGACTCGCTAGGGCTGTCTGGGCTGTCGAATCCATGCGTCACCCGTGACAGAAGTTCGTTGATGATTTATGACTCCATGGACATGTGTGGGCTGTCTAATCCACGAGCCACCCGTGACAGCAGTTCGTTGGTCATTTCTGACTCCCTAGGGGGTTGTGTGGGTTGTCTAATCCACGCGTCACCCGTGACAGCAGCTCGTTGATGATTACTGACTCCCTAGGGGCTATCTGTGCTGTCTAATCCATGGGTCACTCGTGACAGCAGTTCGTTGATGATTTCTGACTATGTAGGGGCTGTCTTAGCAGTCGAATCAACGTGTCACCTGTGACAGCAGTTCGTTGATGATTTCTGACTCCGTACGGGCTGTGTGGGCTATCGAATCCACGCGTCACCCGTGGCAGCAATTCGTTGCTGATTTTTGACTCCCTAGAGGCTGTCTGTGCTGTCTCATCCACAGGTCACCCGTGACAGCAATTCATTGGTCATTTGTGAGTCACTAGGTGGCTGTGTTGGCTGTCGAACCACGCGGCACCTGTGACAACAGTTCGTTGGTCATTTCTGAGTCCCTACGGGACTGTGTGGGTTGTCCAATCCATGTGTCACTCGTGACAACAGTTCGTTGATGATTTATTTCTCCGTAGAGCCTGTGTGTGATGTCGAATCCACTCGTCACCCCTTACAGCAGTTCGTTGATGATTTCTGACTCTCTATGGGCTATCTAGGCTGTCGAATCCACGCGTCACCCGTGACAGCAGTTCTTTCATCGTTTATGATTCCCTAGGGGCTGTGTGGGCTGTCGAATCCACGCGTCACCCATGACTGCAATTCGTTGGTCATTTCTGAGTCCCTAGTGGGCTCTGTGCGGTGTCGAATCCACGCGTCACTAGTGACAGCAGTTCGTTGATAATTTTTGACTCCCTAGGGGGCTTTGTGGGCTGTCGAATCCACGCGTCACCCGTGACAGCAGTTCGTTGATGATTTCTAAATCCTTAGAGGCTGTCTGTGCTGTCTAATACACGAGTCACTCCCGACAGCAGTTCGTTGGTCATTTCTGAGTCCCTAGGGGGCTGTGTGGGCTGTCGAATCCACCGTCACCCGTGACAGCAGTACGTTGATGATTTCTGACTCCCTAGGGGTTGTTTGTGCTGTCTAATCCACGGGTCACCCATGAGAGCAGTTCGTTGATGATTTATGACTCTCTAAAGGCTGTCTAGGCTGTCGAATCCACACGTCACTCGTGACAGCAATTTGTTGGTCATTTCCGAGTCCCTGGTGGGTTCTATGGGTGTCGAATCCACGCGTCGTTAGTGACAGTAGCTCGTTGAAGATTTCCGAGTCCCTAGGGGCTGTGTGGGCTGTTGAATCCATAGGTCACCCGTGACAGCAGTTCGGTGGTCATTTCGGAGTCCCTAGGGGGCGGTGTGGGTTGTAGAATCCACGCGTCACCCGTGACAGCAGTTCGTTGCTCATTTTTGACTCTGTAGGGGCTGTGTGGGCTATGGAAACCACGCGTTACCCGTGACAGCAATTCGTTGATGATTTCTGACTCTCTAAGGGCTGTCTCGGTTGTCGAATCCACGTGTCACCCGTGACAGAAGTTCGTTGACGATTTATGACTCCATGGACTTGTGTGGGCTTTCTAATCCACATGTCACCCGTGACAGAAGTTCGTTGGTCATTTCTGAGTCCCTAGGAGGCGGTGTGGGCTGTCGAATCCACGCGTCACCCGTGACAGCAGTTCATTGGTCATTTCTGACTCCGTAGGGGCCGTGTGGGCTGTCGAAACCACGCGTCACCCGTGATAGCAGTTCTATGGTCATTTCTGACTCCTTAGGGGCTGTCTGTGCTGTCTTATCCACGGGTCACCCGTGACAGCAGTTTGTTGGTCATTTCTGAGTCCCTAAGGGCTGTGTGGGCTGTCGAATCCACGCGTCACCCGTGACAGCAGTTCGTTGGTCATTTTAGAGTCCCTAGGGGGCTGTGTGGGCTGTCGAATCCAGGCGTCACCCGTGACAGCAGTTCGTTGATTATTTATTACTCTGTAGAGCTTGTGTGTGCTGTCGAATCCACGCGTCACCCGGGACAGCAGTTCGTTGATGATTTCTGACTCTCTAAGGGCTGTCTAGGCTGTCGAATCCATGCGTCACCCGTGACGGCAGTTCGTTGGTCATTTCCGAGTCCTTAGTGGGCTGTCGAATCCAGGCGTCACCCGTGACAGCAGCTCGTTGATGATTTATGACTCCGTAGGGGCTGTCTGTGCTGTCTCATCCACGGGTCACCCGTGATAGCAGGTCGTTGGTCATTTCTGAGTCCCTAGGGGGCTGTGTGGGCTATTGAATCCACGGGTCACCCGTGACAACAGTTCATTGGTCATTTCGGAGTCCCTAGGGGGCTGTGTGGGCTCTCGAATCCACGTGTCACCCGAGACAGCAGTTCGTTGATGATTTATTACTCCGTAGAGCCTGTGTGGGCTGTCGAATCCACGCGTCAGTCGTGACAGCAGTTCGTTGGTCATTTCTGACTCCGTAGGGGCCGTGTGGGATGTCGAAACCACGCGTTACCCGTGACAGCAGTTCGTTAATGATTTTTGACTCTCTAAGGGCTGTCCCGGCTGTGGAATCCACGTGTCACCTGTGACAGAAGTTCGTTGACGATTTATGACTCCATGGACTTGTGGGGCTGTCTAATCGACGCGTCACCCGTGACAGCAATTCGTTGGTCATTTCTGAGTCCCTAGGACGGTGTGGGCTGTCGTATCCATGCGTCACCCGTGACAGCAGTTCATTGGTCATTTCTAACTCCGTAGGGGCCGTGTGGGCTGTCGAAACCACGCGTCACCCGTGACAGCAGTTCTATGGTCATTTCTGACTCCTTAGGGGCTGTCTGTGCTGTCTCATCCACAGGTCACCCGTGACAGCAATTCGTTGGTCATTTCTGAGTCCCTAGTGGGCTGTGTGGGCTGTCGAATCCTCGCGTCACCCGTGACAGCAGTTCGTTTGTCATTTCTGAGTCCCTAAGTGGCTGTGTGAGCTGTCGAATCCAGGCGTCACCCGTGACAGCAGTTCGTTGATTATTTATTACTCTGTAGAGCTTGTGTGTGCTGTCGAATCCACGCGTCACCCGGGACAGCAGTTCGTTGATGATTTCTGACTCTCTAAGGGCTGTCTAGGCTGTCGAATCCATGCGTCACCCGTGACGGCAGTTCGTTGGTCATTTCCGAGTCCTTAGTGGGCTGTCGAATCCAGGCGTCACCCGTGACAGCAGCTCGTTGATGATTTATGACTCCGTAGGGGCTGTCTGTGCTGTCTCATCCACGGGTCACCCGTGATAGCAGGTCGTTGGTCATTTCTGAGTCCCTAGGGGGCTGTGTGGGCTATTGAATCCACGGGTCACCCGTGACAACAGTTCATTGGTCATTTCGGAGTCCCTAGGGGGCTGTGTGGGCTCTCGAATCCACGTGTCACCCGAGACAGCAGTTCGTTGATGATTTATTACTCCGTAGAGCCTGTGTGGGCTGTCGAATCCACGCGTCAGTCGTGACAGCAGTTCGTTGGTCATTTCTGACTCCGTAGGGGCCGTGTGGGATGTCGAAACCACGCGTTACCCGTGACAGCAGTTCGTTAATGATTTTTGACTCTCTAAGGGCTGTCCCGGCTGTGGAATCCACGTGTCACCTGTGACAGAAGTTCGTTGACGATTTATGACTCCATGGACTTGTGGGGCTGTCTAATCGACGCGTCACCCGTGACAGCAATTCGTTGGTCATTTCTGAGTCCCTAGGACGGTGTGGGCTGTCGTATCCATGCGTCACCCGTGACAGCAGTTCATTGGTCATTTCTAACTCCGTAGGGGCCGTGTGGGCTGTCGAAACCACGCGTCACCCGTGACAGCAGTTCTATGGTCATTTCTGACTCCTTAGGGGCTGTCTGTGCTGTCTCATCCACAGGTCACCCGTGACAGCAATTCGTTGGTCATTTCTGAGTCCCTAGTGGGCTGTGTGGGCTGTCGAATCCTCGCGTCACCCGTGACAGCAGTTCGTTTGTCATTTCTGAGTCCCTAAGTGGCTGTGTGAGCTGTCGAATCCAGGCGTCACCCGTGACAGCAGTTCGTTGATGATTTATTACTCTGTAGAGCCTGTATGTGCTGTCGAATCCACGCGTCACCCGTGACAGCAGTTCGTTGATGATTTCTGACTCTCTAAGGGCTATCTAGGCTGTCGAATCCACGCGTCACCTGTGACGGCAGTTCGTTGGTCATTTCCGAGTCCCTAGGGGACTGTGTGGGCTGTCGAATCCAGGCGTCACCCGTGACAACAGCTCGTTGATGATTTCTGACTCCGTAGGGGCTGTTTGTGCCGTCTCATCCACGGGTCACCCGTGACAGCAGGTCGTTGGTTATTTCTGAGTCCCTAGGGGGCTGTGTGGGCTATTGAATCCACGGTCACCCGTGACAGCAGTTCGTTGGTCATTTCGGAGTCCCTAGGGGGCTGTGTGGGCTGTCGAATCCATGCGTCACCTGTGACAGCAGTTCGTTGATGATTTATTACTCTCTAAGGGCTGTCTAGGTTGTCGAATCCACGCGTCACCTGTGACGGCAGTTCGTTGGTCATTTCCGAGTCCCCAGGGGGCTGTGTGGGCTGTCGAATCCAGGCGTCACCCGTAACAGCAGCTCGTTGATGATTTCTGACTCCGTAGGGGCTGTCTGTGTCGTCTCATCCATGGGTCACCCGTGACAGCAGGTCGTTGGTCATTTCTGAGTCCCTAGGGGGCTGTGTGGGCTATTGAATCCACGGTCACCCGTGACAGCAGTTCATTGGTCATTTCGGAGTCCCTAGGGGGCTGTGTGAGCTGTCGTATCCACTCGTCACCTGTGACAGCAGTTCGTTGATGATTTATTACTCCGTAGAGCCTATATGTGCTGTCGAATCCACACATTACCCGTGACGGCAGTTCGTTGGTCATTCCAGAGTCCCTAGTGGGCTCTGTGGGGTGTCGAATCCACGTGTCATTAGTAATAGCAGCTCGTTGATGATTTCTGACTCCCTAAGGGCTGTCTGTGCTGTCTAATCCACGCGTCACCCGTGACATCAGTTCGTTGATAATTTATTACACCGTAGAGCTTGTGTGCGCTGTCGAATCCACACGTCACCCGTGATGGCAGTTCGTTGGTCATTTCCGAGTCCCTAGGGGGCGGTGTGGGCTGTCGAATCCACGCGTCACCCGTGACAGCAGTTCTTTGGTCATTTCTGACTCCGTAGGGGCCGTGTGGGCAGTCGAATCCACGCGTCACCCGTGACAGCAGTTCTATGGTCATTTCTGACTCCTTAGGGGCTATCTGTGTTGTCTCATCCACGGGTCACCCGTGACAGCAGTTCGTTGGTCATTTCTGAGTCCCTAGGGGCTGTGTGGGCTGTCGAATCCTCGCGTCACCCATGACAACAGTTCGTTGGTCATTTCTGTGTCCCTAGGTGGCTGTGTGGGCTGTTGAATCCACGCGTCACCCGAGACAACAGTTCGTTGATCATTTATTACTCCGTATAGCCTGTGTGTGCTGTCGAATCCACGCGTCACCAGTGACAGCAGTTCGTTGGTCATTTCTAAGTCCCTAGGGGGCTGTGTGGGCTGTCGAATCCACGCGTCACCCGTGATGGCAGTTCATTGGTCATTTCTGACTCAGTAGGGGCCGTGTGGGCTCTCGAAACCACGTGTCACCCGTGACAGCAGTTCGTTGATGATTTCTGACTCCTTAGTGGCTGTCTGTGCTGTCTCATCCACGGGTCACCCATGACAGCAGTTCGTTGGTCATTTCTGAGTCCCTAGGGGGCTGTGTGGGCTGTCAAATCCACGCGTCACCTGTGACAGCAGTTCGTTGGTTATTTCAGAGTCCCTAGGGGGCTGTGTGGGCTGTCAAATCCACGCATCACTCGTGGCAGCCGTTCGTTGATGATTTATTACTTTGTAGAGCTTGTGTGTGCTATCGAATCCACGCGTCACCCGTGACGGCAGTTCGTTGGTCATTTCTGAGTCCCTAGTGGGCTCTGTGGGTGTCGAATCCACGCGTCATTAGTGACAGCAGCTCGTTGATGATTTCTGACTCCCTAGGGGCTGTCTGTCCTGTCGAATTAGATTAACCATTTAACAAGCAAAGTAGTAAAAGTGAACAAGATAGCAAATATAAAGCATGTTAGTATCCAACATTAAGGTCCATGTTAAGTTTATATTATACTTATTCTTACACCATTAGTGTACCCTTTTCACCTTGACATAATTAACCTAGCTAGACATAATGAAAGAAAGAAACATAAATAAACAAGATGAGAACATAAATGAGAAAGAAGTTAACTAATAAAGAAAAGAAAATGAAAGGCATAAATAAGAGATTAATATAAACAAAACTTAAGTATTACAAAAGAGAGAGAGTAAGAGCATGATCTTGATCTAAACACCAAGATGCCTAAATACATGGCAAATGCCTCCTTTTATAGGCCAAAATTCAGAACTATTGATTTGTTGACTAATTGATGAATGGGTGGCCACATCTTGACTTGATGACAATTCTTATCTTCTTGTCTGCCAAAAACATCATTGATAACGTCATAATTTGAACAGACTTCAATCATGAAAGTTCTAGGAAATTATCTCATCTTTCTAGCATACAAATTTGAGATCATTTGGATTTCTATAACTCGAGATATGGGCTGAACACTGAACAATATTTGGGCTGTAGGACATATTCGGACATCTTTGTTGTTGCTATAATTGGGACTTGAAAAAGGCCTTGTTAAATCTTGGGCTCCTCATGAAAGTTGTAGGCCTATGTCTTACCTTTTCATCCATATAAAGTAGACCTAAATCCGAGATCTACAGCTCCAGTTATGACCCGATTACCGAACAATGTTCCAGTTTGGACTGCACCAACGTCACTTTTCTAAGTTTGGCCATCTCTTTGTCCTTTCAATTTCAGTACTTCAACTCATCAATCAATTCTTTCATTTATGTGATAGGCCTGTATTTAAGATGAACACTTACCATAAATTAAAGGTATCTTATATTATTAGATATGTTATTATAAAACATGCTTTAGTTAAGGAGTTATTGATACTTCAAGTGCAAAATGATGATATAAAACCTTGATAAAAATGCACTTTTAAGTACTAATCAACTGGCGACTCCATACCGTTTGCTGCACATGCGAAACGGATGGTAAGATTAATTTAAATGAAATATATCCTTAAATTAAGTTGTTATTAATATATCTTTTTTCATTATAGGCTGCGTCTCTTGGACGTGAGCCGAGCCCGATGGAGCTGTTTGTGGAGACGCACGTGCGGAGTCAAGACCGCCAAAAGAAGGCACAATAGTTTGTTGATAACCGTGCTCAACATTTCGTGGTATGTTTGTTCGACCATTTTATTTTGTAAGTTATTATGTAAGTTATTATGTTGATTGAATTGAATATGATGATTACTTTTTTTATTTTCAGGAGACCTATAATAATCGGTTGAGGGAGAGATACGGGGAAGATATTTTAACCCATCCGGAATTCGATCCGGATTTGTGAATGGAGGTTGGATCGTCAAGTGGACCCAATAAAAATCGGGTTTACGAGCTCTCCAACACTACGGCCGACAACTTGCGGTCCACCTGTAGTGTTTCAACAGTTGGGATCTCCCAATCTAAGGAGTTCGTGGCCTTGCAGCAACACACGGCTCAGCTCACCGACAAATACGACCACCTATCAGCGGAGTACGCACAACTCAAAACGTCTCATGCACAACAAAGAGCAGAGTCTGAGTAAATCAAAGCATCTCAAGCACAACAAAAAGCGGAGTATGAACAACAAAAAGCGGCTTATGAACAACAAAAAACGGCTTATGAACAGTTTCGTAAGATGGTCATGAACATGGCAACACATAGTAGAACATGTGCGCCTAATCCTTTTTGGCCGTATAACCACCAGCCTCCTCCTCCAGGATCTCCTCCTCCTTCTCGAGCTCCACCTTTATATTAATTTGTAATAAACATTATTTACCTTTAAAACTTCATTTAATATTTTTTTTGAAACATATTCAATTTGTAATGAATATTATTTAACTTTGATTTTTTTTTTATGTTTAATATAAATTTTATTTGCATAATTGGTTTGTATTACAATTAATTTATATAGTTTTATATTATATATTCTAAATAATTTTTTAAAAACAAATTTAGAAAAAAACTATTACCAAGGGAAAATTTTACCGACGGATTAATTCGGTCAATATTTTAAACACTCACCGACAGCCTTACTGACAGAATTAATTCGTCGGCATTTAACAGTAGCTGCCACACTTACCGACGAATTTACAGACGGATATATTCGGTCGGTATTTCATACACTCACCGACAGATTTACTGACGGTGAGTAGCTGTCGGTAAATCACGATATCACCAACGGACTAAAAATCCGTCGTTATATTTCAAGCGGGAATCTTTTTTTTTGGCGTGCAAATTTCGTCTGTAAAACCATCGGCAAATGGTTTTTTTGTTTTTCTGACCGATATAGCGACGAAATAGGGAATCACCAACGAAAGGAAAGCCAACGGACGTAATCCATCGGTGATTACGTTGGTAAAAAAATCACCGACAAACTGCTAATCACACACCGATGGAATATGTCCGTCGGTAAAACTGTGAAATCTTGTAGTGGATATAGTTAAAAATCTGAGAAGAGGTTGGACAGTAACAGTTCGAAGTCAAGATAGTAACAGTTGGACTGTAACAGTCCAATGTTCATTGATGAGCAATTTTGACTGTCTTAGAGGCAGAACATGGTTCTCCTTCCTTCAGAGCACTTGTAGTCAGTCTTAGCTTTCCAACAAGACCAATCTCACTTGAAAAGGAGTTCTATAACTCTAGATATAGTTAAAAATCTCAGGAGAGGTTGGGTAGTAACAGTTCAATGTCAAGACAATAATAGTTAGACAATAACAGTCCTTTATTCATTGATGAGCAATTTTGACTGTCTTGGGAGCAGAACTGTGTTCTCCTTCCTTAAAGAACTTGTAGCCTCATGTCTTAGCTTTCCAATGAGACCAATCTCGCTTCAAACGGGGTTCTATAACTCTAGATATAATTAAAAATCCGAAGAGAGGTCGGACAGTAACAGTTCGATGTCAAGACAGTAATAGTTGGACTGTAACAGTCCAATGTTCTTTGATGAGCAATTTTGACTGTCTTGGGGGCAGAACTGGATTCTTCTTCCTTTAGAGAACTTGTAGCCTCATGTCCTGGCTTTCCAATGAAACCAATCTCACATGAAACAAAGTTCTATAACTCTAGATATAGTTAAAAATCTGAGTAGAAGTTGGACAATAACAGTCCAATGTCTAAATAGTAACAGTTCAAATATAAAGAAAAGAATGATAACTATGGTTGGACAAAGAACACCATTATTAATGGGTGTAATGAGAAAAACATAAAATATAAAGAAATGA
>Ga0325402_1001463_pt1 | contig 19378 bp, 13 predicted proteins | sample PopdelMetagenome_22_FD_207212 | JGI IMG/M metagenome (GOLD analysis project Ga0325402, IMG submission 207212) | Populus deltoides microbial communities from Bellville, Georgia, United States - Xylem-PdKOR-R3 | ecosystem: Host-associated > Plants > Phyllosphere > Stem > Wood/Secondary xylem...
CCCCTTTGATCAATGATAATCATTCATTCATAAAAATAAAATAAAATAAAATTATATATATGATTTCCAGGTATATATATATGTCATGTTTCAACAATACCAATCGTGGAGATCGTGCATTCAAAAGACAATTCTAACTTTTTGCCTGGTGGACGGGGTTAATTTGTTTTCTTCTTACTTTTTTATTGTTACACGTTTGACTAATCATGTATGTTAACTATTAGCATTTTTATTTGAAGCGGCATGATATTAATTAAGTTATATTAATCAAGGCAATTAGCATAAAGCACAATATATATATATATATATATATTGTTGCTTATATTTGTGTACTAAAATGATCCGTAGGTTACTTGAGTAAGGGCCCATGGAATGACTAATTAAGCATCATCAAATCTTTTTTATTCGTAGATGTTGTCTTTCTCTAACACATGGAAGAAATTTATCATGATTTCAGACTAATCAAGATTTGCAGTACTCGTCTTTGATCCATGTGACCTAATAATGGCAAACATGAAGCAATAAGATCCTGTGTAAAAACGAAACGGGTAATTCCACGGAAGGTGCGGTAGTTTTTGAAGTTGCATATATAAAAAAATATAGATTTAATTAAACTGTACAAGACTTAATATGGTAAAACCCCTATTTATTTTTTAATGATTCAATTGATCTGCTAAAAATCAATCCAAATCCAAGTGAATCAACACCAAAATAAAAAAATACAAAGTTGTTATTTTAATAAAAATAATTGATTTGATCATTTGATTAATTGCTATAGATCCTTTTCCGTTATAATCTCTTGATAAGTTTGACAACCATAATATATACTAGGTGTAGGTCTTGAACGAGATTTATAAATAATAGTCAATAATCAATTTAATATATATATATATATATATATATATATATATATATATATATTAGTACACACAAACTTCTTACAAGACAGATGTTTTTTTTTATCACCAATGACTATATATGTTTCACTTACCATCTCATATGAAAACCAATGAAAATAAATATATCTCGTTACATAGATCTGTGAGACATTAACTTTTTCTCCGATCATACCAGACACATGATTCTCTTCTCATGGCAGTGTCGCACAAACAATGAATTATCTTGGTCGGTCAATGATATGATTTTCTCTTTCATGAAAAAATTTGAAGTTATAAATACACTTAATTAGTCTCACTAAGCAAACGGGTCAATTTTTTTAGAGCCATATGCGTGTATGTATATATATATAATACGCACCCACTACGTAATCTTATTTTTCTTTCTATGCACTATTTTCTCTCCCATATATATATATATATATATATACCAACTTAAATGACTTACTTTTTCAAGACTTTCACACACAACACAGTTCAATATGCATCGATCTTGGTGCAATTTCATAATAAACCGTGAAAAGCCACCACCTTATTAATCACTGACCTCAGCCAGCACCTTCAGAATAGGAATTGGACCTAAAAGGCTAAAAGAAGAAGAAGAAAGATAGAGATGATACTGATGGAGACTGGATTAGAGCACCTGTGTGTGAAAACTTTTACGTGGAAATTGCTTTTAACCATGCATGCGTTTGTCTTTCTTTTCTCCCATTTCAAAAGAAGAGATCACCTGGCACGTCACCATGGAGGAGACTGGACAAAACATAAAGGTAAGAATCGCTTTCTTTTCCTTTGGTCGCCGTTGTGGCCACCATTAAGGACAAATTATCTGCAAACTTCAAAGCCGCAACCACAGTACTCTATGTTTTTGAATATATATATATATATATATCTGCGTGTGTGTGTGTGTTTTTGTGTTTTTTTTTTTTTGTGGCGAATGTGTTTTTATATTTGATCCCTTGAAAGAAAAAATAATAATGTTGGGATATCATACATTCTTGTATACTACAAAATAGAGACTAGAGAGTTCTATATATAATTGACAACACGTAATTGAATATTGATGAGGAGATATTGGGGCAGGAAGAAGTCTATTGCAATTATCTCGAACATCCACATTGGATCCCGTAGTATTTTTTATTATTATTATTTTTCAATCCCTCCCTTCTGGCCACCAGTTAAGGAGAAACTGTTGCAGGCGCAAAGAAGGATAAAAACATGGATTATTTTATTAAAATAACTGTGAGTGATCACTATCTTGATGCATGTACATGCATGTACTCCAATTAATTATATGAAATTGTCTTTTTATTTCATATCCATGATGAACAAATTAAGAATCAGGGTGGCGAGATTGGTATTTTCAATTCCAATATTTGAATATATTATTTAACTCTATAATGGTTTCTCCATCACTTCAAATAATGATTAGTTAATAAGGAAAACTAACAAATTAATTATTCATTACCAGTTTTAAAGAGTAATATTTTTTTAAAAAAGGAAATTGTGAATTTGGTTTTTCTTGTTTTAAAAGAGAAGCATAATTCAATAATATGGTGTTTTCTCCTGTGTGAAAGTTCAAATTTATCTTCACAAGAAACTTTGGGGAAATAATCACTAAAAAATCGAAATAAAAAACCTATATAGTTTGCATATTTCATAATTAAAAGAGCGAGCTCGAAAACATATAATTTTTCTATGATGATTGTCAATAGATTTCTCCTGCATAATTTGGCGGCTGCTGGGTTGTAAGTTCATGGCAACAGCAATCCCGTCTGCCCTAGCTAAGAACATCTCTGTCTAACTAGATTTACAAGAATAACCTTAACGTAACCTGTGAGTTCTTTGTGTTGAACAGGTTATAAAGGAAGTGGGGACGCTATGCATCAGATCGTGGAGACAAGTCCTGGATTTTCATAAGCGGAGAAAGCAGTGATTGAGGATATGATGCTTTGCTTTCTCTCTGTGTTAACCTTTATTTCAAGTTTTCATAAATTAAAAAAAAAAGGTGCTGATAAATAAAAGAAAATAGACATAACAACAACCCAAGATCTGTAAATTTCGAGGGGCTTAGCTGGGCTCTTCAAGTCAAAGCAGAGGAAAAGATTTCTAGAGTAAGCAGCCAGGCCACAAAAAAGGGCGCCCTCCTCTCATTCTGCTATCTTTATCTTTTCAGATTCTTTTTTCGTACATGACCTAGACTACCCAGAGTTTGAATAATTCATAATGGTAAGTGTGGTTTTCGTAATATGACCATAATGACCTCTGAGCAGATGTTCTTCGGAACACAATTTTAGCATCCAATTGATGTAGTTCAAATGTTCACCTCAGCACCAAGAGGTAATGTAAACATTTGTTGTCAGCTTACCGGTACATTAATCTTTTGAATCCCATAAATGCTCAACATATTTGTTAATAAATCTCTTCATATTAATCAAGATTTCCTTGAAATTGATTTACTGATAGCACGAGGGGTAAAAATGGCATCATCGAAGCAGGTTATTGCAGTACATAAATTGATAAGCTTATTATATATAAGCTCCTAGGCTCCTAGCTTTAAAGCATCAAACAATAAAGTGGTCTCAGAATTGTACAACTTCCTTGCCATCTGCCACCATCTTTTCTATTTCTTGTCTTGGTGTTCTCAGTGGTTCATGGATATTGATCCCTTCTGGATTACTGGGGGGTGGTTCATTATTACTGATTTTAATTTCATGGCACCAGCTAGACAATTATCAGTTTGTGAAAACACGACAAAATTGCAAGCTATGGTGCTTTTTCTTGGTCTTGTCTTGATTGTTCCTCTTCTTGCTCGTCCCATAGATTTATCCAAGAAATTCACAGCTTCCTCGCCATCTACAAGAGCAAAACATTTTACCACAGAAATCCATCCACAAGAATCAAAGTACACGCCACCTTCTAGAACCACTGATGATGCTGCTGCCGTGACAAGGAGCAGCACCACCACGGTTTCTGCCACTCCTGGTTCTGCTTCACGTCAACAGTTTAAAGCAGCTTTCCATGAAGTACCTAGTGGTCCAAATCCTGAGTCCAATTAACAAGTAAGCAAGAGGAACCATGATTGATTGTGGACATTATTGTTTTCATGATTATAATAATGATCTTCCTCAAATTTGATTAGCGAGGCATTAAGCAGTTGCCGACATCATCTTCGTTGTCTATTTTGTCCTACAGAAGTGCTAGGATATTGTGTATATATAGCAACTAGCGAGCAACACTTCATTAGTTTCTGTTTTTCTGTGTGTGTTGAATTGTTAGAGTGCAGGGGCTTATACCGTTGATCTTAAAATGTTAGACATTCTCGGAACAAGAATAAGTAAGTACTACATGTGTAGTAAATTATGTAATGCGATGGATATGCTCAAGCTCAACATGTGAGTATAATTATAACCTGGCCTGGTAGTCTTTTTCTTTTCTCCCTTTTTTCAAAAATTATTTATCAGATGAGTAGTGGGTGTTTTGGTTAGTTCTAATCGACAAATATTCAAAGCCTGGTATGTGACCAATGCATGATGGGTTGCCATGATGGATTTAGTTGCAGGGGTACTGTGTTTTAGTAGTTGAGTTGGTCAGTTAATGATGCAAATTGTAGCCAATGAAGACGTACCTCAACTGACAGTAGAATCTCTCTCTAAAAGGTCTCGTGTTCGAACCTAAAAATGATGGAAATTGTGAGAGTGTGGTATCTGTGCACAAGGGCAGACATGAATGGTGTCAGATTTGTCATCAAAACATTATTCAGTACTGAGTCCTCTTTGTTTTTTCCTTTGTCGCCATTGTAAGAGCCCTTGGGTTCTTGCATTTGTCTTTACAAGCACAAGAAAACAAGATACTTCACACCATAAAAAGTCGATTGGTATGATTTGATAATCATAGATAGCAAGGAATCTCTATAATTGAAGCTTTCCTATAGATAATTGTTTGCTGTATATGGCATATTGATGTCCCCAGATTTTGAAAAATAGGCCAACAAAGTTTACAATTGCTGAATTCATTTAATTTTTTGCACTTGGTTCAAATCCCAAGGGAAAAAAGGAGTTTTGTATTCACATTTCATTTAGAAATGGGACTGAAGTGAAATTACATTTTCTTACTTAATTATCTACGATATGCTTAATCGGAAACGGAGAAAACACAGGATAATAGTATTATACACGATTTCGTTTTAGTGATTAAATCAAATCCCAAATCATTCCGTTAAATCAGTGAATCAAGAATAAAAGTTGTCAGTAACCTAGCAAGAAATTAATTGAAAATGAAGCTGAAATTGGGATTGGGATTCACGTGAATTTGAATCACATTTGTAATTTAAAAGTAGAAAAGGGATATATTCAGCTAAGGTATGTGGCCCTTTTCGGTGGAAACAAACATAAAGCAATGTTGGCCTCTGATTTCCTATTATTTGTATTGTCACTGTCAAATATAATCAGCCATTCAATGCACGACATGCTTTTGCATTTGTTCTGTTCGTTAAGAAGTGTTTTTCTAATTTTTTTAGTTTGGATTTAGGAAAAAACCTCTCACAAACGAGTAAGAGAGTTTATTGATTCAATAGCGACAAGCATTGCATCAAAAAAATCAAGCAAGATGTGAACCGACACCAGCTTGTGATCTCTTGTCTTGGGGTGAGAAACATTAACTCTTTGAAGTTTACACTCGTGACGCAGGGCTTTCCACGGGAGGATTGCCCTTTGAAAAAATTGGCGTATGCCACCATTTGCAGCGAGCGCACGGTATTCTTTAGTAAAAGGCGAAAGAATAGTTCACTCTGTGCTCACCGCGCGGCTGCGTAATCTAACAACCTCTGGTGGGCTGCTTTACATAGCAGCTCTTCGTTTGGTGTAAAAACGCTTTTAGCGATGTGGGATTTCTCTTTGGCAACGGTTTGCTGCTCTGAGAGTCATCAGTTATGATCCCTCATTCACCCACCATACATGTCCTATATCCTAATTAGCCTTCCTTTCAAGAGATTGGTCGTGTCAAGATGTATAACCAGAGCATGAGGAAGTGGGTTGATATAATAACACGATCGAGAACGGTCGAAAAGTCAAAACCCATTAGCTACAATATCAGCGCGGTCGAGTAGAAGCCAAGAGGTGGAATGGGTTGGTTCAATAATGTTAATTCAGCTCGGCAAAAGATTAATCTGGCTAGGGAAATCAATCAAATCATTCTTTCAACTCTTCTTAGAATTACTTGGTGCTCTTGCTTGTTGCTTCATTTGAAAGGAAAGAATATGTTCCAGTACACTAGTATTTTTTCTCTTTTTTAGTCACGTACGAACCTAAAGGAACCGTGTGTGGTATTTGCCAGCACCCAGCATCACTACCATGGTTTGTGCTGTGACCAAGCCTAATTGATATGGTTCGTGTCAATTTTGTAAAGTTACGTAGCTATTGGTGTTTAATTAACTTAACAAAGCTTTAACTTGAAATGCAGGGCTCGCCGTAGGAGAACCCCTTCAAAAATTAGCGTATGCCGTGATTTGCGGCAAACACACGGTATTCTTTAGTAAAAGGCGAAAGAATAGTTCGCTTTGTGTCTACCGCACGGCTGCGTAATTTGTATGACCGCAGGCATGTAACTTTATAGCAGCTCTAATTTGCTTAGGGGCACTGTTTATCGATGTGGGATTTCTCGTTCAAGGAACTTAGCAAATTTACGAAGCTCGGCATAAAAAGCTGACGGTTATTTATTTTTTATTTTTAAAAATATTATTAAAATATTTAAAATTTAAAATTTTTTATTTATTTTAAATTAATATTTTTTGATTTTTGATGATTTCAAATTAAAATGCATTAACTTTTTAAACTCATGATGAAATAAAAATGACGAAATCCAATCCCTAACAATTAAATGATCAAGAATGAATCCGAGAAAAAAAAATTACATAAAAAGATGTAAAAAAATATATAATTAAAAAAATAAAGATGAAATTAAAATAAAAAAATAAATAAAAGGATTTAAATTTTGTTATTGAAGGGTTAAATTAAAAATACTAAACTACATTGTGGTCATACAAAGACTAAACTACCCCTAACCAATAGCCGTTAATTTTTTCTATAAAGTTAAAAAAGTTTTAGCAATAAATAGTTTTATATATATATATATATATATATAAACACACACATCCACAATGATTCAGTGTTTTGACAGGTACAGTTAGGTTTTTGTTGTTGGTGTTAAATGCATGACCACATATTTTATTTTTTTTTTCATGTAATAACTATACTATGAAGGCTGAAATGCAGGTCTTGACAAAAAAAAAAAAAAAACATGTTTATTATTTCTTTTCTCAAGACAGGTTCCGTCTCTTTAAAACCAATCAACTGGGATTGTGAGTTTTTTTTATAGATAAAATTGATATATAAATAGATTGATTACATGTTTGACAAAAAAAATAAAATTTCAAATTCAAATATATCCAATAAGACCCTCGTGATACTTGTCTAGAAGTTGAGACTCAAAAGACAGTGCAAGTGAGCTAATTGAGCATGAATATATTACCTCTTCTGGAAAGCTCAACCGGCTGCTCCAGTCCAATTCAGACATGATTATTTTCATGTTTCAAAAAAAAATTTGAAAAAATTTAATTTTTTATATTTTTTTCTTTATTTAAAATTAATTTTTATTTTTATGTTTATATTAAAAATAATTTTAAAAAAATAAAAAAAATATTATTTTAATATATTTTCAAATAAAAAATATTTTAAAAATCAACCAATATCACGATGATAAGCACCCTTAGATTCAACCACTTCACTATTATAAATTTATGTGGGCTACACTTTAAACATCTCACTTTTAAAATAACAGAAATTATATGATTTTGGTGTTTTAATTTTTTTCAAATTCAATTTAAGACTAGTTGCTCATGATTTTTTAATCTTTTTTATTTTATTTAAAAAGTATATTTTAAATGATAATTATTTTTTTATTATATATTTAAATTTTGAAGAGCTTTTACGATTTATCTATATATATATATATATATATTTAGTGTAAATGAATTTTATTTTTTAAAATAAAAAAATTATTTTCAAATAATATCTCTAATATGTGCAGCTTTATATTGTATTTTTTTATTTTATTTTATTCAATCAATTTAATTTGTATCTCTATTTTTATTATTGTTTGCTTAATACAAATATTATTTTTATAAATAAATTTAGCAAACACAATCCAGTAAAAATTTCATACTGTGAGATTAAATATATTGATTTATATCTGTCTTTTAATTTTTTTATTTTTATATTTAGTTATAATTTTTATTTTTTTATTAAAACACATAATTCTTGATTTATTTGATTATATGTGAGTATAAGTTTTTTTAATTTTTACTTAAAAGAAAAATCTAAATACTAAAGCATATTAAAAAACATAGATATATATAATTTTTTTACTTGAAAAAAATATCTAATCCGTGCAAAACATAATCAAGTATCTATTGTACAATAAAAAGGAAATACATGAAACAATTTAACCCTTGTTGTCTGGGTCAATACGATCGGACATGGGTACAGGTACGAAATGCCTACGAGGCACCACGTGAAAAGTTTAGACATGGCGGGGAGGAGGGCCCCCCCTCCTCCCCGCGACCGTGCTTTGACAGGTGCGATGGTAGTGTTTGGTATTTTAATAAATAATTAATTTTTTAAAGTACTATTTATTTAAAAATATATTAAGATAATAATTTTTAATTTTTAAAATTTGTTTTATATATGAACACGTAAAAATAATAAAAAAACACATGTAAAAACAACAGTTAAGCTTAAAAACAAATCCAACACAAAATAGATTTTAATGTGTTTGAAAGTATAGTTGAAATGTATTTTTGAAAAAAATAATTTTTTATATTTTAAATGATTTTTTATATTTTTAAATAATTTTAATTGCTGTGATATCAAAAATAAATTAAAATAATAAAAAAATATTTTTTAATAAATTTCTAAATAAAAAATAATATTTACCGAATTTCAAAATCTACTCGAATAAATATGCTTGCTTGGGCTAACGTTTTAACTTCAGTTTATGACAACAAATCTATTAGGTATCAACTCAAGCCTTAATGGATTAAATTGTTTAAAACTACTTGTTTTTATTATTATTATTCTACTTTACATTCAATATAAAATATCTTGATAGACTATTCCATCCCTAGTTTTCAATAAAATTAAGGAGTATCTGTTTTGCACTGAAATATTTTTTTAAAACATTAAAATTCAAAGAAAAAAAAGTATATAGAAATTGTAAAATTTTAATTTCCCTATTAGATTTTTTAAAGATAAATATTTTATTAATGAATAATACCTAAAACTAATAACATTACCTTAACAGTTATCATCATCTATGAAAAATATAACTAGGTATATTTTAGTCTATCTAAGTAAATAAAATAAATTATGGAGTGGAAATGATAAACCATGGAGTGACAATAACACTGCATTTTTTTTTAACTTTGAGATTGGATGAACTTTCTAATATCATGATTTATTAGACTGGCTAAGAAACCAATAAAAATATAAATATGATGACTGATATAACACCAAACATGGTAATTATAAATAAAATAAATAAAAATAAAATTATTTAAAAAATTTAAACACTTCAATTTGTATCTATAATTCTTTTAGATTTTAGAATCTGACGAGTACAACACTACTCTAGGATCCACTTAGTGCGATCAATGTAGCTATACGTTTATTTTAAAAAAATTGTTAGATAAATTTAATTTACCACATTATTTATAAACTAGATAAATAAATACTAAAAAAATTTATTTGTCTATACTTGTGGTATATCCGATGTGGTAAAAGTCCACTGCCTTTTTTAACTTTCGTTCACGTCACTAACTCAACCGGGACATTATCCTGTTTATTAAAAAAATAAAAGATAAACCGGGATAGTATATGTCTATTTTATTTATTTTTATGTTTTAAAAATATTTTAAAAAAAATTAAAGAGTTTTTTTTTAATATGATGATATTAAAAATAATTTTAAAAAATAAAAAATATTATTTTAATATATTTTTAAATAAAAAATATTTTAAAGACACCAAAACTCGGTAAATATCTAGGTTTCAACTGTGCACGTATAAGTAATCCAATAACCCCACCTCAGTTTTGGACTCCCAACCTCAGGCTTATCCCTCCAAACCTGAGCTCCGGATCCAGCTCAAACTCCTCTCTCGAGTCGACTCTCCCCACTTTCACTCCGTTAAAACCTCCTTCTGGCGTCTTAAAATCACAAACCCCCAAGACCTGTTCTCTCTTTCATTAATCGCATAAATTATAGAATTCGAGGTAATAAAAAAATTAATTATTTTAATTTCATTTTTTTGTTATTTATTTATTTATTTATTTGTCTCATAATTCAATTCAGTGACAATGCTTGGTCAATGGAGATCGTTATCACACAGAGTCCGTGATTAGTCGTGCATACTTTTTTGATCCATCTAATTCTTCAAATTAAGGTCTGTTTTTTTTTAATTTATTTATTTAGTTTTAACTTCCTTCGAGCCACTGATTTTATCTAAACTTCGAAATTCAGGGAACTGTGATTTGAATTTGATCGGTCAATTTTATTGATTGAGAATTTATTTATTTTAATTTAGGTTATTAGCAGTTTTATTTGGTGATTTTTGAGCTGTAATCATGGCACAGAGTAATTGGGAAGCAGATAAAATGTACGTGATCTCGTATTTCTATTTCTTTGATTTTTGTTTTGTTAAATTTTTTTTCAATTAAGTTAATGATTAGGTTTTTGATCATGTTTTGGATTTTTCTCTTAACCGGCTATGTTTGGTAGGCTTGATGTGTACATATATGATTATTTGGTGAAGAAGAAATTGCTTGCCACCGCAAAATCTTTCATGACAGAAGGGAAAGTTGCCCCCGATCCAGTAGGTAATGTGCGAAATCCTACTTTTACTTTGCTTTTTGAGGAGCATATTTTGACGGGGAAAGTAGTTTGTTACATTGGATATAATTATGCGGGTGTTTTTGAAGTCAATGGAAGTGAAAGTAGTCTACTTCTTATGGATTGGCTTTGAACTAGCTGCTTAAACACGGTGTAAAAGAAATTGAAATGTTTAAGATGTAATTATAATTTCTAGTTTGAATGTGCGTGCAGCAATTGATGCTCCTGGGGGGTTTCTTTTTGAATGGTGGTCTGTCTTCTGGGATATTTTTATAGCAAGGACTAACGAGAAACATTCTGAGACTGCCGCAGCATATCTAGAGGTGAGTTTTTAGATTTTAATGAGTGTTGTAAACCTCCCTGTTGAATATGGATCTTGTTTTGATAGTCTTTAGCTGGACTTGTGGTATTGATATATAGGCACAGCAAAGCAAAACAAAGGAACAGCAACAGCTGCAAATGCAGCACTTCCAACTAATGCATCACGCTCAGTTGCAACGAGGGGGTAATAACAACCCAACCATGGGTGGTCCGGTAAATGCTGTTGGTTCCGAAGGAATGCTCAGGCAATCAAATGCGAGTGTGTTGGCTGCAAAAATGTATGAGGAACGACTGAAGCATTCCAACCAAATGGAATCTGAAACATCCCAACCGCATCTTGATGCTAGGATGGCCCTTCTCAAATCCACTACAAACCATCCAGGGTAAGTTTCGTTATAGATGTTAGTAGACAGTGTTTTTACCACTTATTTAAGTGCTGATTCTTTTGCGAACACAGCCAGTTGGTCCAAGGAAATCATGGGAATGTTACTGCTGCACTGCAACAAATCCAGGCACAAACTCAACAGACTACTGTAACTACTTAAACAGCAATAACCATATTCTCTGGGACTATGCTTTCTGTTTATTTGCCTTTTCATTTTCATGTTCTTGATTCAATTTCAATTTGCAGGATGTCAAACAAGAAGTGAACCTGGGTGCTGCCCAGAGATCTTTGCCTATGGACCCTTCAACCATTTATGGGCAGGGAATCATGCAGTCAAAACCTGGAATTGGAAATTCAGGTAAATGCACGGGATCTTGTATTGCATAACCGGAACTCAATACGAAGGCATATAATTTTCACTGTATCCCAGAAATGGAACTCAATACGAGGGCATATAAACATGTGAATCTACAAATTGATTTTCACTGTATCCCAGAAATGGAACTCAATATGAGGGCATATAAACATGTGCATCTACAAATTGATTTTTACTGTATCCCTGTTTGGGAAATTAATCACCTTACTTTTAAGAATAAAGTCTTGAGCTAATCCTAAATCTTAACTAAAAGAAGAAACTAGAACTTCCACTGCCCGTAAATTACTTTCCTTATTGTTTCCTATGAGATCTCTTGGCCTTTTGACAAAATCTCCATGCAGTTTACAGTTAGTTACTTCAAAAGTTTTGGTAAGAAATAAAAAGAAATATAAGCATGCAAGTACCACGTGCTTCCACTCTAGATGTGGTGATCCAACTATAGCATATAGTATGTCAAAATGGGAAAGGTAAAACTGCAAAGTCCTGCAGAGTGCTTGCACTTTTCTCAGTTTATTCGTGCTGCATAACTTGCTTCACTTGATTTTTAACTATTAATTGAGATATTAATGTACTAGCTAGATCCAAAAGATTCTTTTTCCACCAGTTTCCAACCCCAAGAACGGTGTTATAAAGGTTTAGAAGGCTGAGTGTCTCCTGTCTATGTTCATAGTGCTGTATCAACTATTCATTTTCTTATTTAAGTGAATCCATTAAGGATTCCTCTGTTAGCTAGGTACCTGGCTACTTGCACATCTGAATTATTTTTTGAACAAAAGTCTGCACATATGCCCCTTTATTTTGCATGGTCTAACATGTGGGACTGTTTTTCTATGTACTTATTTCCTACAGTATGGGACAAATACTTTGGCCCACCATCATTGTGCAGAGTGAAGCCTTTTTTGAAATCCAGATCTTGCATATTAACAGTAATCAACTGTTTCTTGCATATCCAATTGACAATCTTCCGTCATGTCCAAACATATACAATTGACCATCTTCTGTTATGTCCAAAAAATTAATCCTGTCAATTCAAAATGTATAAATTGTAAACTGACTTGTTTATGATGCCATGTATATCAAAATAGATGTGTCTCATGGTTGATTTAGATTTTAGATAACTAACAAAATGTATCAATTAACAAAATGTATGCAGTGCATAGAGGAATGGGGTATGTGGAATCAAGAAAAAAGATAAATGTCTATTCACCATGAGTCTTTCCTCCAGCTTATTCTTGAAAATTCCAGAAGAATTCTACTGTACTAATCCTCTTAAGTTTTATGTTTATAATATTTTTTTTAATTATTTCTAATTTATGTATCCAGGATTGAATCCTGGAGTCAATGGTCTTCCATTGAAGGGATGGCCCTTAACTGTAAGTTCTATATTGGAGTTCATTTTTATGGGGGTATAATTAAATATATAGCTTGCTATTCACAACCTAGGCCATTATAGAATATACAGGGAATTGAACAAACTCGGCCGAGTTTAGGTGCACAAGTTCAAAGGCCTCTTTTACATGCTGCAAGTCAGTTTCAGCTTTTGCCACAGCAACAACAGCAGCAGCTCTTGGCACATGTCCAGGCACAAGGGAACCTTTCTGCTTCGCCAATGTATGGAGATATGGATCCACGGAAGTTTAGGGGGTTGCCTAGAGGTCCTTTGAATAGCAAAGATGGCCAACCTAATGTAAAGGATGGATCTATTGGTTCTCCAATGCAATCAACTTCATCTAAGGTAGGATTTTCTTCCTTATAATAATTCAAAATTTGATGTTCTGAACTATTCTAATTGGGTCATGAGTTCGTAATGCTCATTGTGGTGGGTTTGTCTTAAACAGATGAATTTGCCACAGATGCAACAATCATCCTCTCAACAACAAGATCCTTTGCAACCACAGCAAGGACAGCAGGTTGTGTTTCCTTAAATACACATTATGATATACACCTGGTTTAACCTGGAACAAATTGTGAAGTTACTTGAAACCACATGCTTAAGTATCCACTCTCCTGCACTTACTCATGAGTTTTTTTATTAACTAGTGCCATGATGAATTCCTTTTTTTAAATATGCAATGCATAATAATATTGGTAAATCACTGACCAATGCTTGTTTATGGTGTAATAGAATAACCGAAAGAGGAAAGGCCCTTCATCTTCTGGACCTGCTAATAGTACTGGTACAGGAAATACAGTAGGCCCTTCTAATTCTCAGCCATCTACCCCATCAACTCATACTCCTGGTGATGGAATTGCCACAGCAGGCAATTTGCAGCATGTCAATAGCATGTCAAAAGGCTTGATGTATGGTGGTGATACAACTGGAGCTCTTGCATCATCCACAAACCCACTGGTATGTGCTCTTAACAAACTCACTTGCTTTGACATGAATAACCTAGAGATGCGAATGGAACATTGGGAATCTGCTGTTTGGAACCCACAACTACTCCATACTGGTTTATGGAATTCAACTAAAGTTTTAGGACAGAAGAACATCAATTATTAACATGTCTTGCCCTTGCTTGGTATTCATAAACATAAGGTAGTTGATGGATTTATTATCTGGAATATATGGTCACTAGATAATATTCCGTGAAGGAAATTCTTCAAATTTCATCTTCATGGTGATTCAATTGTGATGTCTTTTGATGATTCTGTTTGTTGGTGGGGGAGGAGGTTGTTGTCCATGTTGTTCTTGGTCCTGCTAGTGGAAAAAAATGTCAAGTGCAGGGTTCAGTTTTTTGTATTGTTACAAAATGCAATTATTTTATATTTTTGCCCAATGAAATTTCTTGTCCAAGTATATAAATCCTTTATTGAGTTCTGAGCTTGTGCTGGTATGTTAATGTATTCCTCACGGTAGTGCCCAAAGTTGGTCCTACCCATTGCCTGTCTTTGATTTTACATCTCTCTGCAGGAAGACATTGAACATTTTGCAGATGTTGGCTCCTTAGATGATAACGTGGAATCTTTTTTATCACCTGATGATGGAGACGGAAGAGATTTGTTTGGTACCTTAAAAAGGAATTCTTCTGAACATGCTGCTGAAGCTTCAAAAGGTAAGCAATGTTTTCAATTTCTTCCGCTATTATTTTGTTCGAATTGACCACAGCAATGCTTGTTCCTTAACATCTCAGGTTTCAACTTCAGTGAAGTTAGTTCGATACGCAAAAGTAATGGGAAAGTTGTTTGCTGTCACTTCTCCACAGATGGGAAATTGTTGGCCAGTGCTGGGCATGACAAGAAGGTATAATCCATTGTTTTGTAGCGAGCAAGAATTAATTTCATTTCTGATTTACATGTTTGGGGAAATTTTGATTATTGAACCTTTTACTTCTGTTTTGCTTGCGTTGTTTTGAACTGAATTGCTGATTAGTTAATGTATACCTCCACCAACGTGGAGAAATGTAAAGAGCTTATAATACCCATTTTAAATCCTGTTTTTGATTGCCACCCAATTATTTGCCTTCACCATGTTAAATAGATGATTCAAGTTGGTTTAGAAACCATTGCTTTCATTCCAAGGTTCAATTAAACAGAGCATGAAATTGATGTGATATGCTTTGGGAAACTATTCACTAAATCACTGTTATGCGAGGGTATACATAAAAAATGCAGTAATTTAGACAACATCTTTGTACTTAAGTGATCATTTTCATTTATTTTTTATGTATATGGCATCATCTTGTTTGCCCTATGTGCTTCAGCTTTCTATTCAGCAATTAATTGATGGATAATGGACCAAGATAGATTAGCACTGTTACAGTTATGTAGTACTTGGGTTTATCCATTGGGTTAATACTTAGCACGAACCTGCCGTTGTTGTATTTCATTGTTCTTGCTGCTGCATATGCTAGGCTAGTTTGTTATTCTTCTAATCTTCTTTTTGTCATCGTGGTTGTTTCCTGTATGCTATCTCTGTATGGTTCTGTTGGACCTGCAGATGAAGAGTGAGCCGTTCCTAAACCTGAAGAGCAAAGGCCTATATAGACCTGATAGGCTCATACAAGGAAGCTACCATGATTAATGTAGCTCATCTCAAGTTAACTAAGACCTTGTTACTTGTTGAATAGGAAGTCAACACAACTAACCTTCTCAAGTTTAACTATTGACACCAACCACTTTAGGTAGTTTAATTGTGTCAATTTACTATTAAATGTTTCAACACGTCAACTTGGTATGTTCAGAGATGAGCAACTTCACCAGTAGAATCGCAATCTCAGCCAAAGCTTCATTCATTACAAACCATGGTTTATATAGTTCATGTTTGTTGGAGAAAGTAGAAGCATCATGAGAATACAGTGAAGAAGGCAGATGATTGTAGAAGGGACATGATCTCTGAAAAATGAAGACCAGAGCTCCCTCGGTTTTCTCAATTCATTTAAGATGATTGCTATACTTCAAAAGTAATTGTACAGTTGCATACTATGGAAAGAAGTGTTTACAGTTTAGCTGAAATATTCTCTGATAAAAATGTGATAATGGAAATGTCTCAAATAACTAACTGAATGCGCGAACTTGGTAACCAAAATGTGGATGCCACATCAGTACACTTATGTGTTTTACTTTTACTCTATCCTGTTACTGCAACTTAATGAAACATCAAGTTATAGCTCCCATAACTTCCAAAACTACCCTTTTTTGTTTTTAAATATTCCCATTAAGAGAAATAGTAAGTTTCATGTATACTATGCTTTAAAAATTGAAGCAGGTATACATTTTGGACACCTTGAATGGAAAGGTGGACATGTTAATGTAGGACTAAGCCAGAATAAAACCATTCCATTAGATATCTGTTACAAGTTTGGTTTTTTTTATCAGCAAAAGCAACTATGAACCGTGAAAGTTGATATCTTGTTGATAAGAATTGATGTGGATTTATATGTTTTCACGTCAGTAGGTTGTTCTTTGGAACATGGAAACTCTGCAAACAGAGTGCTATCCAGACGAGCACACCCACATTATCACTGATGTTCGTTTCAGGCCAAATTCAACTCAGCTGGCAACATCTTCATTTGATTCAAGTGTACGTCTCTGGGATGCTGCAGGAGTGAGTTTTCTACCTCCAATGCTTCTCATATTAATCATTCATTCTTTTGGATCAACTAATTGTCAGTTCCACAAGTTAATTGCTTCCTTTTCCTTTCAAAAACTTTTGGCCATGGGATAACCACGTTTCTATGCTTGCATTTGTTTATTTAATTTCTTGCTTTTGGGGGTGCTAGTTTTTTAATGTAGGTAAATCGTCACTCTTTTTATTTGAGATGCATGTCTTTATTAATGTCATTTCAATGATCTTTACAACAACATGAATCTCACCTTTTCATATATTCATTCTATTGAAAGCAATTTTCAATTTAGATAGCAATGTTTTGAAGTGCTATTTTATTCCCTCGATTCATCTTATGTTACATTGAGGTTCTGGTTAGGATGTTCATTGAAATGTTTTGCTTCTACTCAGCCTGTACACTGCAGCTTCTCTTGTATTATAGTTTGCCAAATACAGTTGGTAAAACATGGCTGTTTGTCCCTTTGATCTTGCTGATGTAAGTTTAGATCCTACATGTGATTTTTTGAGAAAGTTTGATATTCTGGCATCCCTTCTCTTTTAAGTTATAGCCTTTTTATGCCACATTATATTCTGAACTTATGGAAATAGAATCAGATCCTTTGTGTATTTGAAAGACACAAAAGGAATTGGCATCAGTTACTTTATCATGGAATACTAGGATTATAATGTGGTTTATCCTCGCAGCCAAGATATTCCTTGCAAACATATGCGGGGCATACCTCACGTGTGGTGTCCCTTGACTTTCACCCGAAGAAGAATGATGTTTTCTGCTCCTGTGATGATAACAATGAGATTCGCTTCTGGAACATCAATCAGTATTCTTGCACCCGGATATCCAAGGTTAGCCATGAAGCTCCTTTACACGCACACACTGTGCTTTTGTTCTTGAATTTCTGATGGATTTTAGTTCTTGTCTATTCTAAATCTTGGTCATTTGTTGGAGCAGGGAGGTACCACACAAGTTAGATTTCAGCCTAGATTCGGACAACTGCTGGCTGCAGCTGCAGAGAATGTTGTGTCCATCTTTGATGTTGAGGCTGACAGACAGACACACTCATTACGGGTATTGGTCTTAAACTTGGAAGTTGAGAAACCCAATGAAACTCTGCTCTTTCATGTTTGTTATTTGATCGCCATTAAAATAAATAATTTTTTTTTGTTGCTCTAGGGGCACTCCACAGCGGTACACTCTGTTTGCTGGGATGTGAACGGAGATTACTTGGCATCTGTCAGTCAAGAATCTGTTAGAGTGTGGTCATTGGCCACAGGAGAGTGCATTCATGAACTTAGTTCAAGTGGGAACAAGTTCCATTCTTGTGTTTTCCATCCGAGCTATTCCACTCTCTTGGTTATTGGAGGCTACCAGGTACATTTGCTTGTCTTATGGTGATGATATTTAGTGTTTAAGTTCCGACTGTTTTTATTTGCCATGGAAATGAGCTGTTTCCTGTAATTGAACCTGCTTTGGAGATGAGTACTTCGAGTTCCATTTTATTTAAAACAGATCAACCTTGTTATATTTATAGGAAACGTACCAAGGATAAAAGGATTTTTGTTTCAGTTCTAACCCGCCTTATGTTTGTTCATAGGAAACTCTTGTGCTTGTATTTTGGGAAACGAAGTGTCTTATCTTTTTAACTTCATGGGGTCATAATATCCATTTTAGGAGAACTATTGCACTTACAATTCTTGATATTTTTTACTCATGTTGGTTTCTATTCTCTCTTCCCTGGTTTTAATCATTGTTCTAATTCAGTCATTGGAGCTTTGGAACATGGCTGAGAACAAGTGCATGACGGTTGCGGCTCATGAGTGTGTGATATCAGCTTTGGCTCAGTCACAAGCTACAGGGATGGTTGCTTCTGCAAGTCATGACAAATGTGTGAAGATATGGAAATAAGTGTCGCCCATTTGGTGCTTCAAATCCCCATCATCAAGCCTAATGGTCCTTCCATTCTCTGACATGGTCTTCCAGGGGAAAAAAAAAAATACAGGGATGCATTAACTTGATTTATTTTCTTCTATCAATTTAATATTATTTATATGTAATAAGGGGATTCGAGGTTTCCAGGTTTCGACTTTTGCTGTTTGAATGTTGCCTTTGTTATGATCTGAACACAAATTACCCAGAATGAGTAGGTGGAAGTATACTTGCTTTGCTTTGAGAGGTCTCGGCATGCTGATGATTGCTATAAACGGCATCTGAGTTTAAAGCTTTGTGATGGAACATTTCCCATATGCTTCTATTCCGTATTGAAGATTATACCGTCATTGCTAGGATTGATGATTGAATGTGAAGTTGTTTCGCCATATCCTCCACCTCAGGTGACACTGCATTTTGATGCGAGTTGGATATATTTTTTTCTACAATAATAATAATAATAATTATATA
>Ga0325402_1001467_pt1 | contig 19368 bp, 11 predicted proteins | sample PopdelMetagenome_22_FD_207212 | JGI IMG/M metagenome (GOLD analysis project Ga0325402, IMG submission 207212) | Populus deltoides microbial communities from Bellville, Georgia, United States - Xylem-PdKOR-R3 | ecosystem: Host-associated > Plants > Phyllosphere > Stem > Wood/Secondary xylem...
TGCTACGACGGCAATAAAGATGGTTTATTTGAACACTATTGGTCACAAAACTCAAAATTACTTTGGCAGCCATATGAACACTATTACATCTCCGGGGAAAAATGAAACCTAACAAAATTCTTGCAATGTTGTTCATCATCAATTGCAAGAATTCTTTACATTTCTCTTCAGAATTCAAATATTGTTCATTTATAAAATTTCTAGATAATTATATGTTGTTGATTAAGTCTAAAAAAACCAAGTAGCCTAGGAATATAGCTCTTGAGTTGGATAATTGGTCCTAATAATCTTATGCATTCTCCCTACGTAAAATAGTTGATAACTTATATTTAGTACTTTATAAGCCAATATAGCTTGTGGCTAGTACCTGTAAAAGATCTTTTTTGTGGAGATAGGGACTTTACAATGCTTAAATAGCTTTTTAAATAGAGAAAATACAAGAATATTCTAAAAAAATATGCTCTGAATATACATACATACATATATGTGTGTGTGTGTGTATATATATAATGAAAATTGTGAACCTTGTTTTGAAGGTCTTATGGTGTATTTATAACTTATGAGTCTTGTTTTTTTGATGAAAATGAGGGTCTAAAGTGTAATTTTACCCTGATAGCATTCAATGAGATATAAATATACTTTACATCTATATTAATATTTGATAGAAATATGGTGGGTCCATAAATGACTTTTATACTCCTAAAAGGTATGGAGATTAAGGTCCAAGACATCATATGTAAATGAGTCCATGGAGGTTGAGTTCTTTCCCTAGACTAGACCCAAGGAAAGAGGGTCATCCCTTTGTGCGTGCTCTAGGTGGGATGGTCATCCCTTTAGACATGCCCAAGGAAGGATGGTTATTCACTTAAACGTGTTAAGGTAGGATGTGAGCATTCCTTTGGGCGTACTAAAAAAGGATGGTGATTCCCTTAGGCATGTCAAAAGAGGATAATCGTTACCTTGGACTTGGTTAACTGCCAAGTCTAAGTGCCTTAGGTCTAGCATGTTTGCTAGACCCACGTTACCTTGAACTTGGCTAACTAAACACCAAGTACCTTGGACTTGGCAGATGGCCAAGAAGAAGTACTTTGGGCATGACATGATTGTCAGACCCATGTTATCCTGGACTTGGCTAAATGCCAAGTCCAAGTGTAATGGACTTGGCTGACTGCCAAGTTCAAATGACTTGAGTCTGACATGTTTGTCAAATCTACATTACCTTGAATTTAGCAAATGGACAAGTTTAAGTACTTTAGGTTTGACATGATTGTCAGACCCACGTTATCTTGGACTTGTCTAATTGTCAAGTCCAAGTACATTGGGTTTGATCAGACCCACGTTACCTCATTCTCCTGGGCTGCCCAACGGAGGATGCACATTCCTCTAGGTGTTCCAAAGGAGAATGATTATTTTCTTGTATGTGGTAAAGGATGATGGTCATTCATTTAGGTATGCTAAGGGAGAATGGTTGTTACCTTGGACTTGGCTAACTCTCACGTCTAAGTACCTTGGGTCTGACATGTTGTTTGTTAAACCCATGTTGCCTTAGACTTAGCTAATTGTCACATCCATGTACTTTGTGTCTGGTAAGTTTTCTAGAACCACATTATCTTGGACTTGACTGACTGAAGTCCAAGTAATGGACTTGGTTGACTGTCAAGTCCAACTTGGACTTGGCTAACTGAAGTCCAAGTACCTTGGACTTGGTAGATGGTGAAGTCAAAGTATTTGAGGTTTAGCATTATTGTCAAACCGGTATTACCGTGGACTTGGCTAACTGCCAAGTCCATATGCCTTAGTTCTGGCATGTTTGGTAGACCCATATTACCTTGGACTTGGCTAAATGTTAAGTCCAAGTACCTTGGGTTTTGTATGTTCGCTAGACCCATGTTACTTTAGACATGACAGATGGACAAGTCTTAATGTAATGGACTTGGCTGATTGTCAAGTCCAAGTACCTTGGGTTTTGTATGTTCGCTAGACCCATGTTACCTTAGACATGACAGATGGACAAGTCTTAATGTAATGGACTTGGCTGATTGTCAAGTCCAAGTGCCTTGGACTTCATGGAATGCCAAGTCCAAGTGCTTTGGATCTGACATATTTTCCAGACCCATGTTACCTTGGACATGGCTAATTGCCAAGTCCAAGTGCCTTGGGTTTGACATATTTGTCAAACTCACGTTACCTTGGACTTAGCTACATGTCAAGTCTAAGTATTTTGGGTCTAGTATGTTCATTACCTCATTCCCTTGGGCATACCCAATAAAGGATGCACATTTCATTAGGCATGCCAAGAGAGAATGGTTATTCCCTTGAGCGTGTCAAGGGATGATAGTCATTCCTTTGGGCATGCCAAGAGAAAATTGTTATTACTTTAGACTTAGCTGACTTCTAAGTCCAAGTGCCTTGGGTTTGGTATGTTTGCTAGACTCGCATTATCTTAAACTTGATGGATGGCCAAGTCCCAGTACGTTGGGTCTAACATGTTTTCCAGATCCACGTTATCTTGGACTTGGCTGACTGCTAAGTCCAAGTACATTAGGTGTGGCATAGTTGCCAGACCCATGTTACCTTGGACTTGGTTGAATGCCAAGTTCAAGTGCAATGGACTTCGCGGACTACCAAGTCTAAGTGTCTTAGGTCTGGCATGTTCGCCAGACCCACATTACCTCATTCTCTTAAGTGTGTCTAAGAGAGGATGTGTATTCCCTTGGGTGTGCCCTGGGCTTGGCACACATCATCTTCGGGGCTTGGCAAATCACATATGGGTTTAACTAGTGTCAGACCCAACGTTCCCAAGACTTGGCATACTACCAAGCCTAATGTGACTTGACTGGGGCGTGCTTGTTTTCTTGAAAATTTATATTCATAAATTTTTTTTATTCGATGTTTTTTGGTAAAGATATCCTAATAAAAACTTGGTTCATCAGTGGACTACCAGTCTTTACGATATAATAATATGCAAAGACTTTAATTAATCTCTCACTTCAGATAGAGTAGTGAGTTTTGCTCGTATGAGAAGGGGGTAGTAAGTCAGGAAAAATATAGAGAAATATGCATATGGACTAAAAGAAATTCTTTTGTATACAAAAGAACAAGAATTTGTACTTAGCAAATAAGAGATTGAGAGTACCATGCCCATAATCTATATAAATTCCCAATTGGTTATGTAGAACCTAATAAGGGTGAACCTATACTTAGAAACTTCTAAGTGATTATAGGTTTTTGGGGAATGGAAACCTGTAGCTTTCCCATCATTGTCATGAGGCTTAAAAGCCATCCACTAAAAAGTGGCCTTCATTACTTTTTTTACAGGGCATAAGAGCCCCCACTGAGAGTGATGATTACATGATGTTGTTATTTGTACTAGGGACACTAATCACATCCTTCCCTTGGAGATTAATGTATATAGCGCTGATGAGATTATATCTATCCCTTGGAGATTGGTGCATATAGTACTAGGAAGACCAAGTTAATTCCTTGGAGAGTAGACTTCAGCCATTACCTGGAAAGAATAAAAAGTCATTTTGAATAAGTCATTTATATTCAAAAACTTACATTCTTATTAAAGATTATACATCTTAAGATGACCTGAGTGATAGGTACGATGAAAGTTCTTTGGAGGAATATGTCTTGAAGGTGGCATTAAGAAGTTTTCTTTGATTACCCTAATTACTTCATCTAGAAGGTCATTAATGTTAGTTGTCCTTATAAAAATAAGAAGGTCTATGTCATATCAAACTAGCCTCTTCAACCCGTATGTGATTTTCTATAAATTGATTCACTTTGGTCAAGCTTTTATCTGATAAGGCATAAGGTTTTTTCTAGATGGCATGTGCTCAATGTGATCTTTGATTTTCTATAAATTGATTCACTTTGGTCAAGCTTTCAATAAAGTATGTGATGTTGGATGATCAATTCTAAGCTACTGCATAGATTTTGCATGTGCTTCCTTGGGTAGACCAAGCCGTCATAGTTATCCAAACTTATTTTCATGGACAAAATAGTCCTTAGGGAGTCAAGTGTTCAATATGTTTAGACAATTGAAGAAATCCCTCACTGATAGGGGTTATAACCATTCCTCCGGGTATGCTCATGAATAATTTGTCTCTTAGTTTTTTTTTCTGTTGGGCTCTTACGAGCCCGAAGAGCTTGGCATATAATGGTGGTTACAATGACCGATATCGATCCCATAGTAACTAAGAGGAGTGTGTTCAGAGTATTTGTGCATAGGTGTGGCAAATGCGTGAGTGGTCACTTGAGGAACTTCTATAAATATCATTTTATCTAGTCTCGTCTAGGTAGTGTAATTGTTCACGGGCTCTTGGTGCAGCGGGTTGTTGTGGAGGCAAATGTAGAAATGCAACGACTTGCTGCGGAAGAGCTTCAGTTCGTGGTGGTGGATTTTCTTTAGCTTGTTGATTTCCTAAAACTGTTTAAGTAAGGAGTTACATTTACTCTATCAGTTATTAGAGGATTGGCTATGCGGGGGTTGATGTATCTGTTACGAGAAAGATAAGTAAATCATCTTATTCCAGGAGTGTCCTGGTTATCTACCATTAATAACGGTATCTAGGGAAAATCGTATAACAATAAAGTTATTTATGAATTTTTGAAAAATGTTACCACAAACAGCGCCAATGATGAAGTCTTAAAAATTTAAGTAGCCTAGCAGTAGGGCTCTTAAGTAGGATAATCAGTTAGATAATTGGTCCTAACAATCTCATGCATTCTCTCTAGCCAAGGTGGTTGATAACTTGTATTTGGTGCTTTGTAAGTTAAGGTGGTTTGCGGCTAGTACCTGCAAATGGTCCCCTTTGGTAGAGATGGGGACTCAACGATACTTAAATAAGTATCTTTTTAGAGTGGAAAAATACAAGAATAATCTAGAGAGAGATGCTCTGAAAATATATATGTAGTAAAGAATGAAGATTGTGAACCTTTGTTTTGAAGGTCTCATGGTGTATTTATAGCCCATGAGTCTTGTTCTTTTGTGAATATGAGGGTCTAGAATGTAATTTTACCTTTATAGCATTCAATGAGATATAAATATCACTTATATCTATATTAATGTTTGATAGAAATATGGTGGGTCCTTGAAGGACTTTTATACACCTAAAAGGTGTAGGGAGATTAGGGTCCAAAACGTTCCCCTGGACTAGACCCAAGGAATGATGGTCATCCCATTGGGCATGCCAATGAAGGATGGTCATTCCCTTGAACGTGCCAATGGAGGATGTGGGCATTCCCTTGGGTGTGCTAATAGAGGATGGTTATTCCTTTGGGCGTGCCAATAGAGGATAATGGTTGCTTTGGACTTGTTAACTGTCAAGTCCAAATACTTTAAACTTGTTGGGATGTTAAGTCCAAATGCCTTAGGTCTGGCATGTTTGCGAGACCCATGTTATCTTGGACTTGCCTAACTGAAGTCTAAGTACCTTGGACATGAAGGATAGCCAAGTCGAAGTACTTTAGGTTTGACATTACTGTCAGACCCGTGCTACCTTGGACTTGACTGAATGTCAAGTCTAAGTGCCTTAGGTCTAACATATTTGTTAGGCCAAGTCCAAACACCTTAGGTTTGGCATGTTCGCAAAACCCATATTACCTTAGACTTGACGGATGGACAAGTCTAAGTACTTTGGGTCTAGCATGATTGTCATACTCATGTTATCTTGGACTTAACTGACTGGTAAGTCCAAGTGCAATGAACTTGGTTGACTGCTAAGTCCAAGTGCCTTGGGTCTGGCATGTTTACCAGATCCAAATTTTATTTCATTAGGTGTGCTCAAGAGAGGATGTGTATTCTCTTAGGTGTGCCAAAGGAGAATGATCATTCCCTTGGGCGTGAGAAGAGATGAGCGTAATTCCCTTAGGCATGCCAAGGAAGGATGGTCGTTACCTTGGACTTCCAAGTCCAATTACCTTGGGTCTTACATGTTTTCCAGATCCACGTTACCTTAGATTTAATGGATGACCAAGTCCTAATACTTTGGGTCTCGCATGTTTTCTAAACCCGCGTTATCTTGGATTTGACTAACTGTCAAGTCCAAGTGTAAAGGACTTGGCTAACAGCCAAGTCCAAGTGTTTGGGTCTTGTATAGTTGTCAAACCCATGTTACCTTGGACTTAGCTAAATGTCTAGTCCAAGTGTAATGGACTTAGAGGACTATTAAGTCCAAGTAAACATGCTAGACTCACATTACCTCATTCCCTTGGGTATGCCCAAAGAAGGATGTGTATTCTCTTGAGTGTGCTTGGGGCTTGACACACTACCAAGCTTAGCATGCCCGGGGCCTAACACACTGTGAAGCCCAACATTTGTGTTTGGGTCTGGCGATCTCTAGGGCTTGGCACACTGTTAAGCTCAATCACGTCTTGGTTTGGCTAGCATTAGATTCAGCATGCCCGGGGCTTGGCACATTGCCAAACCCAGTACACCTCGTTGGGTCATACTTTTTTTCATGAAAATTATACCCGTAAATCTTTTTTGATCCGATGTTTTTTTGGTAAAGATATATTGATAAGAACTTGGATCATCGCTTATGAAAACTCATTTTTAACCAATCTTTCAAAAAAAAAACAAATTATCACCAAAAGAGAAAACATGGTATTAAAATTGGGTTTTTATTTGACATGGAGGTCAAATTATAAGAGTGAGAGGGTTGTTCAAATTAAGCCAAATATAGGAGCTAAAACCAAACCATGATGTTAATTATTTTTTATGTTTGAGAATATATCATATAGCATCTTAATATCCTAACAAGAGAGTTATGATAATACATGATCATAGTGAGATTATGTCCAAAAATGACATCAATGATGAAGGATACCACCACTTAAAGAAAGCTAGTGATGGAGATGTAAAGTATCTGATTCAAGGTGAATCATTTGTGATTAGTCAAGCATTAAATGTTTAGGTCAATGAGGATGATTTGGAGCAAGAAATAGAGAATATTTTCCATATGAGATGCCACATCAATAAGTGTAGTATGATTATAGATGATAAGAGTTATGTTAATGTAGCTAGTACTAGCTTTGTTAAGAACTTTTGGAAAATTATAAAGTATCACATATCTTGTAGATTTAGGTGGTTGAATAAATATGGGAAGATAGAGGTTAATAAATAGGTTTCGATTTTGTTTTCAATTGGGAGATATAATGATGAAGTTTTATGTGATGTTGTTTCTATACATACGAGTCATTTGTTATTAGAGAGATTGTGATAGTTTGATAGAAAGGTTGAACATGATGAGTTTAGAAACATGAATTCTTTATTAAAATATAAGAATCTATCACTCTTGTACCATTGTCACCAAAATAAGTTTACATGGACCAATTGAAATTCAAAATGGAAAGTAAGGCCAATGAGATTGAGAATTTAAAAAATATTGTGAGCCATGAGATGAGAGAAAATGTCATAACCTATGAGAGGAGAATAAACTCATATTTGACTAAGAGAGAAAAGAATAAAGAGTTGGCTGATAGTAGAGAGAATAATAGAGGAGAAAAAATCAAAGCAATAAAATGAGAGTGTTGAGGGAAAAACAAAGAAGCATAAGAAATTTTATACAAGAGAGAAGGTTTTAAAGAATTTTTTTTTTTGTATACTAACAAGCCCATGCAAAATAATGTTATAAATTTTTTATTGTGGGATTATATGGACATATTTCCTATAAATGGTGTTCTTATTATTGATTCAATGACGATTCCTTTTGAGAAGAGGGGAGATGATGAGAATCAACAAGCATCATTGAATGATACATTATAGTACAAATCTAGCCTATTAGTGTTCCTATTATTGATCTGATGAATAATCCTTTTAATGAGGGAAAATGATGAGAATCAACAAGCATCATCAAATGATACATTAGAGTACAAATTGAGCCTATTACAAGGTCTAAAACTAAGAAGGTCAAAGATAGATTTAATGGACTAAGTCAAGATGTTTGGGTTAAAAAGTTGAAAATCTACCAAACTAGATGTTCATGTACTTTTTAGGAAATATCTAAAGTTATAGGTCAATTTTTTCTTCGATCCTGGTCGGGATTAGAAACTAGACATCTCAAGTTTTTCATATATTTATGGTAGGGCCGGTAACTCATCCAAACAAGAGAAAATGACATGTTTGAGATTAAGCTTAAAATCTACTAACAAAACAAGAAAGTCAGAAAATGATTGCTTTTCATATGATTTGTGGATTTTTACAAGGAAATGATTTAATTACATATGAAATCCTTATTTTGCAAGGATTCCTTACTTTACAAAAAGATCAATTAGGCAACAATCCTTTTTCTACAAGGAAAGATTTCAACAAATTTGGCAGTATTAGAAGTCCTATTTATTCAAGGAAATAAAGTTAACAGTTTTGGAGTTTTGTTTTGCAAGGAATCTTTAATTCTTAAGGATACTAAGTTGGTAGCTTGCGGATTTGATAAGGAGAGGCGGTTTTGGGCTTATTTCTTTCCTAATGTATAAGTTTACTATGACAAACATAACTTTTGATTCTATCGTTGGATCGAGCTAAAATATTTCCAGAAGATTCTGAAGGCTTTGTTGTCTATAGAGTTAAAATTCTATAGTAATTAGAGTTCAGTAAGGCCTTATGATAAAGCATATAAGAAATTGTACAGGAATCGTATTATTTTTTTTAGTTTAGAATTCTATTTTCTATTTTATTTATAACTCTTTTGTTATTTTTTCAATTTTTTTTAAATGTTTTACCTAGTATAAATATGATTATTTAGATTGTATTTAGTTTATTTTTTTAAAAAAAAAGACTTGGTTTATTTAAAAATGATATTGTGTATGTGCTAGGTTGCTCATATTCTTAGTTCTTCATTAAACTCTTCATGACTTATCAAAGATTAATTGTCTTTGTAGCATTCTTCCTTATACTTCTAGTTCTTGATTCTTTATAATTAACAGGTTGGGGCCTTTCGTCCATTAACTTTGATTCTTTAGTTCAGGTAATCATTGGATCAAGTTCTTTCGGTTTGATTTTAGTTTTCTTGAATTGTTTCTATTTTGTTTATGGGTTCAAGAATTCTTACCCCCCGAGTTCGGATAATGTGTTTAATATTCAAGTTGTTTGTAACATCTTTTTTCTCTCAAAATTAGACATAGAATCGTTCTTGCCATTAGAAGAACACTTGAAAAAAACTAAATTTTTTTCTTTCTTGTTTTCTTTTTGTGGGTAACGGCCATCAATGAGTTTTCTCATAAAAAATACCCTTTTGATTTCATGATAAAACTCTATTTACTCTTACATTCTTACAATTTTACAATTCATACTCTTGATGCTTTAATCCTCTAAAAAACTTTTACTCCTCGCTACATTCTCTTAAATCTTTAAATCCTAAAGTGCATCAAATCCATCTTTCATATTCTTTAGTTAGATTATAATTCAATAAAGACTTGAGCTTAATCCTTTTTGATATTCTCTTATAAAGTGAGATAACTCTTAAGAGAGTTATGATTATTGTAAAAATGTAGGTGACACTTGAACCACGTGGGTAATCTTTAGTTAAGAGCCATTAAGTGATGGGTTATTAATGTGCCTTTGCTTCCTAACCCAAACAAACTAGCAATCTAGTATGAAGATGAAGGAAGGTAGGTTTGGTTATATGATTTTTCTTATAGTATTGAAGCTGAAAATTACATGATTTGTAATGGAAATTGGGGATAAAGTCTTAATGAAACTCTTTGATAAGTCAAAAACACCATAAAGGAATTCCAATCAGGATAAAAATGTCACACTCTTTCTGATTAAAAGTGATAAGTCTGATTTGTTATTCAATCAATTCTGGTAATGGAAGAACAAGGAAGAAAACTCTCTAAATAAGAAGTTGAAACGTTTTATATTTAGTTTCTACAAGTTTTAATAATTGGTCTTCAACATCATTATTTACTTGGAGTAACCCTCTAAGTCTAGGAAATACCAAAATGACATAATTAAAACCCAAATAAATGACTTTGTTAAAAAAAAAAAAAAACTAGACAAATAATAAATAACACATGTTCTTTTACTTACAGAACACACACAAAAACATAAAATTAAAACAACCATAACTTCTTACACTCAACTTTAATGTATGCATGGTTGAACAATCTGGAAATATGATATTCAAAACTTGAAAGCCATATAACATAAGCTTATTTTCCAATGCAATAAGGTGGTGAGAATTCAGACTCAAATTGGCTCATGGGCTGACAGCAAACTCAAACTCTTCAAAACTTCCAAATCATGATTTAAGCCTTATTTTAAAACAAACAAACATATTTGAATCATTCCCATTTTTCTTACAAGCTTTTAAATTCTTCAAAACTTCAGTCATGCTAATCTGACTTGTTAAGGCATTTTATAGTTGTTCCGTCCAAGATCTCATCATTGAACCATATGAATGCCTATACATATTAAAATAAAACCCTTCCATAATAGAATCATGATGCATATCATCACCCTCGAGTTGAAAGTCATTTTTCTTCAAATTACAATCGTCAACATCTTCCAAGACATTTTTCTTCAAATCACAATCGTCAACATCTTCCAAGTAATTAATATTTAAAAGTGTATTTTCATCAAGGTTTTATATCATCATATTGTACTTAAAGTATCATTAAATTCCCTAACTTGAGCATGTTTTATAATAACAAGTCTGATAACATAAAATATATTTAATTTATAGTAAATGCTCATTTTGAATGCAGGCATATCTCACAATTTAAAGGATTGATTGATGTTGTTGCGGGGTCGCACCGCGACGTCATCTAGCGATGGTAGAGGCTTTTGTCGTGTCTCATATGTGAGGTGTTGTGTGTTGGAAAGAATTTTTAGATTTTATCATAAAATTATGATTAATGTTTAGGAGTCGTCACCTAGTATTATGGTCATTAGGAACCTATAGTCTGCAAGAGTCTGAGTAAGGGACTGGTTGTGCAAGGGGAAGACGCATCACCCCAGTGCACCCTACCTAAGGTAAGCTGCATTGTTGTTTGATTGTTTTTTTTTTTTTTTTTGAGTTTCTATTTGATGGTCTTTTCTAAGGTTAAAGGTAGATCTCTGTTCATGAGAAAGTCTCTACCTTATTGGGTTAAATCCTAACCGTTCTAAAGTCTGAATTTTAGCATCGTATTTATTTACACCTTATATCTTTAATACTTAGGAGTGTACTTTATCATGTAATTTTACACCTCACAGATATTAAAGTCTACATCTATACCCTAACAAAGATTGGAAAAAGGTTTTTGATATTTTGATCAAACCCTAATGAATGATCATAAACTGGTTATGATATCTATTTTTTAAATTTTTAAAACATGAGAAATATGCAATTGTTTAATGAAAATATGCCTGGAAAAGTTTTAGAATTTGACCATATGCATAAAAACAAAATATTTTTTTTTGTTTTTGAAAAGAGAAATTAATTTAAAAGTTTTTGAGATTTTTTTTTTGAAAATGTTTTGAATTTTTTTTGAAATATTTCAAAGAAAATCAGGTATTTTAATACCGGATTTATATTTTACAGTGTAAATATACAACCCGATATTATGCAAAATTGGTAGAAAAATATTTGAGAAAATCACAATTTTTTTGAAATGATTTTTGAAATTTTTTTGGATTTTTTTGTTTTTTAATATTGTAATATTATAATATATATTATTATAAATAAATAAATATATAGTAAATATACATGGGTTGGGCCGGCCCAGCTGACTGGGCCAAGCACAGACTCAGAAAAAGGTGGGCCGATATCGGCCCAACATATATTTTTTTCTTTTTTTAATGGGGCCAGGCCAGACCTGACCCAGCCATTTGGGCTGGGCTAGAACTGGCCCATCCCAAAGAAGATGTTAATTATTTTGCAGATCGTGAACAGCAGTTCACGTTCTGCTTGCAACTACACAATTGCAGACGGTGGGAGAGAAAAATGGGAGGCGACCTGGCGGAGGGGATGAAGTTGTTGTTACTGGCCTAGAGTGAACTAGGTGGAGGTGCTGGTGGAAGAAATGGTGTCGATGTTGGCTTCTTGTGGCGGAGGAAAAAAAAGAAGAAACAGAAGAAGAAAATCTGCAATGAGGAGAGGGAGGACCTCGCGGTGGTCGCCCCTATCACTGGTGAGGATTTAGGTTCGTAGGGAGGCTGAGCAACCGTCTGTTGGTGGAGGAGAAAGGTTTATGTGGGGGTCTTCAATGGTTGAACACATGGTGGAGAGAGAAAGAGAGACGAAATGTGCATAAACCAGAAAAAAACTAGTTTTTTGGCTAACTTTAGACCTGATTTTCTTCTCCCTCGGTGCATGAAATCCACTTTTATTTATAGGCGATGGAAGTGAGCAATCTTGTATACAATGGGGGGGAATTACAACCCTTGATTCAGTTGGGAAGGATCTCAACCGTTGATTCAAAGTAGGCATCCTGAGTTGTCAAATTTGTAGGGAAAGGCTGACTGAGTTGGCCACTTTAAGCCGGCGTCAGCACTGATGGGTTGTCATTCAACCTGAACGGGCCCTACGGGGTTGTAGAGAAATTACAGAGGATGATTTGCGTGCAAGATTTGTCAATTTTGATGGACGTTAGATGCATTAAATGCACCTGCAAAGTAGCCTTCTTGAGTTGTCATTTAAGAGAAAATTAAAGAAGGTGATGAACAGTACCAGAGTTCTGTTTTTGGTTAAAGTTCATTTCAATCCTCCCTATTTAAATTTGATTTAATTACACCTATAATTGACCCTATACTTTTAATTTAGTGCAATTTAACCATTGCCGAACTTGAATTAGAACCCCGAATTTACGTGCCTTTTGCACTGTGGTCCCTAGTCTCGGTTTTATGTAATTTAACCCTTAATTGACCATTAAACTTTCAATTTCTTCAATTTCACCCCTGGTTTTAGTCAATTAAGCCCCTATAGTTTGGCGCCTTTTGCAGATTGGCTCTTGACTGTGAATTTTGTCAATTTAACCTCTAATTGACCCCAAAACTTCAATTTTCTTGCAATTTGGCCCCTGATTTCAATCAGCTAACTTGGTAAAAGTTAAATTTGGTCTCTTCAAATTCCAATATTCTCAATTAAACCCAAATTAGGCTCACAAACTTAATTTTTCACCAATTAAGCCCTAAATAAAATTAATTTGACTCATTTCAAGTATAATTAAGTCCTTGCACTTAGTTAAATCCTTCAATTTGACCTAAATTAATTCTTAAACATAATTAAAATTCAATTTGGCCCATAATTAAATCAAATTGGCTTATTAAAAATTTAATTAGTTTTTTTAACTTAATTTTTATGCAAATGTATCCAATAATCATTTAATTTGACCTTGAATTTGCATTGTTTCTCTATTTTTGAGCATAATAGGGTATAATTAGGCCTTAAATTTCCTTTAAAATTGCAGCTTGATTCCCTAGCTTGCTTTCTCCACGTTGCCAACCTTTATTTTTTTATTATTTTTTTAAGAGTGAATTTTAGGGAATAACCCAGAATTGGGTTATGACATATGTGTTTAACTATTGAAGTTGAGAGGATAAAGAAAGGGTTAAGTTTAGAGAAGTGATGCTGGTTCAATTCAAACTGGAACACCATTCGATTATTAGGTCATAATTGGAGTTGTAGACCTTGGATTTAGGTCTGGTTTATCTTTATAGAAATCTAAGACATGGGCCTAAAACATTAATGAGAGACCAAGATTCACAACTGCTGTTTTCAAGCTCAAAGCTTAGCAACAAAAGAGAAATCTGAATCTGTTATGCAGTCTAAACATTGTTCAGTGCTCAACCCATATCTCGAGTGCTAGAAGTTTAAATGAGCTCATTCTTTTTTTGGTGGAAAGCTGAGACAAATGCCCAGAACTTTCATGAATATTATCTATTCAAATTTTGATGTTAACAATTATATTTTGTCCATCCAATAAGTCAATAGCCGGCCACCAAGTCAAGAGGTGGCCACCCACTCAATAATTAGTCATCAAATTAATAGTTCCAAATTTTAACCTATAAAAGGAGGCATTTGCTATAAATTTAGGCATCTTAGTTTTCAAAATTAAGATCTTGCTCTCTTTTTTATATTTTGTAATGTTCAAGTTTTATTTCATGTTATAATTTCATTAATCTTTTGTTTATACTTTTCATTTCCTTTATTATACTTAGTTAACTTATATTATAACTATATTCTTATCTTATTTATTTATGTTTCTCTTCTTCATTATGTTTAGCTAAGTTAATTTTATAAAGGTGAAAAGGTTACACTAATGGTGTAAGAATAAGTATAATATAAACTCAACATGGACTTTAATGTTTGATATTAACATATTTATAATTGTTATCTTACTCACTCTTACTACCTTGCTTGTTAAATGGTTAATCTAGATTTGTGATGTACAACCCTTGGTATAACAAATACTTAACCTTTTTATAGCCTACTATATGGTATAATCGACACCTGTGCTATGAAAGAACATGATTTGTTGTTGACATAAGTTATCACCATGAATACCTGACAACATTTACAAGTATTGGCATTACTCAAATAAGATAATTAATATGATCATGTTAATAATTTATAATCCGATTGGAACCTTATTTGTGTGTGGTTTCCAGTTGAGTAATAAAATGAGTTAATATTATACTTATTTGAAATACCATTAGTGGATCCTCTAACCTTGACAATTGTTTTATCTTTGTTTAACATCAATATCTCATCTCAAAAGTTCTCTTCAACTCCTTTCCATTTATTATTTGTAATTTTATATAGTTGACCTCCTTGTGGTTCGACACTTGTCTTGCCGAGTTATTTACTATTTTGACACTCATGCACTTAGGATAAAACATCAATCATTTGCTCATGTCACCAAGTAAGGTCACAAGTCTTTTAAATTAAAACTAGTTGAAACATTATACTCACCAGGAAGGTCAACCTTGTAAGCATTATCATTCACCCTTTCAAGAACCCGAAATGACCCATCAACTCTCAACATCAAGATCTTCATTAAATCACAATCGTCAATATCTTCCAAATATGGTGGCGAGACTTTTGCTTGCTTGGAAATCTACCTTTATTAAGATAAATCCAAATAAGATCTCCCAGCTCAAATCTGACTATTTTTCACCTTTTATTAGCATGTTTAGCATATTTTGATGTCTTATCCCTAATATGAGATTGAACCTCGTCATGAAGTTTTTTTCCATCATTTATGTCTTTTTCACTCCATCCATATAAGTCCTCTCATTAATTGGAATAGGCACCAAATCAATATGAACACAAAGGTTAAAATCATACACTAGGATAAAAGTCCATAACAAATAAAAAAACCATAAATCAAAAGGAACCAGATAATAAAACTTATATAAAAGCTTCTAGTATATGTTGTGTTGCCTTATTGAACTTTGATTTATCTAAAACTTTAACCTAACATCTAATAATATGTCTGCAAGACTCTTGGTAAATTTTCAATCCAATCCAACGGTCGGATTGAGAGTTGCATTTTTTTTCCATAAAACTAAACATTTAGGAACATTATGGCATAAATCAAATTTGAATGTTTTTTCGTTGCTTGGACTGTATTGTTTTCTTTTTCTTCAAGATAATTCATCCTCGAATCATAACCAAGTGTAATTGATACGTCATGATCTTTCATGAAATCGCTCATGTATTCTTCAACCCACCAATAAATCATGGGGCTGGAATTAGTTCTGCACTGTAAAGAATCATATCATTATTGACAGAATCCTCTACATAAATTTCAAATTCTAAACTCTTCATTCCAGTAGCTAAAGTTGAAGTAGCCATTTAATTAACCTTTTGTTTAAGTATTAAGAGATCTTCCCTCACTAACGATAACCTTCAACAACACTGTATGAAAGTAGTAGCCAATAATAATTTCAAATAAGCATGTCTTGCCATCCACTTGCGCAAATAATCTTGAGCCTTGAAAAATATTGTGATAGGTTTTAATCTTAATACTAGAAAATGATTGTGTAAAGTTTTTTAATTTTGATCATCGAAAAGAACTAGTGTAATCATTAAGGTATCACTCGTTAAAAAGACCGTTGGGTGATAGTAAATACTTGAACAACGTTCAAGAAGTGGATTAAACAATTGTTTGAACCATTATAAAATTGGTTTGTCTCTCTTACTCCTTATCTCAATTTATTTATGCCTTACATTATTATATGTTGTTACTAAAATTGAATGGTGATTTTATTGAAGTTTGAAAAGTTCAATTTACACCTAATATGCCCCCTTCTTAGGTGCTATTTTAGTCTTTCAACTTGTTTATCCTTTTCCCTGTTAAGAACAAAAAACAAAGATTTAACTTTCATTGTTGATCCATTTACAAGTTACGCTAATTCATTTAATGACTTGCTTTTTTTTCCCATTCTTTTAATTTTGTTCGTCATTTGATTTTTTTTATTTAGTCCCTTAATATTGTATTTATTGGGGATTGAGTTTCATAATTTATTTTGACTTTATTTATATTGGGTTATCGTTGTCTTAAAAAATTATCTTAATTTTTTGTTGGTTCTCAATTCTGCAGGAAAAAAAAATCAACTTTATTATTTGTAAAAGATTTAGAGTTGGGGGCCCAAATTAAGAAAGAAGAAAAATAGCAACCTTTTTTAATAGAATATTACAATGCCTTCTAGCCTTAAAAATGATCCAAAATCATTTTTTTTTTTCTTTTTAGTTTCATAGTTATACATTTTGGTACAAAACTTCAATTTGTTTATATTTTAGCCCCTGAGTTTGAGAGATAAGAGAGAGGATTGTCAAAAAATAACAAAGAAGAGAGGAAGAGGTTAGTTGGTCGAATTTTAATGACAAAAAGGCCAAATTTGATGTCAAAATATTTTTCTTGAGGAGAGGAACGCAATTGAGGTGTTTTTAAGGTTTTGTGTTGCTAGAAAAAGTATAACGGGTTGAGGGAGGTTTTTTTTCTATGAATTGATATTGTGTTTTCTTTTTACCAAATTAGGGCTTTTTAGGTTGAAATCGGTTTTTTTAAGGTTATACAATTTATTTAGCTGTTTTTAGATGAAAATATGTTAAAAATTAGGGGTTGTAAAAAATGACCCAACTTGATTTTCAACCACCACTACAATGATTAGAAATGGGCAAGTAGATAACAAGTCATCTGTCGTAGTAGAGGATGTGATGTCTTCATTTATTTTTTATTTGTTTTCCTTTATGCCAGGACCAAAAAGAAAAAAAGTTCAAGCACAGAAGCCTTTTGTTGACAAGCCTAAACACTTGCCCCTTTTTAGTTTTTATCCTTTTTGTTTCCTTTGTATAAACTTAGAGTTATTAAAACAGATTACTAAGTAAATATGTGGCATGCCTAGCATTTCGGGTGTTCAATTTTAGTTGAAATTAGTTAAAATTAATTATTTATGATTTTTTTATATGATTTTTTTATTAAAATATTGTTTAATCTATACTTGGTTTTTTAATAAGATTATAACATTTTTTCTGATGTTAGTGAGTTTCCTTTTCACACAATCTTACATAATGTTTTTTTTTCTTATAATTGTTTATTTTTATTATCACTTAATTAAATAAGAAATTGGTTTTGAAAAACAAATTTATTAAACAGAATCAGATATATGGATCGTTATGTTAGATCAGATTTATTCATTTGCAACTATCTCTCAACTTCTCATTTTAGTATTTAATTGATGTTGAACATTTATTTTTGTAGTTATTGGCACATATAATTCTTAATTTGTTTAATTAATTATATGTATTAGCTTTTCAATTCACCATTAAGAAAATCTTTATATATAGCAAACACATTAGAAATGCTCATGCATTTATTTATTGCGTTAAAAGACTTTTGATTTGACTGGTGGTTAAATGTGGTTCAACTAAGTAAATATTTTTTTATTTAATACTATTAAATTTTTATTGTGTTTTCTTAGTATGATTATAGAGATTTTTTATAATATTAGCAGGCTTCTTTTTTTTATATACAACCTCATTTTTTTTATATTTCATTTGGTTGTTTTATTATAATTGTCTATTTTTATTATCATATAATTAAATAAAAATAATTTTTACAAAATGAAATTATTAAACACAATTGAATCTATAACCGGGGTCATGAGCACGGTAGATTAATCTAGGTTGATCCATGTTGATATAAGATAGCATCACCTAAATATTGAAAACAAATAAAAACTTTAAATTTTGTTTTGGATTGAATCAAGTTTTGACCAGTCATCTACCTCCACCTTTAGATCAGGTATCTTTATATATTTAAATCTTTTAACTTCACGACTTAATTTTTAGCTAGAGTAAAAATATGTAATCCATAGTTGAAATTAGAATCTCTTCACACTTTTTTATATAGAACACTTTAAATTTTATTTTACATCAAATCAAGTTTTTCTCAGTCATCTAACGCGCTTATAGATCAGTAACTAACGCGCTTTTAGATCAGTAATTTTTATCTATACATGTCACTCAATTTCATGATTTAAATTTTAGTTAGCATTGTAATCTTTTTTTATACTTATCTGTAGTCTTAGTTAGAATCTCTTCTTACACTTATTTGCTCTTTAAAAATAACTAAAAGGGATAGTAGGATTATTATTATTGCTCTAGACTTATTGGCATTGCGGTTTGGAATAATAAAATCATAAATTTTAAAAATGAAACTAATTTGCTTAGATCTTTTCAGGAGAGGGTTTACATGTTAATCCAGCTTAATCTAGTTTTTTTTTTTTATCATTATCAATTGTAATCATATTATCCTTATCTCATGTGTAATACTAAAACCATTTTACTAAATGTTTCGCAATTTTAGAAACGAACTGTGTATCATGAGCAACTGGTAACACTGGAAAACATGAGATTTTTATACCCAATGAATTCATTTTGAGCAGATCCCGTATGGCACGGGCCAGTTCCCAATTCTTTTCTCGAAAAAATATATTTTTATCCTTTTTTATATTTGCATTCGCTCTGAAGTTTTATGTTTTTGCTGTTAATGATATACCTAAGTTAAGGTAATTTTGGGTTGTAAATTAGTTAAAAGGAAATTAGGAATTTTAGTTAATTAAGGAGGCAAAGTAAAAGTGAAGGGAGCTTTGCCAAATGCCAATGTTCTTCACTGTTGGGTGATTGTCGAACAAACCAATTATTTGAGAAGACTTTTATAGTAAATTTCTCATCCCTATGGCATAGGATTCTCAGGTGAGGTTCCAGTCTCAAACCCCCCTCATCAGGCAATAAAACCAGAACTAAAAAGGTTAACTACTTGTGATGTAATCCAGTCATGTGCCCATAAGATCACAGGATTAAAGATCATATGGGCGAGTTAGCTGGAATTACAGAAAGTAATAGTTATACTACTTTCCTTGTTTTAATG
>Ga0325402_1001470_pt1 | contig 19357 bp, 12 predicted proteins | sample PopdelMetagenome_22_FD_207212 | JGI IMG/M metagenome (GOLD analysis project Ga0325402, IMG submission 207212) | Populus deltoides microbial communities from Bellville, Georgia, United States - Xylem-PdKOR-R3 | ecosystem: Host-associated > Plants > Phyllosphere > Stem > Wood/Secondary xylem...
AATAATAATAATAATAATAATAATAATAATAATAATAAATCTAAAAACACCAGATCAAGCCCAAAGCATCCAAAACAAAGAAACCAAAGTATAAACAATACAATTTTTTGCTACTTTCAATAAAAAAAAGAAAACCCAACATGTCAAACATCCAGACAGGAACCAAAACAGTCAAAATTTGTGGTCTACTTTACTGGATTTAGCAAAAGAGATGATAATTCAAAAATCCCAGATGCTAAAAGACATGGGAAATTCAAAATCTTGAAATGTAAATGAAAATACCTGGTCTTTGAAGCTGATAATCCAATAAAGAAGAACCCCAGATCCAATCTATTAAAAAAAAATTAAGAGAAAATTAGAAATTTCTTTTTTTTTCTTAATTTCCTCCTCCTTGTTTTAGTAGCAAAGACAGAGAAAAGCTGGACAGGCTAAAAGGAAAGTTGAGAGAGAGGGATAAAGGTGGGGGTAAAGAGAAGAAGAAAAGAAGCGAGAATAGCAAATGAAGTATAGAGCGAGAGAAAAAAGTTAGAGAGAGAAAGAAGGGAGTTGGAGGGAATGATGTGTTGCCAGACGTGCTTATCACTAACGGCAACAAATGCCACCCCACAAGAACATATGAACTCTTTCGTTATTTGCATTTTCCTAAAAATATTGTATTTTTGTAATTAAAATTTCCAACAACAACAATTAAAGAATAAGAAATCCCATTGTCAAATCAAATTTCTAACATTATTATTATGGAGAGATTTGAGATGAAGAGATTTCTTACAAACGTGGATTTTGTTAGAAGAAAGTTTGAAATCTAGGTTAATATATATATATTAAAAGAACTAGAAAAGCTTGGGGCTTGTTCTTGAAATGGTAAATAATTATTTTAGGAAAATAGGATGAGAAAACTTTGGATGTGACGAGGATTGAATTAGAAATCCAAGTAATGATTACTATAGAGAAGGTTTCAATTGAAAGTTTATAGAATGAATGATAAAAGGAAAAGGTTAATCGACCTTTTTGACTTTATAAAATCTAGTAAATCGAAAAACAGTTGAAACCCTGTAATAACAATAAAATAGTCTTAATCCAGATCAAGTTTATGATATTTGCTGCTGATTAGGGTTATATTTGTCAAATCAAGAAAAGCAAAAAACTTATAAAATCAAATAAAATTCATGTTGTTTAGGGACTCTATTGGTTAATATATAAATTGGGGAATCAATTTGAAAAAAAAGCCTATATATCGGGGATTGATCTAAGGCTATCCCTATAAATTTTCTTGTACTTGATGTAAAGCTAAAAAAACAGGCTTGATGCTAACCAGTAACTCTTCTTCTTCGGTATTTTTTTCAGCACTTTATGATTCCCTTGTACTAACCATGAGACCTTTAAATTTGTAGAATTAAAACTTTTGAGTTGGGTCTCTATAAAAATCATTTTATTTTAACTTGATTTTTTATATATATTTCACGGTAAAACATATTAACATATGTTACACCCGATGTCATAACAGTTTTAAATATAAATCTTTGAAAAGAATAAATTTCTGACATCTTGTTCTTTGATGAGAAATAGTCTTGTTTAAGGAGTCGCCACCTAGTATTATGGTCATTAGGAACCCTAACTGGTCAACAGAAATTCTATGGTACGGGACTGGTTACGTAAAATGGAAGATATTATCACTCCTTAAACGTTCTGCCTGAAGCAGACTGCATTGCTGATTTTGTCTTAAATTGCTAAACGTTTATTAATTTATGTTATGATGATTTGCTTATAATATTCCTGACTCTAGCGCCAGTGAATATTTAATTACGGATACTTCCATCTCCGGCGTTAGTAAATATTACGTAGCTATAAAATAAAATAAATTTAAATCAATATTTTTATTCCTGACTCTAGTATCAGTGAATAAAAAAAATAAAATTTATTTTTATGCATACACATATTTTTTTATTTTTTATGTAGCTAAATAAAATAAATTTAAATCAATATTTTTTTATTCTTTACTCTGAAGTCAATAAATAAACCAATAAAATAAATTTATTTTTACGTCATACATATATTGTTTTTACCTAAATAAAATAAAACGCAATAAAATAAAAATAAATTTAAATTAATATTTTTATTCCTGACCCTGACATCAATGAATAAATCAATAAATTTATATTATTTTTTATTTATGCATACATATATTTTTTTATTTTTTATTTTTTATTTTTTAAAGTTAGTTCTAGCTCAGTCTATATAGGCTAGATTGGCTGGGCAAAGCACGCATCGGCTTGTTCACGCGTGCATGGCACAGTGGGAAGGTAATTACCTTCGTACAATGCTAAATGTACTGAGATTGAAAAGGAATGAAAAGAAAGAGGAAAGCTTACCTTACCGGAGATGGCTCTAGAGATAAACAAGCACAAAGGGATGGCCACCGCGCAACGACTACCCGATATTCCCTGCTTTTGTGTGTTTTATTCTTCTCTGTTTGGTGTGTCTGTCTGTCTCTGTTCTATTGGAGACGGTGAAGACGATGGTGATGTTGATATTGGGCTCTGTGTTTTCTGCTTGCGTTTTCCTTGTCTTTCTTTCTTCGTCCTCCTGGTTTTTCTTTTTTGTTCACGTCCTCTTTGTTCTCTGGTTTCCTCTGGTTTTCTTGTTCGTCGTCCTCCTGCTCGTCCGCGTCCGTCTGTTCAGGGGGCGGTGCAACCCGAGACAAGGCTGGTGCTCGTGCGTTGGCTGGCCAATGCTTCTCTCTGTTTTCTATCTCGTTTACTTCTCCATTCGTCCCCTGTTTGTTTTTTCTGCGTTCTCCTGGTTCGTTCTTTTTTCTTCTCCTCTCTTTTTCTTCTTTGTGAATTTACGCTTTTTTTTTGCTCTGTTTTCCCCTCTGTTTTTTTTTCTGAGGCCTTTCTCTGGCTTTTATAAAGCCAGAGAAGGTCTGGTGTCCCTGCCTCCAGAAATGGTGGGCATCGTGGAGGCGAGAGATCATGGCCGCATCGTGGGTATAATGGCCATGATCTATTGGATTTTCACCTGTTGAACTGGTCTTTGGCAAACAGATGAAGAACAGTAGGATCTAAAATGGCATCATTTGGCATGGAAAATGACAAATTGTAGTTTGGTCTCTGATGTTTTGAAATGTATCAATTGGGTCCCTTAATCAATAAATTTTAATTTTGCTCCTTTGATTAATTTCAATTAAATCCCTGAATTTATTTAATTAATTAAATTAAAATTTAATTAAGTCCGCAAACTTATTAATTCTCCTGATTTTATTAATTAAACTAATCCAAATTTTAATTAAATTTTCAAATTTATTAATTCTTCAATTTCTGACCAATTTACTCTCAAATCTGATAATTTCATCTCTGAACTTCGACCTTATGTTGTTTTAACCCAATTCTCAAATATATTTTTATCCATTTATTTTTTATTATTTATTCAAAATTTGGGTTATGACAATATAAATAAGTTTTTTTTTTTTTATCAATATGCATTATAAAAAAATCACATTTATTGTTTTTGTAATAATTTATAAAGAAGAATTAACTCGGAGATCTAAAAGGAGATGCTAGTAAACAAGTTTCTTGTACCTTTTCTTTGTTTGGATTTTGTATTATCAAATCAAACAATTTTATTTGACACAACTTTGATGTGATTATGTATATGAATTGTCATATAAGTTAATTTTACCATCTTTATACAAATAAACATATATTACCAAATAATCATTACATTAATGTTTAATTTTGTGTAGCAACTAATGGAACTTGTTACTATTATGTTTTTTTATATCATACCATATTTCTGGATTATTCCTCAAATTTATCTTCTTTCTTTTCAAAATAAAAATAAAATAATAATAGTAAGAGACTAGCATTTTGATAAAACCAAACTAAGAGGATTTCAAATGTAGAAAAAATCAAGCTGTAATTTTGGATGGAATCAAGAGCCTAATTACACCTTATTTTATCCAAAACTGGAGAAATAATGCAAATTTAAGATCAAGTTGCGTGATTATTGGACGAATCAACATAAAAATTAAGCTTAATAACATAATTAGATTTTTAATAGGCCAATTTGATTTAATCATGAGTCATATTAAAGTTTAATTATGTTTTAGAATTAATTTAGGTCCAATTAAAAGATCTAATTAGGTGTAAGGACTTAATTATTCTTTAAATGAGTCAAATTAATTTTATTAAGAGGTTAATTGGTGAAACATTAAGTTTAGGGGCTTAATTAAGAAGATTAGAATTTTAGAAGACTAAATTTAAATTTTATAAAGTCAATTGTTTAAATCAGGGGTGAAAAGCAAGAAAATCAAAGTTTTAGGGTCAATTAAGGGCTAAATTGAAGAAATTCACAGCCAAGAACCATTTTGCAAAAGGCGCCGAACTACAGGGACCTTATTGATTGAAATAAGGGGTGAAATTTAAAAAAACTAAAAGATTAATGGTTAATTAAGGGTCAAATTACATAAATCCAAGACTATGGACTAATGTGAAAAAAAGCACTAAAATTCGGGGCTAACATTTAAGTTTGGTAGGGGCAAAATTACATAAAATTAGAAGTTTATGGTCAATGTTCAATTAGGAGTGCAATTGAAAGAAATTAAAAGCTAGAGGACCAAATTGAATTTTGACCAAATCCCTAAATGAAAACCCTAAAAGCTGAAACAATGTTATTTTATTTAAATGAAACGACGTGTTTTGACCCTCGTTTGAACAGTAAAAAAAAAAAAGACACACATTAGACGATGAGTCGTCTGGTACTGTTACTTATCTTCCTCCCTTTTCACTAGAAATTTTGCTCGAGTAGCCACTTTTTAGGGATTTTAATGTTTTATCTCTCCATCAAATTTGACCAAACTTGCACGCAAACAATGGCTTGACATCTAACTACACCGTAGTATGATCTTTTTTGGTCAATGGACACCACAACAGCCTCGACACCACCCCAAAGTGACCAACCCAACCAACCCTTCTACAACAACTTTTTCAAGTAATGATGACAACTTCGAGCCGAAGGTTGGGATCTTTCCAAGCTGATTCAAGGGCCAAGATTTGGCACCATAAAAGACAACATGTCCCTTTTCCACCCCCTATAAGTAGGGGTGGATTCCATGGCTAGAGGGGGAGAAATTATAGGCCAAAGTTTGAAAAAAACCAATCCCCACCCTTTTTTTTTTTCATTATCGTCTTTCTCTTTCTTTGCCACCACAACTTTGGCCATCAGCCACCTCACCATCGACTTCTGCATTAACAGTTCCACCATGAGTCGTCAGCACAACCACCAGCCAGCCACCCTTGTTTCTGAAATAACCACCGCCAACTCCTTCTTCTCCACCACAATCTTCTCCTCCAGCAACCTCAGTAACTTAGTTGACATCACAGAGTCGCCTCTATGCCACAATGAGCCACTAGCCGGACCTTTTAGCCACTAAAAGCTCTCCTCCTCTAACAAAGCAAGCATTCTCCTTCCTTTTTTTCTTCTTCTTCATCCCCACCCTTATGGTCACTACATATAGAATTCATTCTGCAAGCAGTGGCTAAATTAATTAGCATGGTCACTAGATCGAGCCAGTGACCATGTGCGCCATGGGTTGAATCCGTTTTAGCCCCGCTTAGATGGCTAGGCCGGACCCAACCCACTTGAAAAAAGAAGAAGAAGAGAAGTTTGTTAGGGTACGATTAATACTTAAAAATGTATTTTTATTAAGGTTTTATATCATAATTTTGCACTTGAAGTATCATTAAATTCCCTAACTTAAGCATGTTTTATAATAACAAGTCTGATAACATAAGATATCTTTAATTTATGGTAAATGCTTATTTTAAATGCAAGCCTATCACATAAATCAAAGAATTGATTGATGAGTTTAACTACTGAAATTGAGAAGACAAAAATAGGTTTAAGCTTAGAAAAGAGATGCTGGTTGAATTCAAATTGGAACACTATTCAGTTATTGGATCATAACTGGAGTTGTAGAACTTGGATTTAGGTATGATTTATATGGATAGAAAGCTAAGACATAGGCCTAAAACTTTTATGAAGAGTCCAAGAATCAAAAAGATCGTTTTCAAGTTCAAATTGTAGCAACAACAAAGAAGTCAGAATCTGTCTTGTAACCCAGACATTGTTCAGTTTTCAACCCATATCTAAAGTTCTAGAAGTCCAAATGATCTCATTCTTATTTTGTTGGAAAGTTGAGACAATTTCCCAGAATTTGCATGATGACTATTTGTTCAAATTATGATGTTAGCAATGATGTTTTCTACAGACAAGAAGATAATGATTGTTACCAAGTCAAGAGGTGGCCACCCACTCAATAATTAGTCATCAAATCAATAGTTCCAAATTTTGTCCTATGAAAAGAGGCATTTGCCATGCATTTAGGCATCTTGGTTTTCATATCAAGATCATGTTCTTGCTCTTTTTCTTTATATTTTTGTAATGTTTAAGTTTTGCTTTCATTAATCTCTTGTTTATGCCTTTCATTTCCTTTACTATACTTATATAATCATGCTCTCCTCTTGTTTATTTCTGTTTCTCTTCTTCATTATGTTTAGCTAAGTTTATTATGTCAAGGTGAAAAGGTTTCACTAATGGTGTTAGGATAAGTATAATATAAACTCAACGTGGATTCAATGATTTTATCCTAAACAACTTGCTATTAACATGTCTTATCATTTTTATCTTATTAATTCTTAATACCTTACTTGTTAAATGGTTAATCTATATTTGTGTTGTACAACACTTAGTACAATAAATGCTTGATCCTTCATAGCTAACTGTATGGTATAACCGACATCTATGATGTGAAAGGAATTTGATTTGTTGTTAACATAAGTTAGCATCATGAATTCCTGACAATATTTAAAAGTATTGGTGTTACTTAAATAAGATAATTAATATGATCATGTTAATAATTTATAATGAGCTATTAATGACAAATCATCTTATTGGAACCTTCTTCATGTGTGTGGTTTCCAGTAGAGTAATAAAAAGAGTTTATATTATACTTATTTGAAATACCATTAGTGGATCCTCTAACCTTAACAACTGTTTTTATCATTGTTTAATCTTCACATTAATCTTACATCTCAAAGTTCTCTTTAACTCATCATCACCATCATCATCACCATTATTATTATTATTATTATTATTATTATTATTATTATTATTATTTATAATTTATATAGTTAACATTCCTGTGGCTTACCTGGTTATTTATTACTTCGACACTTCTGCACTTGGGATAAGACATCAAAATCTTTTGATAGTGTCAAGCCACTAGTTGACCCACCTCATATAATAATAATAAGATATTAATAATAATAATATATAATAATATAAAATTAAAAAAAATGAAAAAAAAATTCAAAAGTTCTTTCATAAAATTTGTGATTTTTTTGCTTGTTTTTCTATCAATTTTACATAATATAGGCCATATATTTACACGATAAGATACATATCCAGTATTAAAATATTCAGTTTTCTCCAAAATTTTTCAAACACAATTGAAAATTTTTTAAAAAATAAATTAATTTCCTCTTAAAAAAACAAAAAAAATATTTTGTTTTCATATATACGGTTAAATCCTAAAAGTTTTTCAAGCATATCTTCATAAAAAAACACAAAAATTGCATATTTCTCATGTTTTAAAATGTAAAATGGATATCATAACCAGTTTATGATTGTCCGTTAAAGTTTGATCAAAATATCAAAAATCGTTTACCAATCATTTTGCTCACTTTATATTTAAAGTGTTAGGATCTAGCTTTAGACTTTAATATTAAAGGTATAAAATTACTTTATATCTTTAGGTATTAAAGATACAAAGTGCAAAATAAATGTGATGCTAAAATTTAGACTTTAGAACGGTTAGGATTTAATCCGTTAAGATAGAGAATTCCCTACAAAAACAAATCTGCCTTGAACCATAGATAAGACCAATAGACATGAACACGAAGCAGAATAACAATCAAACAACAATGCAACTTATCTTAGGTAGGGTGCACTGAGGATGATGCATCTTCTATTTGCACAACCAGTCTCTTACTCATTTTCTCGCAGACCATAGGTTTCCTAGTGATTATAATATTAGATGGTGACTCCTGAACTTTATAATAATAATTTTATGATTATACTCAAAATCCTTTCCTTTCCCAATACCTCTAGGGAGGCTAGCCCGCCATTCGATGTTGCCCCGTGACAGGATGACGACTCAACTAGGGAGGCTTTATCTGATTGGACTGAGTTTTGCTTGTTTAATTGCTTGTCTATGTACTTTTATTGGTCTGTTTAATTTATTTTATAGTGAGCCTACCCTTCATGTAATGGCATAAAACCTGTCTTTAGAGTGCGAACTCTCTAATAATTCATTTTGTATTAAGATAAACCTTATTAATAATCCTAAACTCTACAAAATTTTCTTAGCTAAAACCATGGTTTTCCTAAAAAGGGTTTAAGATGATAAGATTATGGGTTTTTACCATCCATACCCGATGTGCATGTACATTTGCATCCATACACATACATCTATTCATTGTAAATAACATACATACATGTATCATGTTGAAATATAGGTCCCCAAAGAGTCTATAACACTCGACTTCGATTGAGAAATATGGAAGATAAAAAGCTTGCATACCGTGATGCTCATTTCCAAGAAGAGTTGAAGTCTCTAAAGGCAAATGTGAGTCGTTTTATAGCTTACTCGAGCAAACACTTTGACATGCCTCTAGTGAAACTTCTTCTAACTGATCCGTCACCTTTGTTTAGACCCCAACAACAGCTCAATTGGAAGAAATGATGAGTGAACATGGTCAAAAGCCCCAACACAATCCAACATTTATGCAGTCAACAGTACCGGTGCCAGCCTCTACAATTATAAATGCATTTGCCAACGAGTCCCACAATATAAAGTCATCTGATGAAATTAATCAAGATAAGAAGGCAGCATTGGAAACTAGAATCAGGGCTATTAAAATGGTAGACTTGTATGACCTAGTAGAGGCCGTAAAAATATGTCTAGTCCCGATTATGGTTGTACTGAAGAAGTTATGTGTTCCTGAATTTATCAAATACACTAGAACTCAATGCCTCATGACTAATCTCAATTCCTATTATAATAAAATGACAGAAATAGTGCATGATGAGAAACCACTAATGCACTTTTTCTAGGATAGTTTGAGTGAGGCAACATTGAGCTAAACAACACCAAGATCCTGAGATAGAAAGATATGCTGGATGCTTTTATCAAGCAGTACATGTACAACATGGATATCGCTCCCGATAGAACCAGCTTATCCAATTTGGAGAAAAGGGACAAAGAAAGAATAAAGAAGTACGCTAAAAGATGAAGAGATCTAGTTGCACAGGTGCATCCCCCACTTTTGGATAAAGAAATGGTCACTCTATTTGCTAGCACCCTTAAGACATTGTACTATGAGCATGTAATGGGTAGTTCAACAAAGCAATTCATTAACGCTATAATAGTAGCTAAGTGTAGAGAGTAAGGAGTTAGGAGTGGTAAAATTTCCACACCCATCGAGAAAAAGAGCTTCAAAGGAAAAATAAAGGAGGCCAACCATGTTGAAAATGGCTACAAGGATAGGAAAAACCAATTCTAAAACTACCATACTCCATCCCCTTCACCCCAAATCGCCAACATCAATTTCGACCCTTTATTTCCTACTAGAAAACTTGAGCCTCAAATCAAAAACCAAACTAAGAGTTTTCAAAGAGTCAAGGAACAGTTACCTTTATTACTGCTATCCCTAAATGAGATGTACCAAAAGCTTAAGCATTAGATATGTAGCTCTAAAACCAATCACGCCTTTATAGTCACCTTACCCTAAGTGGTATAAACCCAACCTGACCTACGAGTATCATGCTGAGTAGTGTCTTCAAGAACAAACTCATGTAGTTGATTAAAGCTAAGTGGATAACATTCGAAGAAACTCCGAATGTGAGTACCAACCCTTTATCCAATCATGCTTCAGGTAGTGGATCAGTAAATACAATAGAGGCGGAATGCTTGAGAAATTTAAAAGCTCCAATGGTAAAAGTAGGGTGTGAAGAAGGCAACATAAATTCTTGAGAGACTTGAATTTAAAAGGGTATCCATAGAGCATAAAGTTCTACCGCAGTTTTCTGTCCACACCATCAATGAGATCCCTACAAGAGCTTTCATAAAGAGGCTAGTCGGAGGGTAAGTGTACCAGAATATGAAGATGAAACCTACCCCTATTATTGTCTTTTGTTTGATCATGTCTTTTTTGACTTGTTTTAGTCTTGTCAGCAACATGGCCCATAATGCCATACAACTTTCTTTGTCAAATGAGCCCTTTATTTTAATAAGATCATATGTTTTTTTTGTGTTCATGATGTGCATGGCTCATAATGCCATACAACTTTCTTTGTCAAATGAGCCCTTCATTTTAATAAGATCACATGTTTTTTTTGTGTTCATGATGTGCCTTCATGAAAATAACAAACCTACACGAGTACACCTTTTACTCACAAAACAACTACACCAACAATTTTTTTAGTATGTTCCTTTTTTCTCAAAAAACTATGCATGATCTCACAAGAATTTTTGGAAAGTCAAAGTCTTCATAAGCAAAAGCCAAATTAATGTTTGTTCTAACAAACAAGTTCTAGAAATTCAAGCAATCACCTAGAAAAAAAACTTGAAAAAGAATCAAAACACCATGAGATGACTTCAAAGCTGAGTTTTAACTAAATAAATAATGAGAAACCATTTTGCGTATTTGTATAAAAGAAAACAAAGCTTACCGATTCTAAATGCATGCGTTTGAAATGAGGAAAGACCATCTTTGATAGTCCTTTTATAATACTAAAAAAAATTCTTTGCAATTCTTTTTTGAGCCTAATGCGTTTTTCTTAAAAAATAACCTTGGCTAAGATCACACCCCGCACTGGGGTCAAGTGCGAGAAATATGCAAAAAGATCCTCAATGATCAAAGATGCCTAAACAAAGATGAAAAAAAACCAAAGAATAAAAAAGATTTGGTCATATCACAAAAATAACTAATATGATGACAATGCTTAAAACCAAATAAAGAAAAAGTAAAGAGGAAGAACCCAATACTGACACTAGGGGGCACGATGGACTATTTTGCAAATTAACTCAAAGGACAAAAGGTCTGAAAATAAGCACTAGTGATCCTTAGTCTTCAAATCTCTTAAACACATTTTGAGCCTATAAATATCTTTTTTCTTCATAACCAACAACATGAGTCTACATTATGTGCACAATCAAGCCCTTTCTGATCAAAGGCGGGCAATCTGGATTGGTAGGCAATACTTTCCTATATGGAACAAGCCCTATTATTCGTACAAAAAACTAAATGTTTTGAAGACTGGTTCTATAAAACCCTTAAGTTAAAGCTTGAACCCTCTTGACCAATAAGACGTGAAACAATGTCACTTCATTTCACCAAAAGAACATGAAATTTCTCAAAGACTTGACAATGAGAATCACTTAAATTGTTTTTAGAATAGGTTTGCTTTAAACCAACATCAAAATCGTTTTTGTGTTTGGAAATAACTTTAAAATTCCAAAATTCTCCATAAAACCAACTCCTTGTACATAACCAAATCTGTTTTCAGCCTTATCCTTAAAGAAAACCCAAATTGAACACTTGAGGGCATGATCAAGCTGGGGAGAAATCCAAAAAACATATAATAGGGCTGGCTCCATGATTTCCTTTCTAAGAAATATGATGATAATATAGGTCAGAGCAGGCAACCTTTGAGATAAAGGTTGGTAGGCAAAGAAATATGATGATATTAGGCTCTTCTTAGAGGTTAGGATCACAAGTTGTGACTCTAGTAAGTGAAAGCAAAAAGCCATTGAAGCTTACTATAGAGATTCAAACATTTAAAAATAAGAAAAATCTATGAAGAAAGGGGACCTATATTTATCAGGTAAGTATACATATATTATAATACATTACATTTGGGTCGTTGTTGAGAATCTAAGAATCCTTGATGGGTTTGTACCAGCCCTATCTTTTTTTTTGTGCTTTTGAGCCCCTAATCATCTTAGATAATGCGTTTTATAGCCTTATCTCTTGTTTTTTTAGAGCGTCTTTGAGCCCTCACATCCTAAATAGTGCACTTTGTAGCCATATCTCTTTTTTTTTTTTTCCCTTTAGAGTATGCTTTATATCCCTCCCTTCTCAAATAATACACTTTTTAACCCTATCTCATCTTTTTGTTCCGAGTGCGCTTTATAGCCCTCGCTTCCTAGACAGTGAGATTTTTAGCCCTACCTCTATCTCTATATCTCATCTCTTCTTGAGTGCGTCTTTGAGGCCTCATCTCTAAGATAATGTGTCTTTAAGTCCTATCTTCTTCTTTTGAGTACGCCTTTGATCCCTAATCTTCCAGGTATTGCATTTTCTAACCATGCCTCATTTCGAGCGCACTTTTATGCCCTTATCTCATAGATATTGTGCCTTCATACCCTATCTTCTTTTAAGTGCGCCTTTGATTTCTCATTTCTTAGATATTACACTTTTAAGCCCTATCTCTTTTCCCTTTAAGTGCTTATTTGATCTCTTATCTCTTAGATAGTGTGCCTTCATGTAACACCCCGAGATTTTTTTTCATGATAAATACAATTCCCATGAGCCTTGAACTCAGGAAAATGAGGAATTTTTTTTTTAGATATCTATAACATCTTAGTTCCACACACAATGTACCATAATAAATAATAAATGGTTAAGGAAAATAAATTAGCATTTGATATAATAGAAACATAATGACTAAGAAATGAGAAAAACATAAATACTTTTTCTCTGTGGTTACAACTCCCAAAAATTTAATACTATCCAAACTACTCCTAAAACAACTGTCTCGTAATGGAAAGTTTCTTCTTGTCGTTCACGGTAGAAGTCCTGCATAGAACTCATATTTATGTAAATATGAACAACTATAATTACATAAAAGTAGAACCACTGGTTCCCTACACTTTCATGCTATCGTTAGGTTATAAGTCACAACATGCTCTTTGTCCGCAAGACCTCGACGTGTTTTGCCCACAAGATCTCAGTTCATTAAAGTATATTGCACCTTTGTATTTGCGCAACTGCACTTACTCTTGCTCATGCTAGTTTGGTATACCACCCATCCTTTCTAAAACAATTATCCATTATCTTTACGTAGAATCACCCATTTATTTCGCATTTCCTAATAGTGAAATCGACTAATCACTTTAATCCATTCATTGCTATGCCAATGACCATCTCAATTACTTTGTTCGGCATCATCTTGAATGTCCATCTTGAGATCTACACGTTCACCCATTCGATCACGTCATCCTGCTAACAAATATCATAAACTTGTTTTATTAACCGTTAGTTTTAACGTAAGTACTCCCCATTGCTTATACCCTATGTTATCACATCACATCTTCTATTTTAACAATTTCATTTCGAACACTGAATAAACACTAGTTCTTATGAAAGGAACTAGGTTCCCATTCGGTTCCATCAATTACGGTTCCTTTCTCCTTGTCTGAGTCACTAATGCCTTACAACAACTTTATAGACTAAGGCACAAACCCTTCGATCTAAACCTTCAATTAGAATTTATGTTTAAAGCCTCGATCCCTGGTGCCCTTTCATTAACGTCATCAGTAATTCCTGGACACTAATCAACAGTATCACTCCAGTAAATAGTGTCATGTACCAGCACTAATTGATCAATACCAAGTAATAACTCCTTGTCCAGGATTGCCCTAACAATTCTATTCGGCCCGTCCCAGCCGTTTAGGAACATTTTTTTTTCTCAATCCAAGCCATGCAATAATTTTTTAATCAGACAACCACTCTCATTCCTCCTCACCAAGCATTCGACCTTCACCAGTTAGTAATGCTCATCGCCCAAAACGGGGTATAATGCTGCAATAATTCAAAAACAAGAATTATCATGACATCCCAATCGTTTTCACGTATTCAATCACAATACACGTTTTCTTTTTCTGATAAAATGTTTTTTTTTTCAAAAACAATTTAAGATTCCACATTAACATTATACAGCGTATACCAATTATCCACTCGATAATTGCTTCTATTAGTAACCCTTTAGCCAGGACATTAGTCTCAAACATCCAGACAAGTAATTCCTCCCATTATGCCCATTTACCAGGCATTTATCATATTTACCCAAACTCAGCACTGACCCCAGGTTCAAACCATTACTTTTGACTATCCAAAAATCCAACCATCTAACATTTGACATTAACCCCGTTACCGGGTCATTAATCCATTCATCCAATTCCCGGCACCACCCCCATCACTAGATCTCTTATTTATCTGCCCAATTCTCGGGCATCGACCCCATCACCGGGTCTCTTATTTATTCACCCAATTTACCGGGCATTGACCCCCTTACCGGGCCACTGATTCATATGCCTAATTTCCTGGGCACTAACCCCCTTTACTAGATAATAATTCATCCGCCTAATTTTTCGGGCACTGACTCTCTTTTTCGAGTCACTAATTCATCCGCCCAATTTCTCCGGGCACTGACCCTCTTTATCGGGTCACTAATTCATCCGCTCATTTTTCCCGGGTGCTGACCCCCTTTACCGGGTCACTAATTCATCTGTCCAATTTCTCCAAGCACTGACCCCTTTACCGGGTCACTAATTCACCCGCCCATTTTCCCGAGCGCTGACCCCCTTTACCGGGTCACTAATTCATCCGCCCAATTTCTCCAGGCACTGACCCCTTTACCAGGTCACTAATTCATCCGCCCCTTTTCCCGGGCGCTGACCCCCTTTACTGCCCCTTTATTGGGTCATTAATTCATCTGCCCATTTTCCCGGGCGCTAACCCCCTTTATCGGGTCACTACTTCGTCCGCCCAATTTCTCCAGGCATTGACCCCTTTACCGGGTCACTAATTCATCCGCCCCTTTTCCTGGGCGCTGACCGCCTTTACCGCCCCTTTATCGGGTCACTAATTCATCTGCCCATTTTCCCAAGCGCTGACCCCTTTTACCGGGTCACTACTTCGTCCGCCCAATTTCTCCAGGCACTGACCCCTTTACCGGGTCACTAATTCATCCGCCCATTTTCCCGGGCGCTGACCCCCTTTACCGGGTCACTACTTCGTCAGTCCATTTTCCCGGGCACTGATTCAACGTATAAATTTGTCCACAATTAGCACAACCATAATATACATAATAATATCACAAAATTACTTTATTATCAATTAAAAGCATAACACACTACAATCGTTTTTCAAAAATATACAATACTGTTCGTATCAATCATTACAATCCTTCAATCGGTTCCACCGTTGCCAATTCCTCACTGGGCAGCTATAACTTTTTAATTTTCTTAATAATAATTTCACATCAATGTTCATATTTAAAATGGCATTATAAGAAAAATTACTACATCTTAACATTCATAAAATTTCCTAAATAGATTAGGTGTCGGACACCTACCTGCAGTCTAGTCACGGAATGCACGACTCTGATATTGTCCTCCCGTAGGCAACTCTCCTGTACCAACAAGAATTACTAAATCACTTATACAATTATTTCTTTCCAAAATAATTTATATTTATTTCGCCATCGCGAAATTAAATTTAAACTTCACATTCAAAAATCACTAATAAACTATTTTACCCATAATCAATTATTTTATTTATAATACATTTATCGACATGGTCTATCCAAGTAATAAATTGGTTGTTTTATCCATTCCATGACTTCAATTCCACCATTTTCCCCAATCCTTATATATTACAACAATAAGATTAAACAAGGATTTTGTCATAATTTAACAACCAACTTTAACAACTCAATTCATTTATTTTCATGAACTTGGTCAAACCTTTATAAGATGGAAAATTAAGATTTTTCTTCCATCCTATTTAATTTGAAATTCAATCCTTCTCACCATGTTTCTTAACATATTTCAACACTAATTTTATCATTACCCACATCCACATTCCATCCTTTTATTTCTTTCTTCACTTTGCCAAATTTCTTAGTTTAGTAAGGATGGCATTTATTTTCTTTCTTCTTCTTCTTCTTGTTTTTTTTTGCATCCTACTTGTTTATGCATTACTTAACCCTATTAAATATATTTCCATTCACACTAAAATTCTAACTTAGTCAAATATAATTTTCCTCTTCTTCCATCATTTAACCTTGCCGAATTTTTTTTTAAAACATCTAAGGAGGATCAATTCTTCTTTGATTCTAGTTTTCTAAACCTCATCTACGATTAATTTTATTCATTTGAGCATGATAATTTTCCTTTTCATCAATCACATACATTCCCTACATTTTTCTACCAATGCCAAAATTTCAAGTAAAGGGTAGCATGAAATTTCTTCAACTTTTTACTCAATTAAACACTAACCCATTCAATTCTCATGCCAACAAATAAAATTTCATCACAATATCACAAATTACTACAACCAATATGCTAATCACAAAGTTCCATAATCAAGCCCATCATCACCCAAGCATACATGTATGTAATTTCTACAATCAACACAATACAATCATATTTACTAATAAGATAACAAGGAATTTAATTAGAAGAAACTTCAAGGTGAAACCACCCTTTTATCTCCCTCCTTCTTCTTCCTTTCTCCACACTTCATTCTTCCTCCACTAGCTTTAAAACCCTTAGATCACTCAAATATTTAGTGTAGCTCACCATAAATCTTCTTAATTATCTTAACTCTCCATAATCATGCATTATTTTTAAGAATGGATGAGAGAATTGTAGAGAAATGTAAGAAAATCCCTAACTCCCCTTTCTCTCCATGTAGCCCGTTGGACACCCCAAGCAAATTGGGGTTTATATAGTAAAATTTTTATTATTTGCATTTAAGCCCTTGCCATTCATGTTTAACTTTATCTAGTCCCCATGAGTCATTTTCTTTTCTTCTTTTCTTTTTCCTTTTGGTCGGCTGGAAACAGCCCTTTAAAGGCTGACATTTCAACTAATTTATTCCATCTTTGTTTTAATTATATCACCATGTGTTTCTGGTATATATATGTTTTTTACTCGGTTACCAGTACTTTTTCGTGCAAATTCTAAAAGTCACCAGACATAATATTCTAAAAATTCTGAAACTTTACCCCATGGTAAAATAATATATTAGAATGCTCCACACAAAGTTTTAACTCAATTTGTCAATCATATCAAAAGTTATGCGCGATAGCGCAAAACTGGTCAAATTGCAATTTTTCTAAAAACTCTCAATTTCTCCAAAAATTCTCAAATTTTAACCCAAGCTAAGAAAATATATTATAAGTCTCCATGAATATTTTCAGATTTTTCTGACAACCCAATCGAGAGTTACGAATTTTTAACGTAAAACTAGTCGATTTATGATTTTTCTCCAAAAATCAAAATCTCCTTATTCCATCCCTGCATTAAGCACCAATTATTTTACTATCTCATCGGAGCCACTTTACTATATTTATTTTCCATTTTTTAGTCATGGTTTATTCCCATGCCACGACAACAATACCGATTTCTTGCTGGTGTTTACACCAGCACTTTTCATACCTTTTTTTTTTTGACCGGGGGTTTACACTTCAAGCCATATCTTGTCGTCCCTTCAAGACATATCTAGCCAAATCCTTTCACCAGGCAAGTCGTATTTTTCATCTGGGTAGGTCACCCAATACAATGAGACCACTTTGGAAAACCTTTTGTATTTTTCACCTAGGTAAGTCATCTATTACAATAAGACCACTTTGAAAAATCTTCGCATTTTTTATCTGGGCCGGCTGCCTATTATAATTAGACCATTTTGAAAAATCTTAGTTTTTTTCACCTAGGCCAGTTGCCCATTACAATGAGACCATTTTGCAAAATCATTGCATTTTTCACCTGGGCAGGTTGCTCATTATAATTAGACCACTTTGCAAAATCTTTGTATTGTTTCACATGGGCAAGTTGCCCATTACAATAAGATTACTTTGAAAAATCTTCATATTTTTCACCTGGGTAGGTTGCCGATCACAATAAGACCATTTGAAAAAGAACTTTTTATTCTTTATTTGGGCAGGTCACCCATGATAATTTGACCATCTCAAATTTTTTGAAATTTTACCAATAGACAAGTTGTCTGGTACAGCTATATCACTTTACAAAAAAGTCTTTCAGTTTTTCACTAAGATCACCTTTTTTCTTTACAAACCCTATCTCCGTTTTCTTCAAGTGTGCTTTCCAGCTCTTGTTATTTAGATAGTGTGCTTTCTAACCCTATTTATTTTTTTCTTTAAGTACGCTTTTGAGCCCTCACTTCAAACATTTTCAAAAGTATTGACCATTTCTTGATCTGGTGAATCTGTTATCTCTCATTCCTTTTTCTTCTTTACAAAGCTTACTATCTAAACTCTCTTACGAGACTTTTTGTTATAAGCATTGTAAAGAGAGAGATAATTATCATAACCTATTTCTGGGTTATGCCCCAAATTCATTTTCTTTCTTTCTGATGTAACCATATTATTTAATAGTTTCACTCACATTTAACTAGTGTTTTGCCTATTGTTTTATGTATAAAATGCCTTGATATTCTTTATTTTATGTTTTGAAGGCACCTTTAGATGAAAGATGCAAAAGGGAGTAAATTGGAGGTAATTGGCAGATTTGACCCTCAGTCGATGTTTTGTGCAAAGCGTGAGCTCTAAAAGTCGAAACGAAGTGATTCCAGTGGCATTAGAAAGATAACATCCATACCTTTCTAGAAATCTAAGTCAGGAAAAATAAAAATACAAAGAGCATGGAAATCACATCCTTCAAAGTCAAAACTCGCATTCTGCCAGTGTTGACCTTTGTCCATTAAAAATTCAATATCTGGATCTGTAGATATCCAATTTATGCAAACTCAATTGTTTTGGATTCCTGACTCAAATGGCTACAAACGCTCCAAATTTCAGCGAAAAACGATGTCATATGAGGGAGATATGATTTTGCAAAGATGACAACTGAATTCTGCCGGCAAACAGGTTTCGTGAAGAAATGAATCCAAATTACATCCCGAAGCATCAAAACCGACATCCAAGTTTTAATTTCAGCAATTTAGCTCCTCAAGTAAATCAATCCAGAAGGTCAAGGAAGGCAGCCACCAACCTCAAACCACCAACCACAAACCAGCTGCCAACCACCAGCCACCAGCCACCAGCCACCAGCTGCCTTCGCACTACCACCATCTCCTGATGTTCACACTTGAACTTTGATTTTTCTTACTTACAATTTGTATATAAATAGGCAGCTAAGTTCATGATATTAGGGGAGCCAAGAGAGAGGGAGAGGGAGTGCAGTAGAATCAAAGAAAGAAGGGTGGCA
>Ga0325402_1001471_pt1 | contig 19337 bp, 13 predicted proteins | sample PopdelMetagenome_22_FD_207212 | JGI IMG/M metagenome (GOLD analysis project Ga0325402, IMG submission 207212) | Populus deltoides microbial communities from Bellville, Georgia, United States - Xylem-PdKOR-R3 | ecosystem: Host-associated > Plants > Phyllosphere > Stem > Wood/Secondary xylem...
AATTGTTTAGTTGAATTTGATGTGATCAAGATAATTTACATAAACTTATAATTAATAATAAGAGTAAAGATTAACATATGAATACATTTAATTAAATTTTATATGCATGGACATAGCATGGAATTTTATCAAATTAATAAATTACAAAAAGTTATTTGATGTAAAGTAAAAAACTTCAAAACACTACATATAATTATTTGCAATAGGAAATAAACAAAAAGGAATTACAACAATATTTATAGATTTGTTTGTTGATGAATTTCAAACCAACAAAATAAAATAACAACAATGTTGTAATCAAGGATTCAAACCTTTGTTTTTAAAGTTAAATTGCTAGCAAAAATAATAGTTCTAGGTCAAAAAATAAATTTTATAATTAACTCAAACACATGCTCAAGCTGAGCATGAGCGTGTGGTTTAAGTTAAAAACCCACATAATCTAGATTCTATCTCCTCTAAAAGTTTTGATATCTTGCGTGCCTAATTTGAAATTCTCAAGCCTCCACTATTGATACAAGAGGGTTTAGGAAAAATTGATTGTTTTTTATGTTTTTTTATTCTATTTATCTTACTAAATCAAATATTATGGTTAGTAATTTTATTTTTATTTTTTTCTATTTAGTTTAGGAATATCTATAATAACTCCATAATTTATTTATTTATTTATTAGGATTTTTTTAAGATAAAAAGGTTATTTATCTTGTATTTCAACAGACTTTGATAGTTTGATAAATTTTAATAAAGAGAATACTTTCTCACACTCTTTATGACATTTAGGATTTTTCTTAAGCATTTTTTGTTGTATCCTTCCTATGTTTTCTTTCAATCCTAATCAATCAAGTTTCTGGTTGTGTTAATTGGTGTCAAAATCCAATGATTCCTTATAGTTTTTATTTGTGTGGTGTTTAAAAAACATGGTTTGAGTTATTAGAGAATGACATGTTTATGATAAAGGACAATGGTTTCTAACTGAGAAGGTTTTACCTCAACGTTATGTTCAAGAATTAATGATGATTAAGGATTTGCAAAGACAGGTTGCAGAATTGACAACCTATCATTTAGGATATTAGGATTTGAGGGTTCGTAGGATGGATGGTCGTGACTCTATATCTAGATTTGAGAGCCTGTATCATGTGTGCAATTAGAGAAGACAACCTCATGTTCAAAATGATCACCATGAAGACCTAGGTTTCTAGATGAAACTCTTTAAGTTTGAAGGTACCCTACAAGTTCAAGGATTTATCAATTATTTTTATGAGGTATAACAAATCTTTGAGTATGAAAAATTCCTGAAGAGGATGAATGTGAAGTTTATCACCACTACATTGAGGGGTTATGCTTTTGTGTAGTGAGAGTAGTTAAAGCAAACCCATAAAAGACAAGGCAAGCCCAAGATATCTGAATGGGAGAAGATGAAAAAGAGGATAGAAGCCCATTTCCTCCCATTCAGGTATAATTAAATAGTGGGTTCTTCAAGAAAAATTCTAGAATTGAACCTCATAAAAGCCATCATAAAGCACTCATCATGGTGCTTTAAATACCAGAGATAATTTACATGTTTTGATTGACTTACAAAGAAGATCATAGATTGGAACAGGAAATTTCATGTTCAAGCTAATGGAAAGGTTATAATCAAGTTAGTGGCTTAAAAAATATATATTTATTTATGATATGACTGTTTTCCATCTCTCAATCAATGTATTAAGATACAAGATTCTGGTGGGAACAAAAGCATAGGAGAAACGCATTTATTGGTTTAAATAGGAACAATTATAGAAACCTAAATAGAAAGATGGACTTGGATTTAAAGACCTCAAATATTTTAATTTGATATTGTTAGCTAAGCAATGTTAATGGTTGTTTGAGAATAAAAACTCTCTAATGTTTTGAGGTTTTGAAAGGCAAGTATTTCCCTCACACACCATTCTTATTTGCTCAGTTAGGACATAATCCATCTTTTACATAGAGAAGCATTGTGGAAGGTTGAAAGATGTTAGATGATGGATTTATTCAGAGAATATGTAGTGGAAAGAGGATAGATATTTGGAATGATAAGTGGTTACCAATGCTTTTCAACTTGTGGGTTCAGAGCCTAGGAAGGTAGCTTATAAGAGACTCATATGTGTGTTCTTTAATCAAGTCGAAGTATTAACACAGAGTTCTAATATCAACTTATAATATGCAATGAAAACAACACAATAAAGATAGCAAACACAACCAAAACAAAATTTTATCGAATAAGATCTCCTTACAAAAACTTTAATTTGAGTTTTTATCACTGAGTATTTTCTCTTCAAGTGATCTCCTCTCTAAAATGTTTACAACTCCTTAAGTTAACCTAAATAAACTAGAAAAAATAAAATTATTAAGCATAATATTTAATTTCATAAACTAATTAGAAAAAAATAAAAATAACTAAGGAAAATATTTTTTCTTAAAACCTCATGGATCGGTTTCTCTAAGTTGAAATAAACTTGTCCTTAGTTTAAATAACTAAGAATGGTCACTGGGAACTATAAGTGGTCTTAGAGTCTAGATAAGATAATTGATTGCATAAAGAGAAGGTATTTGCACCCCTAGTACGCTTTACCTGAGGTAAGATTTGTCTGATATAAACTAAGTTGATGTTGTGTTTTCTAATTGTTGGTCTATCTGATGATTAAATTTAATCCACCCCAATAGAGTGAAACATAGCTTTAGGGGTTAAGTCTAATCATTCAAGAGTCAAAACATAAAAAGAAACTGTTTTTTTTATTTAATATCAAGAATACATCTTATGTAGAAGTTCATAATCTTGTATATTAAATAAACAAAATAATTTTTTTGGTGTTTTTGAAATGTAGGTCAAGTTCTAATGGATAACCATAAATAGGTTATTATATCCATTGACTGATTTTGTATTTTTTAAAGTATGATAAAAATACAATTTTTTATATATAAAAATATGCATGAAAATTTTTAGAATTTTCATATGCACGCAAACAAAAACATATTTTTGTATTTTTGAAATCAAGAAATGTTTTTTGAATTTTTGAATTTTTGAGATTTCAGAGAAAAACATGTATTTTTAATATCAAGTCTGTATTTTATAGTGTAAGTCTATAACCCAATATTAAGTGAAATTATTGGAAAAACATGTAATGGACCCATTAATAATTTTAAAATAGTCCTTGGATTTTTTTCAAAATATTTAGAGATTTTTTAGGGGCTTATTTGGCAAAAACATATGAAAAAAAAGATAAAATAAGAAATGCTAGAAAATCAGTAAGGGATGTTTGCCTAATATGTCATTAACTAAAACTTAAAGGTTTAAAAATTATTTTGAGGTTGTGTTTGGCAAACACACCTTAAAGACACAAAACAATGTTTTTTTTCTTTCTTTGGTAAAATTTTGACTAGTCAAACTTGTATTTATTTCAAGAATGAGCTCATCCCAATCACGTGGGTTGGGTTTCCTGACCCGAGGTCCAAGCCCAGAAACACAACCTAGAATAGAAACAAAACAAATAAAGATCAAACAAGAGGTTTTTGCTAGAAGTTCATAAAGAACACAAAGAACACATTAAAGAAACCCAGCAACATGAATCTCGTTTCATACCATATCATGTCAAATTAAGGGCACTAAGACATGAAAAAACAACATTCAAACAAGATTTTAGGGTTGGATTAACATAATAATCAAATAAACATCACAATTATTTGATTTTTGTGAAGAACAAAATGAAAGAACTTAAAATTAAAAACCATAAAGATCCTTGATTAATGATTAAAAAGCATATACACATATGTAAGAACCATCAGTCGACCAAAAAGACATGGAAAATAGTGACCTAAGGCAATTTTCAACAGATGAACATCAACCCAGAAACCCATAAGTGCCTTAAACATAAAAAAAAATGCATAAAATAGCTTAAATCTAGCAATCAAAGCTTAAACATACTCAACATAACTTAATTGAACCATCAAAATAACAAGGAACAAAAATCAAAAGCAAAATAGTAAGCAAAGTCTATATACTGACAACAAACCAAAAAAAAAACATTTCAACATTGTTTCATTGGCTATTTTTCACATCCTTAACCATAAACAACATGTATTTAGCTTAAACAATCCTAGCCAACCACTAGTAATGGTCTAAGAACATCAGAAACAAATATCAACCAACTTTCAACATATTTTTTCATAATGACATGCTAAAATGTGAGTCAAACTGTCATTTATCATTTTAATAACAGTCCTAAACATCAAGCTAAACTTCAAACAAAATTTAAAGATGTATATACATACTACATCATGGCATAACTAAACATTTAAAAACAACCATTCATTACATTTAAACTAACAAAAAACTTCAAATGATACCCAATAAATATATTGAGAAGCAATTTAAAAGACAAGATATGGGGAGGGGTGTGCTTATAGAGCTTCACCCTCTTATCACCCTCTTATCAAAGTTAGAACATACCTTGTCCAACAAAGTTGCTTCTTAGATAGGGATTTCTAAACTAGCTTTGGACTTGTAGTTGTTGCATGTCAAAGGTTTGCTTGTTGTTTTTCTTGGCTAGTTAATGGTTTGGCTAAGGGGTTTTTAGGTTTGGCAGTATGAGAGTATCTTGTTTGTCAAGATTGTTTCCTCATTTTCTTCTCTTTTTTTATGTCTTTTGCATGGGTTTTTAAAGGGCAATAGGGATCATTTAGAGGCCATGAGCTGGATCATCCTCACCCTTTCATTTCAAAGAATGAATTAAATCCATCCATTGAGGCTAAGGATTAGCCTTTACAGTGTTTCATAGTTGACAATAGAAGTACACTGGCAAGCTTGGCTGGTTGGAGTGTGGGTTTGGCTTCTTGTAGCAGCACCTTTATACCTGCAAAAGAGCCTTTGTTTTATCTAGGTAGGAGTACAAAATACAAGGTGTGAGGGGGTATATTTCTTATCTTGTTTGGGGAAGAGATGAGAGAGAAACAGGCTCTATAAAGTGGCAACAGAACCAGACTCTTTTTTTTAAGAAAATCATCAGCGGCCAAACAATTGCCCTCTTATTATTTTTTTATCCAAGACTAATCAAGTTGCTTTATTTCAAATTTTATATTATTCTACTTCTTTGTTTTGGATATGAAATATTTATTTATAAATATTATTGGCTATTATTTTTATAATTTATATCATAAATTTAACTCGAGAATTGGTTTTTCCAACCAATATTGCTTCAGGAAGTACTATTTCGGTAGTGAAAATTCCACCATTGCCTTTTATGGTGCATAGTGAGAAACATAAAAAGTTTAGTAGATTGAAATTTAAATGGTGACAACATAAAGTGTTGATTTATGTGCTGACCTCGAACTTGGTTAAGCTCTTGTAGGAAAAATGTTAAAGTTTTCAAATGATAAAATTAATTTCATAATTATGGTAGCTTTGAACGTACGGAATCATAATGATTTCATGCATTAAAAAAATTACATTTTGAATAGATTAAACAATACACAATATGATGTGTATAGTTGAATCAATAGTACAAAGGTGCTTTGAAAAGCTTTTAATAAAAAGTTCAAGGTTGAAGTTATCGTTATGAAAAGGTTCATAGTCGGTAAATTTATAAATCTAAGAATGACATAAAAGCTATTTGGTAAGATTTGCTCATATATACTATATTATTAACGTATATGTTATTGTTTACATATATAAAAAGTTAGTGCAGTGAATAGATACAATCTTGTAAGTTCTTCCTAAGGAGATTGAATTTTAAACGAAATCATTTGAGATCCCTCTAATATTTCATGGGAACTTAGTGAAAATATTGTTCACACGATACTATTTTTGTATATGGAATAGTTCATAAGTGAAATGGAGATAATTGAACAAATCACAGTGAACAACATAAGGCTAAATAAAGCAACTCAAGAAATGAAATAACTATTGAAGCCAATATCAATGAGGTTAATTACCTCGCTAATGAATTTTTTAGAAATAAAAATATTTGTTATTTTTAAAGTCAACCTTATTATACAATATTGAGCAGTTTTGGGTTAATATTGGTGTTATAAGACATGTATGCGTTGAGAAAAGGATAATTTCCACTTACAAAGAAATGGATGGAGATAACCTATACATGGAGAACTCATCAACCTCCAAGGTATTAGGTGTTAGAAAGGTTATGCTGAATATGACATCAGGAAAGCCTCTTACCCTCAATAATATACTTCATGTTGCTGACATTAGGAAGAATTTAGTATCTGACTTATTATTAAGCAAAAATAGTTATAAGATGGTGTTTGAGAATGATAAATTTATACTCTCTAAGAGTGATATGTTTATAGAAAAAGGGTATCATTGTGATAGCCTCTTTAAAATGAATGTAATGACCATTGTAATTATAGATGAGAATAATAATAAGATTGTATCTTCTTCTTATTTGTTTGAGTCTTGTGATGTGTGGCATGGCATGTTAGGTCATATGAATTATAATTATATACAAAGGTTAATAAACCATGAATTATTACCCAATATGATTTTTTGGAAAAATCACAAGTGTGAAATTTACGTGGAATCAAAATTCACAAAACTTTATTTTCAAATAATTAAAAAAAAGTGGTGAACCTCTAGACTTAATTCACTCAAATATTGGTTATTTAAAGTTTGTGCAAACTAGAGGTGGAAAAAAATATTATATTACTTTTATAGATGATTGCACAAGGTATTGTTATATTTATTTTTTAAAGAGTAAGGATAAAGCTCGTAAAATATTTAAACATTACAAGAATAAAGATGAAAATCAATTTAACAAAAAGATAAAGGTAATAAGAAGTGATAGAGGTGGAGAATACAAAGCACCATTTGATGAATTCTGTTTCTAAAATGGTATTGTCCTTCAAAATACTACTATTTATTCACTATAATAAAATGGCATTACGAATGTAAGAACTAAACATTAAAATAAATTATGAATACTATATTGATAAGTTTGGAAGCACCTCAGAACTTATAGGGAGAGGCAATCTTAATTGTTAATTATATACTTAACAAAGTACCCTATAAAAAAGTTAGATAAGACACCATATGAATTGTGGAAAGTTAGAAGACCTTCCTACAAATACCTTAAAGTGTAGGGGTATCTTGCAAATGTAGCAATACATGATCCTAAAAAGGTCAACATAGGACCTAAGACTATGGATTGTGTATTTATCGAATATGCATATAATAGTAGTGCTTATTGATTTATTGTTCATAAGTCAAGTATTAAGGATATTCATCATAATACTCTTATGGAATCAAGAAATGCTATATTCTTTAAGGATGTGTTTTCATGGAAAGAAACACGAGAAAATCATTCATGTAAGAGAAAGATTGAGGCTAGCTCAAGTAATCATCATCAATTAGAATATGATGAAGTTAAGCTTAGAAAGAGTAAAAAAGAAAAAATAACCAAAAAAATTGCTCCTGGTTTTTTAACAAACTTGTTAGAAAATGAACTTCAAATCTCTTTCGAGGCAATGTTATATCTGGAAGCTTTTTATTCGAAGAAGGCAGTTAATAGTGAAATTGAATCCATTATGAATAATCAATCATACATAGAAACTAGTGGATCTTCCTCCAAAAAATAAAACATTAGGCTATAAGTGGATCTTTAAAATAAACATGAAAGTTGATGGCACTATTGAAAGATATAAAGCTACACTTGATGTTAAATGTTTTAAACAACAAGAAGGTGTGGACGATTTTGACATATATTCACATGTGTCAAGAATAACTTTCATATGAACGTTAATAGTCATTACAGTTATTAATAAGCTTGAAATACATTAAATGGATGTAAAAATAACTTTATTAAAATAATGACCTTTATAAGGAGGTTTACATGAAATAACTTAAGGGGTTTATTGTCAATGAACAAGAAAAGAAAGTTTGTAAACTTGTTAAATCAATATATGGTTTGAAACAAGCACCTAAACAATGAGATGAAAAACTTAACAAAGTTATGTTGTCACATAAATTTAAAGCCAACAAAGTTGATAAATATACTTATGTAAAAAAACCACAGATAAAGGTTATGTCATTGTATATCTTTATGTGGAAGATATACTTATTTTAGGTAGTAATGATCACATGATCAAGTCTACTAAAAAAACGTTAACTAACAAGTTTGACATGAAAGACTTAGGTGTTGCAGATGTCATACTAGGAATAAATATGTTTAGGACATCTGATAGATATGTATTATCCCAATCTCGATAAATTTTTTAAAGCTGACAATAGCATTATACAAACATCAATGGACATAAGTGTCTATCTGTCCAAAAATAAAAGCAAGGGAATAGACCAATTAAGATATTCTCGAATAATTAAGAGCTTGATGTATGTTATAAATTGCATAAGACCTGATATTTCTTACTCAATTAGCAAATTGAGTAGATTTTTAAGTAATCCAACTATGGAACATTAGAAAGCAATATGAAAGGTACTTAAATAATAGAGGTGCACCATTGATTATGGGCTATATTATACTGATTACCTAGCAGTACTAAAAGGGTATAATGATGTTAATTGGATATCCGACACTAAGGATTTGAAATCCGCAAGTAAATATCTCTTCACACTAGGTGGATTAGTTATGTCATAGAAATCCTCTATACAAATATGTATCACTAGATCCATGATAGAATTAGAGTTTATACTCTTAATAAAGTTATAAAGGAAGCCAAATGGATTTGGAATTTCTTAGAGGATATTTCATGTTGGTGAAAACTAGTGTCAGCTATTTATGTTTATTACGACATTCAATCAACAATAAAAAAAAAGGCATAAAGTAGTATGTATAATGTTAAGTCTAGATATATATGTCATAGACATAATATCATTAAACATTTACTCTCAAATGAAATTATTTCCATTGACTTTATAAAGTCAAAGGAAAATATTATGGGTCCGCTAACCAAAGATTTGTTGAGAGAGCTTGTGTATAATTCATTGAAGGGAATGGGCTTAAAGCTTTTAAAAGATGAAAGAGTATAATGATGGTAATCATACCTAATTGATTGGAGATCTCAAGATCAAGGTTTAAATGGAAAACTAAGTCATATAACATTCTTTGTAGCATTAGAAAATTATTATTTCTTGCTTATTTTTATGATGAAATAAGTGCTAGTTGTAATGTGATAAAGGGTGAGCTAAGCTCCTGTCATAACCCATTTTTGGGTTATTTCCAAATTCATTTTTTTCCAACCTAAAAAAAAAGTATGGAACACGACACAGTGTCGTTTTGAACGGGACTGTGTTGTTTCTTCTTCCTCTAGACGCGCAGAGGCAGGGGAAGAAGAGGTTTGTTCCCCTGTATTTTCCCGCTCCCTCTCTCTCCCAAGACCTGAAAAATCGACAAGACCCACACCTCTTGAACTACCAAGACAAAAATGCAGAGGAGACAAGTCCTGCGGGTGACTCTAGGGCGACTACCCAATGGCCGCCCGACCACTCCACCCTTGTGTCATGACTGGACAGGGGTAGTGGCCCTCTCTCCCCCTTTTCACCCTTATAAATAGCAGGGGAAAGAGACACAGAGAATGGGTGGCAGAAATAAAGATAAAGATTTGAAAACAGAGGGGGACGTATGTTTAAGAACCAGGGGAGGAAGAACGAAAACAACAGAAGGGAAGAAAAAAACAGGGATGAAAAAAACGAAGAGAGGAGAGAGTTGAAAACAGAGACGAACAGGGGCAGAGATTTGAGAGAAAATTTTAGGGGGGGACAATATAGAGAGAAGAGAAACGAGAGTTGAAAAACAGAGGGAAGAAAAAAAAATAAGGGCGGAGATTGCAGAGAAAGACTTAGAGAGAGGGTTGAGGTAACGGTTTGAAACAGAGGGAACAAATAGAGAGATTGAAGACGAGAGAACAAAAAAAAGAAAAAAACAGAGAAAAAGGAAAAAGGAAAAAGGAAAAACACAAGGAAGCAGAAGAGAGAAGAAGAAGAACAGCCCCCTAGAACCACCATCATTCCGCCACCAGCAGCACCGCCAACGACAGCAGCACCACCGTCAGAAGGAAAAACATTGTCAGAAACAAAAGAAGAATCAGAAAAGAGGAGGGAACAAAGGAAAAAAGAAATAACATAGAGAAGAAGAACCGTCGATCGGCCACCCTCGGCTCCCCAGTTCGCAACCACAACACCACCGCCACCGCAAGTCAGCTTCTTGCTCTTCTTCTTCTTCGGTTTCATTACCTCGTCTCCATTGTTCTACAAAGTGAACAGTGGATTGCAAATTAATTCACTCTCCACTGTTCACGTGATCAGTGAAGATCTTCTCCATTGTTTGCTGGGCCGCACAACTGCGGCCCAGTCCAAAAAATATCTGACTTTACTGGGTATTTTTTTCTATCAAATTTTTGTTTAATATTGGTTTGTATTTTTATATTGTAAAGATACAAATCCGGTATTAAAATGTTTGGCTTTCTCTAAAATATTGCAAAAAAAAATTATAAAACAAAAAAATGTCTTGCATACGGCCAAGTCTCTAAAAAAAATCATATCGTATTTTCATACAACAAAAATTCAAAAATATGTTTTACCATGTATTTTGGCTTTAATAATCGGTTTAATAAAGCCATGAGAACTAAGCCAATATTTCAAAAACACCCAAAAAATATTTTGTTTTGTTTTCGTATCTGGGATTATGAATTTATATGTAAAATATATTCCCGATATTGAAATAGTAGTTCTTTTATAGACATTAGAACGGTTAGGTTTTTATTCAATAAGATAAGGGTCTCCTTACCAAAAAGAACTTTTCTTAAACCTTAAATAGACCAACAACTAGAAAACACAACCATATCTTAGCTTTTATCAGACAATCAAACAATGCAGCTTACCTTAGGTGGGGCGTATTTGGGGTGCTAATATCTTTTCTTTACGCAACCAGTCCCCGTACCTAATTTCTGAGACCAGTTAGGGTTCCTGGTGATCAAAATATTAGGTGGCGACTCTCATTCCCTCTTACCACTGATAAAAGACAAGAATTCCTTGTCTCCCTATATTTGCCAAATATATACGAGAGTGAACGATCATCGCGACGCCGCACACGTGCGATAACTCTTAATGATTTTTATATCTTGGTACACCAAGTGGAGTATAGTAGAATACTCTTAATGAAAGATCACCTATATGAGTGAGAAATATGGTCGTTTCTTTGAGAATTTCGATAAAGGCTGAATTCTCTAAAGCACTCATGAATCCATGAGTTGTCTAGGGCCATAATACACACAATAGTGAGAACTAAATGAAATCTCTAGGTAGAGAACTATGTGAGTACTATTATCTTGGTTTACATAAAAAGTTAAATAGTTCAAGACATTGCGTTCATTATTTAGTTAAGTAAATCCGATATTATTTCACTAAGAAAGGTTCAAAGCCAAAAGCTACCTATTCTGAGGTAGTAATCTACCAAAGCAGTATCTCTTAACAAATATTTGAGTCATTTTCAAACTGATGAGACAATTTCCATTCATGTGGGGGATTGTTGAAAATTTGTTTTAAATAAATAAATTATAGGTGAATGAGAAATTAATCTCAAAGAACCCTTGGTTTTCCCACTCAAAGAACTCTTGGTTTTTTTAGATTTAATTCTTGATTTATGATGGCTAATCAATGGTTGATAATGGTGAGAATTAAATCTTCAACATTTTACCTTCCAAAATCCACTATAAAGAAAAGGGTGAAGAAAAAGTTTAAACTAAGAATTTTTCAGATTTTTACACACTCTTCCTTACCTTATATTTTAGTATTTTATTCTCATTTTATGCTTTGATTTTCCTTTCAAATCTAGAGTTTAGGTTCATATTATTGAGATATATTTGATTTCATATTCTTTGGTTCAAAAACCTTGGTTTAGAAGTACATCTAAACCAAGGTGGTGGTGTTGAAATCTTGGGAGGCATATTGTATACATCTTAGTTGCACAAGTGAGAAGCAATAAACCCTTAAAGATAAAGAATTCATCATTGACAATAAAAAAAGATTCATTACTTTAAAGTGTTTCAACATATAAGTACCTTTTTTGTTTTAAGTTAAGCATAGTTAATTTAAGTTTCTTTATCTTGAGTTTATAAATTTAAACATGTATAAACTATAGTCTTTTCTAAAATATCTTTTGTTTAGCACGTCTTGTGATAATAAACTACCAGTCCATGCTAATTATTTTTTAACTACAATTTATTATGATAAACTAAGTATATTTACAAACTAGTCTAATACATTTACAAACTTTTATCTACAAAAGAAATGGCAGCAATGCTTTATATAACATGAGTTCTTTTAGGTCTTTGTTGATTCGCAATTGAATTTGAATTGCACTTCCACAATTGCAAGAGAAAGATATTTCAAGAAAATGACTATCAAGAACAATCTAATCCTTTCTTTTTCTTTTCTTTTCTTTTTCATAAGGAAAAATAGGTAAGCAAACAAGAATTGAAATTAAATAGAAATCTCCTATCAGAATCATGGTTAACCATTAGTTGTCAAGGTGTATTCTCAAAAAACATCAATTTACTTTAGGACCTGTGGGATTAATCGAGGTGTGCGCAAGCTGATTCAGACACTCACGTTAATAAAAAAAAATACATCAATTTACCTGTTATTAGTAGATAAAATAATTTCCTTCACTTTTGAATCCCAAACAATTAAGGGTCAATATACAAAAACTTAATATAATTTATTCAAAGTTGTTCTCCATTTTAAGCTCATAGCCTTAGCTGATGTGACTAGACATCGAAACTCATTTTTAGTGATTACACAGCTAATTGTTATGATACTGGCATGCAAACCCGACAAGTTCAAAGGCAAAGGATAGGATAAAATGAGAAATGAGACACACAAGAATTTACGTGGTTCACCCAATTTGGCTACGTCCACGGGCAAGTATAGAAGGATTTTACTAAGTAATATGGAAATTACAACCTCTCTCTCCTAATAGGAGAACAACTAAAATCTCTCTATTACTAGGAGAAAACACCTCACTTACTATCTCACAAATACCTCACAACTTTGTGGGATTACTCTCTCTTCACTCTCTCTTCTTTCTCTCTACTTGCTCTCAAGTTTCTCTCTTATGGTGTGTCTATAATGCTTGGATGCATTGCCTATTTATAGGCAAGCATCCATGCAAAAGACAAGGGGCAAGGCAAGTGGCACCAATTTGGTGCCTATAATTTTTAACTAGGGTGTAAAGGATGGCTTCACCTTCTCCCACCATTGTTGACTTAGGTGGCTGGCTTTGCATTCTTCCACTTGAAGACTTTGATGATTTAATCAAGTCTTCACACATGATCATTTATGATTCTTCTATCCTTTCTATACTTGCCATCTTCATGCTGCTTACGTTTCTGCTAGGCCATAAGAGGATCTGCACCATATATACTTGTCAATGTTGACTGGTTTGGTCAAAGCATCTGCTGGGTTTTCCTTTGTGTTAACCTTCTGAAAATCTACACTTCCATATTCCACCACTTCGCAAACAAAGTGATACTGAACATCTATGTGTTTTGTTCTTGAATGAAATGCGGGATTCCTTGCAATATGCAAAGCACTCTGACTATCACAATATAAAAGAATCTTCTCTTGTTTGTGCCCGAGCTCCTCCATAAGTTTCTTCATCCATATTGCTTCTTTACAAGCTTGTGTAGCTGCCATGTACTCAACTTTTGTTGTGGATAAAGCTACAACAGTCTGAAGTTTAGAGACCCAGCTCACAGCTCCTCCTGCAATTATGAACACATAGCCTGTAGTGGATTTTCTTTTCTCAAGGTCGCCAGCAAAATCTGAATCAACATAACCTCTGACGGTAAATTCTGATCCTCCATAACATAATGCAACATCTGAGGTGCCCTTGATGTATCTCAAGATCCTCTTAATAGTATTCCAATGCTCTCTACCAGGATTTGCCATGTATCGACTAGCTGCTCCCACTGCTTGTGCAATGTCTGGTCTTGTACATATCATGGCAAACATTAAACTTCTCACTGCTGATGTATACGATACTCGAGATATCTCCATCCTCTCTGCTTCATTGTTAGGAGACATACTTGAGGATAATTTGAAGTTAACAGGAAGTGGGGTGGAAATTGGCTTACAATCTTGCATGTTGAAGCGTCGCAAGATCTTCTTCAAATAATTTTTCTAAGAAAGCCAAATCTTCCTCTTACTTCTGTCTCGGTGAATTTGCATCCCTAGAATCTTGTTTGCTGGTCCCAAGTCCTTCATATCAAACTCCCTAGCCAACTGTGCCTTTAATTCTTGGACTCGATCTTTGTTGGGGCCTATTACCAACATGTCATCCACGTACAACAACAAAATGATGAAAACATCATCTTCTTCAAACCTTTTGTAATACGTACAATGGTCTGAACTGAGTCTGTTGTACCCAAGGCTAATTATGAAGGAATCAAATCTCTTGTACCAACACCTCGGCGCCTGTTTGAGACCGTATAGAGATTTGTTCAACTTGCAAACCAAGTTCTCCTTGCCTGTTTCAGCAAAACCTTCTGGTTGGAGCATATAAATTTCTTCTTCAAGTTCTCCATGAAGAAATGCAGTTTTCACATCTAACTGCTCTAAGTGAAGATCAAATATAGCACACATTGCCAAGACTACTCTGATTGTAGTAAGTCGTACCACCGGAGAAAATATCTCATTGAAGTCTATTCCTTCTTTCTGAGCATATCCTTTCACCACCAATCTTGCACGATACCGCTCCACTTGATCATTGCCATCACGCTTTATCTTGTAAACCCATTTGTTGCCAATGGCCTTCCTTCCTTGTGGTAGCGGAACAAGATCCCAAGTGTTGTTCTTGTGTAGAGCTTCAATCTCCTCTTGCATTGCTATCATCCACATAGATACATCTGTGCTTTTGATAGCCTCATGGAAAGTTGATGGCTCTCCATCCTCTGTTAGAAGACAGTATGCAATGTTGCTCTCAGTAACATATTCTGAGTGCCAAGCCGGTGGTCTTCTTTCACGAGTTGACCGTCGAACTTCAGGAGTTTCAGACTCTATTTGTTCTTGTTCTTCATGCTCTGGTGCAGCTTCAGAAGAAGTATGATTCTGAGTATTTTCCATCTGGACTGTTGTAGTCTCTTTTGGAATGCTATTATGTTTTTCCATTTGCATTTTACCTTCTATAAATATGACATCTTTGCTGATGACTACCTTGTGGGTAGTGGGATCCCACAAGCGATACCCCTTCACTCCATCAGCATATCCCAAGAATACACATTTTCTGGATTTTGAATCCAGCTTACTAACTTCTTGTGTATTGTACATCACGTACACAGGACTTCCAAAGATATGCAATCGAGAATAATCAGCTGGTTTTCCAGTCCACATCTCCATCGGTGTCTTCAGCTCAATTGCAATTGATGGAGATCGATTTATCACATAACAGGCGATATTGACTGCTTCTGCCCAAAAAGACTTTCCTAAACCTACAGCCTTCAACATTGCTCTTATTCTTTCTAATAGAGTTCTGTTTATCCGCTCTGCCACTCCATTTTGCTGTGGAGTGTATGCCGTTGTGAACTGCCTTTTGATACCTTCATGTTGACAGAAGTTATCAAATTTATCACTAGTATATTCTCCTCCATTGTTAGTCCTCAAATACTTGATCTTCTTTTCAGATTCAAGTTCCACTCGCACTTTCAAAGTTTTAAAGACTGCAAGCACATCTGCCTTCCTTCTAATTGGATACACCCAACATTTCCTGGAGAAGTCATCTATGAATGATACAAAGTATCTTGCTCCTCCCAAGGATACAATCGGTGCTTGCCAAACATCAGAATGAATTAGGTCTAAGATGCATTTGCTCTTAGTTGTTGATGTGCCAAACTTCAACCTATGTTGTTTACTTGAAACACAGTGCTCACAAAAAGGTAAAGTAACCTTTGTAAGCTAGGGAGTAACTCTGATCAGAGAGAACCTTTAAACCTTTCTATGATATGTGGCCTAGTTTTTTATGCCACATCATTGTCTTCTCTTCTGCAGGACTAGCTGATGCGATTGACGCTTCTACCACATGATATGTTTCTCCCATTAATACAAACATGTTTGCAACTGTCTTTCTTGCCTTTAAAACCACCAGCGCTCCTTTGACAATTTTCATTTTTCCATTGTTTGTTTGGATCTTACAGCCAAGACTATCAAATTGTCCCACGGATAAAAGATTCTTCTTTAAGTCTTTCACATGTCGCACTCCTAAAATAGTACGAATTAAGCCATCATACATCTTCAATTTAATGGTGCTAATGCCAGCAATCTCTAAAGCATGATTATCACTCATGAACACTAAGCCTTTAGAGATGGGTTCATATGTATGGAACCAATCTCGATTAGGAGTCATATGCCATGTTGCTCCTAAATCCATTAGCCAGACCTCAATGAGCTCTTCTCTATTTGTAGGGATTGTCGCTACTTCACTATATAAAACCTCTCCATCTTCTGAGGTGCTTGCAACACATCCTTGAGGTTTTGATGACTCTGCAGTATTCTCTATACCCTTTTTAAACCAACAATCCTTTTTGAAGTGCTCTTTTTTATCACAATTATAGCATTTCACAGTCTTCTTACTTCTTGATTTGGACCTCCCTTGCCTTTGACTCCCACTGGAGCCACGCTCCGTTGATCTCCCTCTTGACACCAATAATGCCTCTACTTGGTTTGAACTATTTCTGTCTCTTTTATTTTTGTGCCTATTTTCTTCTTCCAAGATGGCGGCTGCAACATCATCAAAGACTAAATAGTCTGTGAGGATATTATTGGTCATGTTGATAATGAGCTGATCATACGAATCTGGAAGACTTTGAAGTAGAAGCTCTGCACGTTCACTTTCCTCTATTTGTTGACCGTAGTGAGTTGTGAAAATAGAGTTCTTATTGTGTTGATGTGGTCAGTCACCGTCGTGGTTTCTGCCATTCGAAGGGTATAAAGTCTCCGCTTTAAGAAAATCTTATTGTGCAGAGACTTTGACTCGTATAGCTTTGTTAGAGTCTCCCATATCTCCTTAGCTGTTTTCTTCTCTGCCACACTTGATAATACTTCATCCATTATCAGTGATCTCTGTGGGCCGATCCCCAATTGTTGCTAAGCAATTGTCTTTCCTTAAGATTGCCTTGATTCTCATTTTTCAGAGTGAGAAATTGCTTCCATTGAACCTCTCAATCTCGTACTTTGCTGCCATTTTATTCACCGTGATCTATTCAGCTATCACCATTTCACAGATCTATAACATATACAGAAATAGTATCGTGTGAATAATACTTCACTAAGTAAGTTCCCAGGAAAGATTGGAGGGGTTACAAACGGTCCCGCTTAAAACTCAATCTCCTTAGACGGAACTTCCTAAACTATATTTAATCACTGCACTGACTTTCTATATATGCCAACAGTAACGTATATGAACAGTATCGTATGGATGAATAGTGTCGTATAGGTGAATAGTGTTGTAGACGTGAATAGTAACCGTATACACGAATAACTTTTGTGTATTGACAACACCAACCAAGAAGGCTCTGATACCACTGTTAGGATATTAGCATGCAAACCCGACAAGATCAAAGGCAAATGATAGGATAAAATGAGAAATGAGACACACAAGAATTTACGTGGTTCACCCAATTTGGCTATGTCCACGGGCAAGTATAGAAGGATTTTACTAAGTAATGTGGGAATTACAACCTCTCTCTCCTAATAGGAGAACAACTAAAATCTCTCTATTACTAGGAGAAAACACCTCACTTACTATCTCACAAATACCTCACAACTTTGTGGGATTACTCTCTCTTCACTCTCTCTTCTTTCTCTCTACTTGCTCTCAAGTTTCTCTCTTATGGTGTGTCTATAATGCTTGGATGCGTTGCCTATTTATAGGCAAGCATCCATACAAAAGACAAGGGGCAAGGCAAGTGGCACCAATTTGGTGCCTACAATTTTTGACTAGGGTGTAAAGGATGGCTTCACCTTCTCCCACCATTGTTGACTCAGGTGGCTGGCTTCACACTAATATCTAGTTTGGGATCTGTTTTTGAACATGTCAGGAGGGGGGATTAAGCAGTTCATGCATTCGCATGAGTTGCTCTCTTTGATACAATAGCGATGGGGCTTGAGTTGATGAACTTTCTATTTGAATTTCTTCTATCCTATTTTTGGATGTTGTTTGTTTTGATAGTTTATTAAAACAATTTAATTAATATCTTTTATACTAAATTAATTAAGAATGAAAATCATTTTTCCTCTTATCATAAAGTAGCAAAGAGTACTTTGTTTTTATTATTATTATTCTAGGAAAAATTAATTGAATAGCCTTTTATTATTTATTAGTAATGTTCATGATTAATTTAGTAGCATTTTATATTAAAAAGTTCTCATCAATCTTTTCATATTTTTTACTTTCTTTTTTATTTAAAAAAAATAGAAAGGCTGAAAAGAAATTATAAATGGATCTAGAACATAGAAATTATATATTTAAATGATGAAACCACTTGGACTATTCATTACCTTTCGAACTACAGGGACTAAGCTATAATTAATTCCTTTAAAATCAATACGTAAGATTTAGATACTTATAACTAGTTCCTTTATTATTAGGATTAATTAATTATTGCATGTAGTATGAGATTAAGCATCCTCAACCTATAGTTTTTTTTCTTTCAAAAATTGCCTATTTCCTATTAAAAAATTCCCTTCTTATTTACTTTTTTTTTTCAAAGATAAAAATTAAAATAAAATAGAAAAGAAAAGAACATGGAATTGATGAGAAACCGTACAAGGACTACGTTTCCAATCTTATAAAACTACAGGGATTACGTTATAATTAACTCCTCACATTTTAAAAGAGCTCATCAGTGTTAAAGTAAAACACGTACAGAAAGCCCTATACCCTTATGCTGGATTTCAAAAAATCTAACAAAACTGCCTGCTTTCTTTCCAGTAAAACCACACTGACTTGGAATTTTCTGCTCAATCAATAATGGGTTCAGGTGCGTTTTCAATTTTATATCATCCAAGTCACTTAATTAGCAAAACCCATCTATAAATTCTGTTCTTTTTTTATTTTTAATTGTTGCGAATGTATTTTCAGATGCAGATATGGAGGATTATGGGTTCGAATACTCAGACGAAGAGCCTGAGGAACAGGATGTTGATATTGAGAATCAATACTACAATTCTAAAGGTTCTTTCTTTTCCTTTTTTTATATATATTTTATTGCATGGGTCTTTAATTTCTCATTATTTGTTAATGTTATTTGGTGCATAATCAAGTGTTTTACTTGATAATCAGTAATGGGTTTAGTTGGTTTTA
>Ga0325402_1001473_pt1 | contig 19336 bp, 13 predicted proteins | sample PopdelMetagenome_22_FD_207212 | JGI IMG/M metagenome (GOLD analysis project Ga0325402, IMG submission 207212) | Populus deltoides microbial communities from Bellville, Georgia, United States - Xylem-PdKOR-R3 | ecosystem: Host-associated > Plants > Phyllosphere > Stem > Wood/Secondary xylem...
CTTCAACTACACTCTACAATACAACTACCATAAGCGCTCTAAAAACTAGAAAGAAACAGATTTTATCGAATAATAAGCAATCGTTGAAAAAAGAGGCATCTAAAAAGTAAAAACATGTAATCAAGATAAAGAAAAAGAAAAGAAACTTGAAATTGAGGTTTACCTTCTGAGAGAAAGGAAGAGAAACCTTGCTGTGCTGATTATGTAAAGAAATGTGCAGTAGAGTTTTTTTTTTTTTTTATGAGCTCAAATCTCTGAAGGACCGAGTTTCTGGCCTGACTAATGAAATGAAACTTGGCCGAGACAGGGTTGACGAAAAAATCCGATTTTGTTTCACGTGTAATTTCAGATTTTTTTAAACAAAAAAAAAAGGTTAGTTTGGGTCAGCCCACTTGACTTGCGACCCAAATCTTCATTCGGATAGATTGTGGTTTCACGGAGTTATACCATGCTTTGCTTCTATTTTGAATCAATATAGCATACATGTAGAAGTTATTGAAAAAATACTATTATGTAATGCTTGGCGATCATACCGGTACTTTTTGAAAAGAGGGATGATAACGTCAAGAAATTTTGAACTGTAAGATAGAAGGCGAATATTGATAAATATTTATAAGGAAAAAAAATTAAGTTCACTCTTTTTCACTTTCATCCCTGTATTCGATAAGCCGACTTTAATTACATTGCTTTGGTCTGTTTCATGAAATTTATACACAGCTAGTTAGTTGGCTTTTAACAGGAAAAAATGAACGTGCAAGCGATTACATAGCTTTTTTATATTAGAAATTCAAATTGAGAAGTTGATGCATATATATATTTAATTGATTTATTTTAAATAATCTCAAATAAAATTGAATATTTGCTATGCTGAAAGTCGGATAATTTTTTCATAACCATAAAAAAAAATGATAGTACAAAGCCCAAAATTTGATACATACTAGGCAACGGACTTTAAAACACTAAGAATGTCCTATATTTTATAATACAATTTAAATAAATTATTGAAACAACAAAATATTATATATGTTAAGGTTAATTTTAGTTAACTTGTAAGACTTGTAACTCGGATAATAAAATTATAATAACTTTATAAAATATAAATTAAAATAAATTATGAAAACTAATTCTGATCAACCAAATACCGAAGAACAAGAATGAAAATAAAAGAAAAAATTAATTTTAAAAAAACACTTAAAAAACACAGGTCAACTTAGATAAACCAATCAAACTCACGATATGAGTTATGAAACTATAATGACTCTATATATAATAAATTGAAAAAATAAAAAAAAAAGCTTCTTTTAAATAAAGCCAAGTGATGAAAAAAGAAGAAATTCTATCCCAAAATAAATTTACTAGTGTATAGGTTTTGTTTAAGAATAAAACAAATTCTTTTATTTTATTTAGATGAAATTTTAAAAAGAATAAAGGAAAGCCATTTTAAGACAAAGCTAAGAGTTCGGATATAGTGGATCTATTATAAGGTCTAGAATCAGGGACGATCCTGTGAACCTGTCATTTTAATTTTTTGTCCTCCTAACAATTTTGTTTTTCCAAATGACGTGTACATCAAATCTCTTATGAACATTGTCTTTAGCAACTACAGCCTCGTTGAAAAATCATGGTAAAGGTATTTGATGTTTAAAAATCATTTTTCAATTTATTTATTTATTTTAGCTAAAACACTTGAAAAATATTGTAGAGACCTTGATCAACTTGTTTTTAACCTTAAACAACTTAAAAATCAATTTAAAATTTTTAAATTAGCCTAAATTCAAAACTCATCGAGTTAAAATCTGCAATCTCATGCAAAAAAAAAGACAAAAAAACCTTAAGCAAAACTCTCTTTATCAAATGGAACTAATTAACACCAAGATCAATATTTTTCATGAACATCATTGGTGTCAATCGAAACTTTCTCTTCCTATCACCGGAATTCAAAAACTCTCTTTTTCCTTTCTCAAACTAGAAATCTAAAAATAAAACAAATAAAGTTTTGAGTCAAAATTGAATTTTAAAAAATTTGAGGAACCTAATAAGTTTATAACTTGGAAATCAAGAGGATGAAAGTAAAAATTTCTCTCCAATTTTAAAATCGCCACCCATTTCCTTCAATTTTTCTACTACGATCATTTGTTTTTCAATCTTTCCTTTTCTCAAAAAGTTTACTTGATTTTGCTTTTAATTTGGTCTTATAGGTGCAAATTAAAAAAAATAAAAATTAAGAATCCACAATACCATGTGTTTTAGTCCACATTGCTTTTTACACCATGGAGTTTAATGTTTTGTATAATAGTCCACACTAATTTTTGCGGATAAATTGGGCAAGCAACACACAAAATAAAAGCAAATGGTGAATTGATATAGCAACAAAAAGTTTTATTGAAATAACATGTTCTTGGATATCGTGGTTCTAAACTGCAACATCGATTAAATTCAGGATTAATTGGTTGATCGGTTCGTAATGGTCAGTTAAACCGATCAACCAATTTAAAAAATAATAAAGAAAATCACAAAACTATAAAATTGGAGCCCAAGATGATTTTTGAAATCTAAATATTTGATGGTCGCAGTAACAATTTCATAGTTATTCTAAGGAAAACGATATTCGAAAACCCTTATAAAAATTTGAGTATAATCCAATGGTTAGATTAAAAATTATGACTTTTAAGAGTCATTATTATGATATAGCACAATTAGACTTTTTCTTGGATTTAGACTTGTTCTACTGGTTCACATATTCATTTTTTAGTCCATCCACATAATATATATGTGGTATATCCTCATATAGTTGTGTCAGACTCACATCTAATTGCTCAGAATCATCAGTTGTCGCAAGCCCAATTACACATTAACATTTATAAGACATATTTGGAAAAAAATTTCACAAAATCATAGTTTTTATGTTCAACGATCGATCGGTTTATATAATTAGATGAATGAGGCTACATGTTAAATTATTACTATTTTGAAGTGCAGTAATTATCTTATCTCACCTATAAATAACAACATTTAGCAAATATTGTGTTTTTGAAGGGCGACAATGTAAAAATATATTATTTTTTTTTAATAATATTATTATGCCAAAACTTTCAAATATATGTTCTATTTTTTAAAAAAAAAACAAACCCCGCATTTTACACTACACAGCACCATGTTTTCTATAATTAGAAAATGGTATGTATATTACATACCAAAAAAGAAGCTGGTGTCTTAGGGGTTGGTGATGTGTTGGCCATGGGATTCCAAGAATATATATATATATATATATATATATATATATATATATATATATATATTTGGAATTAATGATGTATTTGGTCCCTCACCTCCCATTTCACAACTCATTTTTATTATCCTACCGCGCTCAGTTTTTATCCCCCCCTTTTCTTTTATTATTATTATTATTACCGACAGTGTCAAACGACTCAAACCCCCCAGTCAAAGGCCACCATATTCATTCGCAGGACCAAGCCACTTGGGTCCTGACCCAGCATCTAAAAACCTTGGATTTTGAGGTAGGATTCAGGTGAAATAGATCCTGATGTTGGACCAACAGGACCCAGGACTCCAAGCCAATTATTTTAACACCCAAAAAAATTATAATTTAAATAGTAATATTAATATCACAAATAATAATATTTTTCTATTAATATTTTGAATTATAATAAAAATAATAATATTTATGACACAAATAATTATATTTAGAAACCCAATAATATTTTTAACACAAACAATAATATCTTTTTGATGAATATTTAGAATTATAATAATAATTATTATTATATTAAGAATTCCAAGAATATTTATAACACAAATAATATTACTTTTTATATTAATACTTTGAATTATAATAAAAAAAATAATATTTATAACACAAATAATAATATTTTTAATATTAATAATATAATACAAATAATAATATCTTTGGGTATGGCTGCACGGTCCAGTTGCCCAGCTAGACTTGAGAACGGTGAGTCTAGCTGGGCAGCCAGACCCAACCTCTTTTTGTAGTGTTTTCGGGTATGGTTGAGCGAGATCTTACACTATTGGGTCATGTTGGGCAGCAAGACCCAACGCTAATGATTCCTTTTAGAAATGTTTTGGGTTTGGCTTGGCAGCCAAACCCAACAGCGTTTGGTCCCGCTCCCAATCCAGACCAAATAGTTTTTGGCAGAGGAAACAATGCCCTCAACCCCAATTGTTGACCCAATAACACAGCAGAGCAACGCCCTCCTGGCAATTGGCTGGTCCTAGTGTTAGGTGTCCAGTTCCAAACACAGTGCTTTTAGTTCACAGTGAAAGCACTCATAGCGTATAGTACCCGCGCTACAATGCAGAACAATACAATCTATAGTGAAAGCATTCATAGTGTATAGTAGCCCGCGCTATAGTAAAATACTAATAAGTTTTGATTATAATTAATTAGCATGCTCGACATCGCTGGACCATTTTCAAAAACATTTTTTTTCTTAAAGTAATTAAATAATTATCCTGAAGAACTCTAATGATTTAAATTATATATAGAAACCTATCAAAATCTTTTTACTTTTTCATCATTTTCTTTTTTAATTTTGGTAGAAGAATGATTTTTTTAATTGAAAGTATGGTTATTTTAACAAAAACTTTTTTTGAAATAAAATAAATACCTTTGAAAACTCAAATAATTTAAATTAAGTAGGAAAAAATATACTTATTTAGCAAAAACTTCATTTTCTTTATTCATTAAGTTCTTTTTAAATTTTATAGAAAAATAAATTTCTACCAGAAACATGGTTATTCAATTAAATTAAAAAAGCATATCATGAGTTGTAAAGCTATTAAAAAGAAGAAACAAAAATAAATTTTTAATTATTTTTACGCACCTATATAAAAATAAAAAAATAATCACTTAAAGAAAATAATATAAAAAACAATAAAATATATATTTTTGTTTCGTTGAATATTTATGAGATATGTTTTTAAGAGGAACTACACATTTGTTTCATATATAATAATAAATAAAAACAAGTATTAGGATGAAAAACATCAAATATTATTTAAAAACCGTGTAATAATTGAATAATTTTTTTTTAAAAAATCATTGTTATTAATTATTTGAAAAATATTTTATTTTAAGATGCAAGTCTCTAAAATAAGAGCACAAGTGCACCTGGCTTCAAATAGATGCCTTTAGGCTTAAGTCTGGGCCATGTGCCCAGACTTAGGTTTTTATTTATTTATTTATAAAAAATAATAGGAATAATTCTTAATCATTGGGATGGCTTTGATGACATCAAATAAATTTATTTTTACTTGAAAAATTAAAATTCCAGTCTTTTTTTCACATGAAAAAATCACATGGATCATTGAAATTTAATTTCCACCCATAAAACATATTTTAACCAGGCTAAAAATTTAAAATCAAATTAAATATATATTGTTTCAAGCCTCAATCTACTCATACAATATTATTAATGGTGGAAACACCTCCATTAAATTTCTTTCTTAAACATGAATTTATATGCACCAAAAATTGAGTTATTAATTGTTGATCTTTGAATCACATATTAATATTTATATATATTTTAATGATAATAAATAAATAAAAATGAACTAATGATATATTTAGTTGAGAATAAATTTAAATAGATTTCATATGAAGTCAACATTAACAAGCATGAAGAATTAAATAAGAAAATCTATCAATAAGTCCAAGATGCAAAGCAAGTGAAGACATAATTTTTCAATATTCATTTTATTGCTAATAGTACAAATTAAAATGAATTCACATACTTTACATTACATGCATTACATGATTAATATGTATTTAAACAATTTAAGATTCACCAAGTTTAAAACTGTCAAATTTGGGTTTTAAGGTGAACTGGTCGACCACTTGGCTATACCAAGTAAACCCGGTCAACTGCTTGTTTATTAAGAATGAAATCCTGGGAATCTGTAGGAATCGGTTGATCGCTTGGCTTGACCTATTTGAACCGATCAACCGTTTAAGTCGTCAATGAGGTTCCAACAACTAATTTTTTTTGTAAACTTATAAACAGCTCTTATTTTTGCAAAAATAAAAGAGGGATTCTAAACATATAATATATAAAGATCATTTCAAGAGCAAAACTAATTAGAAATAATCAATCTTAATATGTTCTAAGATTGTGCTAAATTGAACTTTCATAACCAAGCACAAGGTTATAATTATTACACTCAACACACCTACACTCTTTCAAACATCCAAAGTTCTAATGAGCGAGTTACAGAGATATAAGATTTAATTGTATTATCTAGTCATATAAAAAGTAATGTTTTATTTTAAACAATTATAAACATTCAAGAGTTTATGAGGTACATCACCAAGATGAAAAATCTTAAAAAATATATTTATTTAAATGGTAAAATTTTTTTGATGAGGATTCATCAAATACATTATAATAATTGATTTGAATTATTAAAAAATACAATACCCAAATATAGTTGATATAAAATGTTAATGTAGACTTACTAAATCAGTTTATGATTTTTTTATCTATTTAATTTAAATATTTTATTATATTATCAGTTACTGTTAAAACCAGCCGAAGTCAATATGAAACGAGAAGGAAGAGGTAGGAAGTCATCACGAAAGTACCTTTGAGGCTAGGAAAACATCGAAACTCAAAAGCCTAAAACTGATTTTTCTTCTGTCTTGTCCTATTTGAGGGGAAAACAAGTAAAAGGAACAAAGAAGAGAAAGTAAGATCACAGCCACCCATTTTTAATCCCAACAAAAGATCATGACCGTTGAGCTTGTCAGTCATTATCTCGCAATTCGGTTTAAGGGGTGTATGAGTCTGACTTTTTTATTGAGAACAAGCCAGGTTAGTTACTTAAATACCCCCCTGAGGAACCACCCCCACCCAACCAGGGGCGGAACTAAAATTATTTAGTAGGGGAGGCCAAAATTATTATCATAAGACATAATATTTTTTAATTTATTATACATAAGTTATAAAAAAATACAAATATATAATGATCTTTGTACAAGATAAAAGATTTTGTGCAATACCAAATTGAGTCAAAGCGATAAAATTAATTTCATCTTAATTGTAAGAAAAAAATTGATAATTTTAGTAGTTTTACTAAAAACAAAACATAAAAAAATATAATCAAGACAAACCAATAAAATATATCTAATTAATTAAAAAAAAAATCACTATAACAAGAATTCAAAAATAAATTTGATAAAACTAGTAGATCCAAGCAAAAAACCAAAAAAAAACAAAAATAATAGAATTATGAAAAAATCTCATTAAATTTTTAATAAACATCTCAAAACGAGACACAAATAAATTTTAAATTTAGAGTTAACGGTGTTTAATTACCTTGATTTATTTGATGAAAAAAGAATTAATTAACAGTGCTCTACTTCAATTTTTCTGTTTGCTATTTATATTTATATTTTTGTATTTTACCTTTTATATTAAGGTTACAACGAGAGAAAAGGATAAAACCCCCCACCTATTTAAAGATAACATCTTCCTCCATTACTAAAAGCAAAATCCGTCATCATTCCTCACTTTTTTCCCCTTGTCTCGCCATGTCATCAAATGCCGCCCCCGGGGCACTGCGTATAAGAAGCTAATTTTTGGAAGAGGCATAATACACTGAGATGAGGGAACAGCGGGGCTCGGGCTATCCAGTTGGAAGACTTGGCAAATCCTCCCAAAGAACTCATAAAAGAAAAGGACAAGGCAAGCAGAACTTCGGCTGTCACTGTGATGCTAATCTTTGCCGCTGCGAGGAAAGGTTATATACATCTTTACCAATCCTTTCATCCACTTTTATCGCTTCCTAAGGCAATATGTTGATGTGCATTAAGATTGTAAGACATTTTGATGAGGTTACTCTGTTTTGCAGTTTGCAAGGGTTTATTTTCTCAACACCATGCCATGCTGTCTTTGCCTTTCTCAATCCCTTGCTAATTGGTGTCATTCAAGTTAAATTCCAAGGCACAGCTCAGTCTCCATTTCAAACAAGCTTACCAAGCATGTGGGCTTTTCTGCTGGCAACATTCATCTACTGTTTTGCATTTGCTGCCAACATGAAATTTAAGTGCACTAGGTACTCTCGACTTTCAGGTCATGTTGCTTTCTTCGCAGGATCTTTTTCATCGATCTCATTGGTATCGGTCCTGCTCCCCGCCCTGCTAGGGCGTCTTATTTTTGCTGTGTGGATTATTTTGCCTATCGTGGTTGCTCGTAACTTCGTCCAATTCATATGTCTGTGGATCTACCAAAGGATCATGACGTTAATATTCAAAATACTTGGCTTTTGGTATCGGTTCCTGGATGACATGACGGTTGAGGAACAACCAGAATACCCTGTGGGGATTATTATTGCCAATTAATTGTGTTCCAAGGTAGAAGCTCTACTTTCGGATATTACTCCGACAAGTTTTTTAAAAAAGCTTCAATTTTGTTCAATACTATCAAATAAAAAGTTAGCTTTTTCATATTTTATTTTTTCTTACTCCTCTCAAATCTCCATACATGTTATGATATCCAGGAAAAAAACTTCAAAGAATTCAAGAAAACAAATCCAATTGGTAGCTTATTCAATGATCAGGAGTAATTAAGTTATTACTTTTTTTAAAACTAGAAGGGTGATTTTGAGAAATTCTAAACTTGAAGGATAGAAGTTAAACATTGATGAATCTTTAGGGGAAGAAATGAAGTTTACCCAATAATCAAATTATACAATTCCCTTATGGATAACTCATCCGCAAGCTTCCCTTTAAGAATCCCTGTGCATGCCCCTTTGCAGCTATGCATAAACTTAAATTAATAAATGGCAAGAGGATTAATACCATTTTTTAATCCTATATTAATACCATTTTTTCCCAAATGTCGATCTAATGAAAAAGGGTGAGGAATGGAACTGTATTGATGCCATTTCTCTGAGTGTTGGGCTGACAAAGTTAGCTAATTGATAACAAGCTTCTCCTTATTCTGTAGCCCGGGACTTGACAAACCTCCAATGAGTTCAGAGTTTTGGACAAACCGGAAAAACTAGAGAAACATGTTAAAGGAGCACAAAGGCCGAAGTAGTACACCGAGAAAAGTTTTTCACGTAAGCCCTAGTCACAGTTGCTTTCTTCGGTCATTTATTAAGTAGGATTGTCAAGATGACTCAGTTTATCGTCTATTTGCAGTACAAATTCTTATAACAAAATATATTTCCTGAATAAAATAAGCATATGGCCAAATCTCCTCAACTTAATGTACCAACAGACTCGTAAGTGAATCTGAATTCGTTAACCATCATTAGGAACTGCATTGACACTATTGTATATATAAAAAAGAGAGAAATAAATTATTAATCAACCATCATATTGTTGTGTAACTACGAAAGTATCAAGTATTTCATAAAATCCAATCTTATTAGACAATGGGTATAGGAGAATTGAGCTGGAATGACTGAATAAGATCAGAATCTGGCAAGTTCAGAGGAGGCAGAGAGAAATGGTTGTAAGTAGAGCTGCCTCTTCTAATTTCTTGCATGGTCATTAGAGCTGCAATTGTGTTCCTGAAAACCCCTTCTCCCGCAACCGTTATTGCTTCTCTTCCTTCTTTCACTCTCTCTTCTTCCTCTACAGGGAATACTGTATCTATCATGTATTCGCATTGCTTGACAAGCTTTGATACTAGATCAGTAATAAAAAAGGGTTGCTCCAACACCTTTTGAATGAATGGAATACGCAATAACCCACCTGTTCTCTTGTCATACTTCTTCAATATCTTGGCCAATCCAAGTATTTTTTCCTTCTTCAATAACACGTTGACACTGGACTGGTGGTTCCCTGTTCATATGAGCAGTGACCGCCATTCTTTTCTTTCTTTCCTTCTTTTTTTTTTTTAATGTTCTATTCTATGAATCATTTGCCAAGAAGCTTCTCTTGCCGTATGGGTCATTTTAGTTCTAATCAACATGCCCGCTTGACATCGCTGGACCATTTTCAAAAACATTTTTTTTCTTAAACTTATTAAATAAATATTCTTAAGAACTCTAATGATTTAAATTATATATAGAAACGTATTTATTCTATCAAAATCTTTTTACTTTTTCATCATTTTATTTTTTAATTTTGGTGGAAGAATGATTTTTTTAATTGAAAGTATGGTTATTTGAACAAATACTTAAAAAATTTAAAATAAATACCTTTGAAAACTCAGATAATTTAAATTAAGCAAGAAAATATGTACTTATTTAGCAAAAACTTCATTTTCTTTATCCATGGAGTTCTTTTTTAATTTTATGGAAAAAGAAATTTCTATCAGAAACATGGTTATTCAATAAAAAAAACATATCATGAGTTGTAAAGCAATTTAAAAACAAGAAAAAAATAATTTTTTAATTATTTTTATGCGCCTATATAAAAAATAACAAAATAATCACTTAAAAAAAGTAATATGAAAAATAATAGAATATATATTTTAGTTTCGTTGAATATTTATGAGATACAAGTATACAAGTAAAAATTTGTTTCATATATAATAATAGATAAAAACAAGTATTGGAAAAAAAAATCAAGTATTATTTAAAAACCATGTAATAATTGAATAATCTTTTAAAAAATCACTTTTATTAATTATTTAAACAACATTTATAGTAACCCAAGTGCATCTGGCTTGCAAATAGATGCCTCTAGGCTTGAAATCTGGGTCCATGTGCCAGGTTTTAGAGCACAGGTCAGTTTTTTTTTTAAAAAAAAAATAACAGTAGTAGTTCTCAATTATTTCAAGTTTTTTTTACTATAAAAGCCAAAAAAAATTTAAAAAAATTTTCACATGAAAAAATCACATGGATCATTGAAACCTCATTTCCACCCATAAAATATATTTTAACTTGAATTAAAACTTAAAATCAAATCAAATATATATTTTTTAAAGCTTTGATCTACTCATTATAGTATATCATTAAACGTGGAAACACTCCTATTTAGTTTCTTTTTTAAACATGAATTCATATGCACCAAAAATAGAGTTATTAATAGTTGATCTTTAAATCACATATTAATATTTATATATAGTTCGATGATAACAATTAAATAAAAAATGAAATAATGATATGCTTAATTGAGAATAAATTTAAACAGGTTTTATATGAAGTTTATATTAACAAGAATGAATAATTGAACGAAAAAATCTATCAACAAGTCTAAGATACAAAGCAAGTGAAGACTTAGTTTTTCAGTATTTATTTTGGTGCTAATTATGTAATTCTACATATCTTACTCGATAGCACAAATTAAAATGAACTCATACACCACACATTGCATCTATTATAGGATTGATATGCATTTAGACGATTCAAGATTCACCAAGTTTAAAACTATCAAATTTAGATCTTAAGTTGAACTGGTCGACCACTTAGCTATACTAAGTGAACCTAGTCAACCGCTTGTTCATTAGGGATGAACTCCTGAAAATCTCCAAGAATCGATCAATCGATTAGCTCGATCAATCTGAACCGATCAATTATCTGGGTTGTCAGTGGGTTCGAACAACTAATTTCTTTTGAAAAGTTATAAATAGCTTTTATTTTTTAAAAAATGTAAGATGATTTTGAACATATAATATATAAAAGACTATTTCAAAAGAAAAACAAACTAGAAATCATCAATTTTAATATACTCTAAATTCGTGTTAAATTGAACTTTCATGACAAAACACAAGATTATAATTATTACATTCACTACACTTACACTCTTTCAAACATTCTAAGTTCTATTGAGCGAGTTATAGAGATATAAACTTTAATTGTATTATCTGGTCATAAAAGGAGTATTATTATATTCAAACAATTGTAAACCTTCAAGAGTTTATGAGATAAATTCTTGATTATAAGATAAAAAAATTTTAAAGAAAGTATTTTTTTAAATGGTAAAAAAAATTTAGTGAAAATTGATTTGAATTATTAAAAGAATTCAACACTCAATACAATATAATATTGGGGAGGATTCATGACGTTTTAAAGAAACTTTACATTAGTGGAAGTCATCGCGAGGTTGGGAAATCATTTGTGAGGATCCATTTTAGTCAAAACCAAAAAGGAAGAGGTTAGGAAGTCATCACGAAAGTACCTTAGGATCTGTATTTTGCAATGAATTATGAAATGAATAGTATTTTACTACAAGGAAAAGGAAAATTATAAATTATGGAATAAATAATGTTTTATGAGGAGGAATGTAAGTATCAAATCACTGGGTCGCATTTGTTAATTTAATTGATAAGATTCTCTTTGGCATAAAATCCAAAACAAAGTGCATCGTGACGTGTAATGAGAATGTATTATTGTGAACTTGTGTCGACCTCGCAATGTCAAACGGGGAATAGAGGTTCTCTTTGCAAAAAAAAAAAAACAAGTGTCCCTGGGTCCCCTGTAGAGAAAAAACAGTGTCTTGACTCTTCTAGGCACGAGTTCTACATGACGTCGGCAAATTTATCAAGGTTAATTATATAAACACTTATTCTCAAAACATGATTTACAATCGTGGAGAAGAGGCATACTACATTGAGATGAGGAAACAGCGGGACTCTGGCTATCCAGTTGGAAGACTTGGCAAATCCTCCAGAAGAACTCATAAAAGAAAAGGACAAGGCAAGCAAAACTTCGGCTGTCACTACGATGCTAATCTTTGCCGCTGTGAGGAAAGGTTATATACATATTTACTGATCTTTCATCCACTTTTATCGCTTCCTAAGGCAATATGTTGATGTGCATTAGGATTGTAAGACATTTTGATGAGGTTACTCTGTTTTGCAGTATGCAAGGGTTTATTTTCTCAACACCATGCCATGCTGTCTTTGCCTTTCTCAATCCCTTGCTAATTGGTGTCATTCAAGTTAAATTCCAAGGCACAGCTCAGTCTCCATTTCAAACAAGCTTACCAAGCATGTGGGCTTTTCTGTTGGCAACAATCATCTATTGCTTTGCGTTTGCTGCCAACATGAGATTTAAGTGCACTTGGTACTCTCGACTTTCAGGTCATGTTGCTTTCTTCGCAGGATCTTTTTCATCGATCTCATTGGTATCGGTCCTGCTCCCCACCCCCCTAGGGCGTCTTATTTTTGCTGTGTGGATTATTTTGCCCATCATGGTTGCTCGTGACTTCGTCCAATTCATATGTCTGTGGATCTACCAAAGGATCATGACGTTAATATTCAAAATACTTGGCTTTTGGTATTGGTTCCTGAATGACATGTCGGTTGAGGAACAAGCAGAATACCATGTGGAGATTATTATTTCCAATTAATTGTATTCCAAGGTAGAAGCTCTACTTTAGGATATTACTCCGACAAGTTTTTTAAAAAGCTTCAATTTTGTTCCATACTATCAAATAAAAATTTAGCTTTTTCATATTTTATTTTTTCTCACTCCTCTCAAATCTCCATACACGTTATGATATCCAGGAAAAAACTACAAAGAATTCAAGAAAACAAATCCAAATGGTAGCTTATTCAATGATCAAGAGTAAGTTATTACTTTTTTAAAACTAGAAGGGTGATTTTGAGAAATTCTAAACTTGAAGGATAGAAGTTTAACATTGATGAATCTTTAGGGGAAGAAATGAAGTTTACCTAATAATCAAATTATGCAATTCTGTAGTGATTATTTTTAAAGGTATTTTTTGCTTGTAAATATTTTTTTTAATTTTTAAAATTTATTTTTGATGTTAGTATATCAAAATAATCTGAAAATATCAAAAAATATTTATTTGAAGTAAAGAAAAAAATAAAATAAAATTCATGTTTTAAAAAAATGCTTTTGAAAAAAAAACAAATAGACAAATAAATTAATAAATGGCAAGAGGATTATTCTATTGCAAACAATCTTATATTAATACCATTTTTTCCCAAATGTCGATCTAATGAAATAGGGTGGGGAATGGAACTGTATTTGATGCCATTTCTCTGAGTGTTGGGCTGACAAAGTTAGCTAATTGCTAACAAGCTTCTCCTTATTGTGTAGCCCGGGACTTGACAAACCTCCAATGAGTTCAGAGTTCTGGACAAACCGGAAAAACTAAGAAACATGTTAAAGCAGCACATATGCCAAAGTAGCACTCCGATACAAGGTTTTCATGTAAGCCCCTGTCACAGGAGCTTTTTTCGGTCATTTATTAAGTAGGATTGTCAAGATGACTCAGTTTATCGTCTATTTGCAGTACAAATTCTTATAACAAAATATATTTCCTGAATAAAATAAGCATATGGCCCAAATCTCCTCAATTTAATGTACCAACAGACTCGTAAATGAATCTGAATTCGTTAATCATCATTAGGAACTGCATTGACACTATTGTATACAAAAAAAGAAAGAAATAAATTATTAAGCAACCATCATATTGTTGTGTGTATCAAGTATTTCATAAAATCTAATCTTATTAGACAATGGATATAGGAGAATTGAGCTGGAATGACTGAATAAAATCAGAATCTGGCAAGTTCAGAGGAGGCAGAGAGAAATGGCTGTAAGTAGAGCTGCCTCTTCTAATTTCTTGCATGGTCATTAGAGCTGCAATTGTGTTCCTGAAAATCCCTTCTCCCGCAACCGTTATTGCTTCTCTTCCTTCTTTCACTCTCTCTTCTTCCTCTACAGGGAATACTGTATCTATCATGTATTCGCATTGCTTGACAAGCTTTGATACTAGATCGGTAATAAAAAAGGGTTGCTCCAACACCTTTTGAATGAATGGAAGGCGCAATAATCCACCTGTTCTCTTGTCATACTTCTTCAATATCTTGGCCAATCCTACATTAAAATTTGATTTCAATTTTAACAATATTCCATAATTAACACATGAACATTTCAATCCTTAATGCCTAAAGGGGCTAAGCCGCTCAGGGACAAGGGGGACGGTAAAGTTTCTTCTCTCTCTCTCAGTTTTTGTTTTTTTTTTTGTTGGACAAGTTTTGTTAGGGTTTTCTTTTTACATAGAAGTGAGACTCGAAACTGAAATCTCACCCATTTTACATATGTAAGAGTAACTCTGAGCCACAGGCTCATTGAGTAAGAGATCGTAAGGATAAAGTTGGGCAGCCCCTTCGACATTAGCTTACAAGAACGGATTCTGTTGGTATAATTAATTTATCACAATTGCTCATTAAATCATATGTTATCTGGCTGTTTGCAGAATATAGTCGATCTTTCAAAAGTGGGGGTGATCACTGCGTAGCTTTGTCAGGCTAATCAAGTACCTGTGTAATTGATGTTGCTGTAATTCTCCAGAAGCACCATTTCACCGTGGAAATTGACAATGTTTTTTCTAATCTTTCTCATCTGCTCTTTGTACTCTGCCTCTGAAGGCTGACTTCCACTTGGTCCCCAAGTATCAATCACTTTCTGAATCCTCTGCTTTAGTTCCTGCGTATACATATACCTTCTTTGTTAGCTAGTTTTAAAGACATGGTCAAATACGTGCATCAGCTTTGCTACTTCAGAGTTACCTTCTTTGTAATCGAGTATACGAGATTAATTATGTTATCACAGTACCTTACATTAGTTTTTTCATATCTGTAATTTCTCTCTTCCATCTATATTTTAAAGGAGAAATAAGATTTGAGAGAACAAAGTAGCAGTATAAATTACATCTTATAAAATGCAAGCCAACTATGCTAGTTCGCGCGTGTCTTCATGTAAAAATATCTGAAGCGAGTAATTTTTTAGTTCTGTTTCATAATAAATATTAAATTCATTTTCTTATAAAATTTGAAAAATAACAAGATTGATTCGGAAAAACAATGATATCGTTCAAGTTAAAAAAAAATAACAAAGATTCCAGAAAAAAATGATCAGAATACGATGATTATAATGATTTTATAAAAATATTATTTAATCACAATGTTACACAAAGATTTAAAATTCAAAATCCATATTTGTGAGTTTTCAAGAAATGCTTCATGTTTCGCTAATATTACTGATAATATCATCACATGTGACATATGAAATTATCATTTATGTAAATAAGCACATTTGTGTCAAGTACTTTTGGAAGAAAATAATAATAATAATAATAATTTTGAATTATATACACACACTTGTGTCAAGTACTTAAGTAAGAAAATAATAATAGTAATAATAATAATTTTAAATTTTATACACACACTTGTGTCATGTATAAGTAAGAAAATAATAATAATAATAGTAATGATTTTGAATTTTATATACACACACACTTGTGTTGTGTAGGTAAATAAAAAAATAATAATTATTATCATATATGTGCGGCGTCAAAAATAAATAACAATAACAATAACAATAATTTTAAATTCTCTCGTGCAAGCTTGTTTTCGGTCATTAAATATATTCTTTAAGAGGTAAGATTCTAAATAACAATTAAGATTCGGATATAAAAGAAGTACAAATCATACCAATCTTGTGTGAATGAGATCTGATAATTAATTATAAAAATTACATGAAATTTTTAATATAAGACCACATTTTCACGAGCATTGCTTGTGAGGCTATTATTTCTTAGTTTGATCGACTCAGCTCATAGTCCTTTGTGTCAAGCAAGTAGAGTTAGCATTTTTTCTTCCCTTTTTGACCCCATTTTAGAACCATAGTTGATTACCAATTCAATTATTTAACCCGACAAGTCAAACCAGTATGCTAGCTTTTGACTCAAATTGCTTTGCCTCCATTATTTACCCACCAAAACTAGCTTGATGAAACATCATGCTCTCTGTCCAAGTTCATTCAGTCTAGCAGGCAAAAAGGAGGAAAAACTGCGAGAAAAATAAAAGCTTACCTCATGCCGAATAATGAAATCCTCTTCTTGTTCCATGAAAAAAGTATTGAACTTGTCGATTTCACTGTTCAGCAGACGCACAAACTCAGCCTCTGCCTGTCCATACTCAACTGATCCATACGAGAAAGGTGGAGCCGATGAGATCAGACGAACAAGCTTCTTCAATTCCTTGTAAGACAAAAACTTGTCACGCCAATCTGGCAAGGTTTCTTGAACTTGTTGCTTCAATCTCTTGCCAAACTTCATTGGTATGTCCGAATACTATGTTTCTCAGAAAAAAATCAACCTCTAACAATTTCTTGCCTAAAGTTACAAAGAAGTAAGGCCAAAAAAATTGGAAATGGAAAGATTGTGTAATGTGGGAGAGAAATGAATTAATGGGGGGATTTAATAAGAAAAGGTTAGTAGAATATTAGAGGGCATATGCTTCGCGTGATGAAGTGGCAGTTAGAAAAGCTATAAGAGAGTTGTTGAAGTAAGAGAATTCCTAAGCATATTCGGTTACTCTCGTCCTACCGAGGACCAAATTTATGAAAAATGACTTTATGGTATAGTTTTGCATTAAATATTAGCAAGTGGGGTAAATGGGCCTTCGGGCTGTCTAGTTTCACGTCGCTGTGGGGTTATACACGATTTGAATCGGTGCCCGTACAAATCCTGAAGTGGGTCCTACATCCTATCTATTGGTGTTTTGAGGAGTGGGTGAGTGACTGCCAGTTACTATAATATTGTAGTTATAGGAGAGGATATGGGGAGAGGATGATTCCAAGGAATCTCCATAGAATCTCCTGCTGGAACGGAGATTGTATATTACTAAAAAAAAAAAAAAGAGGGAAACGTGAGTTCGGACATGTTTTTGGCGGTGAACAAACAAGCGAATATTTGATCTTCGAACTAGAAAATCCTCTGATCCTTTTTTGTTGTATTGGGCCTCATCCACGTCTCCGTGCAGACCATTCGAGTAAGGACACCTTAATACGTGTTATGATCCGACAATTGATGTCATTTTTTTAATACTTAGGGAATTTGCTACAGTTAAGCATAAAATAATATGCCATCAGCAAGAATTTCGAAACAGGTATTTTTTTGTTTGTTTAAGAACCAAATTCATATCCCTGGGCTCATCATGATCATATACTGCCTTTAACAACTTATTATAAATAATTACATGAATTATGTTGTGCTCTAATCTGTAAAACAGCTCATATGACAGATATTTACATGTTATAATGGACGGGCTTCCAGGCTATTAATGAAGACATTCTGGGATGACAAGCCATTAGCCCATAATCTCCACAGTCTTAGATGTTGAAATGATCATTGTACAGTGCATACCTTAAACGGGCTGGCTCCATTTCCATGTTGGGTTTCCTTGACTTTTGCCACTTTCTCGATTTCTAGCACCCACAGAGTTTATATATATAGATCCCCCTCTCCACTCCAATCAATTTCTGAGACTCGGTATTTTTCTTTTCAAACAATCAATGGATTTTCCTTTAAAAAATAAAAATGAAAGTTAGTGGATTTGGTTTCTCGTTGTTATAGTAATTGTTTTTATTTTAACTGTAAATGTTTTTCGTTTACTTCTGCACATTGAATTTTTTAAAAAAATTATTGAGTTCTGAACAAAACATTCACTCTAAACTAGCATATATTAATCAGATTTTTTCTCATGGTCTATTTTAAGATTTGAAGCATAAATGATAGATGATAGCCGAGGAACTAAATTCACAACCAACCCTAAATCTTATATTACAGAAGGAATTATTAAATATATCCATAATTATACTTTTAGATTTCATTAAATATATAAACTATCATAAGATATCATATAAGAACTCCATTTTTTATGAAAGAAAAAAAATGTAATTTCAAGTATAGGAACGACCCCTTCATATTCGCATAGAGATTTATTTTTTTAACGAAAAAAAAAAAGTGTGGCATTATCAAGCAATAAAAAAAGGGAGAGAGGAATTATAAGGTAAATTCCTCAATCATTTCACAAAAACCAATTGAATAATAAAACATTACATGTAAAAAATAAATTGGCCCTACAAGATCATTCATGAATCCACTTACTTTACTTGTTAATATATTTAAATAGTCTACGAGTGATTTAACAGAGTAGGTAATAAAGTATACAAAAGATAACTAGATATGCCGTTAAGAAAAAACCCGGCAATGGAGGGGAAGTGCCTCATTTTTATTTTATTTTTTAACGGTAACGATGCAGACTGCAGTACGTCCGTGCGCTTCACGAGCAAGGACGTCTCCCTCGTATTTTGACTTTTTCCTTTTTCTGTTTTTCTTAAATTTAAAAAAAAAAAAAAAAAAACGCCTTGTTTGTCTGAAGACTGACGTCTGAGCTCTAAAAAAAGGGACCCTCTCATGGGCAACTTATTTGTTTATCTTTTCATTCTAATGTTGTCTTTTTACATCTGCATTTACTTGTCGAACTTGGCTAAAAAATTTATAACATAGGGAGTTAATACGGATAGATTATTTTTATTTATTGTAATAACCACTCAAATTTAGGGGGGTGTTTCACAA
>Ga0325402_1001475_pt1 | contig 19334 bp, 12 predicted proteins | sample PopdelMetagenome_22_FD_207212 | JGI IMG/M metagenome (GOLD analysis project Ga0325402, IMG submission 207212) | Populus deltoides microbial communities from Bellville, Georgia, United States - Xylem-PdKOR-R3 | ecosystem: Host-associated > Plants > Phyllosphere > Stem > Wood/Secondary xylem...
CACTAAGCAAGTTCCCAGGAAAGATTGGAGGGGTCACACTGGTCCCGCTTAAAACCCAACCTCCTAGACAGAACTTCTTAGGCCATATCTATCCATCGTACTGTCTTTCCGTATATACAACCATTTTCTAGCTTTGTTGCGGCTTTCCTTTACAAGTGATCTGGAATATACTGGTTTAATACATCAGTTCTCAACATCTGGCGAGACTACCAGTGCTTAGATTCGTCAAGATTGGTCTTCATTAATTTCCACTCTTCATCTCAAATTATCCACATGATCGAGTGTCTAGAGTGTCCCAATTTTTGCCTTCCCTCGAGGCAGTTAAAATTCTCCCTAATCAATTCAGCACATGTAATTGGGTAAACATGTGCACCTTCTTCTTCTTCATCTCCATCGACCACCATGATGACCTATAGATGCCTCCTGATCGGGCAATCTCTTTTGTTAATTCACCATTGCCATTTTTGGTCTCAAATCTCAACGATCGGACCGTACCATTGCATCCGGAACGATCAAATTAGCTGGAAACAAGTCTGAAATCGTCCAAATCGCATTTCAGACGGCTAAGATTTGATCAAAACAATTCTGGCCTAAAGAGCGGCCCAGATTCAATCTCAGATCCGGTTGCACGTAGACTCCGCTGCACAGAATCTTATCCCTCGGCTCACGGCTCGGCTCGGCTCCAATTCGGCTCGGCTCAGCTCAGCTCGCGGCTGGTGACATGGCATGTGGGTCCCACTTTTTGATAACGTGGCTGATGACTAGACGATGACATGGCATGCTGACTGGACGATGACATGCATGCTGACTGGACGATGACGCGTCTGCTGACTGTGTATACTAGCGTCATGATTATGTCATGATGACGTCATCCTTATCCGGGTTTGGCACGTGGGTCGGGTCGTCTGGTATTCGGGTCGGGTCAGCTCATCCGGGTGAAGAAGACGGGTGTGACGCGTGGCGCGCGTCTGTGCGCGTGGACAGTCTCTTCGCCGGCGCGTGATGGCGCATGCGGAGGTTCCTGGCGTCCGATTTCGACGCGGTTTTCAACAGTGGCTTCATATCTTCCTCCTCTACACAGTGGTATGGTCAAAACACAATTTTGACAACTTTTATTTTTGAGCAAAATCAAACATCCCTTTAAACCATGTGCTCTGATATCAATTGTTGTGGAATTCTGGCACCCCATGCGCGGACCGGGGGTGTACTGATAGTTGCTCATAGGAGGGTTAAGCACACTGACATAATATTTAACGTGGTTCGGCAAAACCGCCTACACCCACGGGAGAGAGTCATTGTATTAGAGATAGAGAAAGGGTTACAATAAATACATGTAGAGGAGGAGGATTACATCCACTCTACTCAACTCATCAACTCATCTTTGCTGCACTTGCAGCTGCTGCAATGGCAGCAAGGCTGCTGCCATTGCAGCTCTCTTTCTCTCCACTCTCTTGCACACACTCACGTTCTTTCTCTCTCATTTTGCTCCCTCACGTATGCCTATAACTAGGCAAGTATGGTGGCTTCTCTTCTTCAACAACAGCAGCTGCACATGGGTTGATACATTTGTCAATGGTGGGTGCAACTACCATTGACAAATGGTAACCCTACTCCTTAGGGTAGGTTGCCCAATAATGGCAAATTCCAACACTTGGGACTCATTTAAGATATGGGTAATATATTAAGAGTTGAGTTGAGTTTTTTTCCTAAAAAACGCTTTGATCCTTTGCTGCGTCCATGACCATGACTGTTTAGGTCGGAAATAATTTACATCACTGCAATACCTTTCGTCAACAAAATATCTTCACTTGGAATGGTAAGGGTCATCAGAATTTCCCAAGAAAGAATTAACTAAAGACTTTAGTTAATGCTGATGATCATAAGCATATGATTTGCTAAAGAGAAAATCATGTATTTTGCTCAAATCAATTTGTCCAGTTCGGAGAACCTTGAAACAAAAAGAAAAAAGAGAGTTAAATCTTGTAAAATTAGCTACCATTAAAAGTAAAAGAAACAGAACAAGAAGGTGGGCTCTGCAACAAATCTAAAATATCCTCATAATGCACTAATGTAAAACACATAGGAAATCCCAAACAAAATACCATCTTATACCTCAGGTAAGGGAGATATTATTCCTTTTTCAAGCAGCAATGTCTCAATCTTTTCAGGCATAGTATATCCTCCAATCCCAACCCTAGGACAACAAAAGAAAGCATAATGAAAAGAAACAATCTTTTCACAGCTTACTGTACGAATAGGATATATAGGGATATTGATAATTATCTTCATCTAGATCATCTGAACTACCTACAACACATATCATCACATCACACAAGATCCACAGGTCAACCTAACTACAGTAAACAAGGATATGGCCAAATGCACTCTCTAAGCTGAACATACCTCCAGCACAACTATTACTCAGGATTCTCTTTGCAAGTTTCCAATTTCACTGGTCCTGCTGAAGAGGTTACATCACTCATTGTCTGGGACAACTACGTTTCCAGCCCTGAAAGGTATGAGCAAAAATCTCATCAAAATAAAAGATAATGGCCATTGCTTTTTGGTAATAAGAGTGCTCCTTAACATTTTTGAAGTTAGTTTGTAAGGAATCACAAGAATTAAACATGTATTTACATGGACAAACTCTAAGTTTTGTTGGTAATATTTTGGGCTTAAATTATTAAACCTAACCCAAAAGAAAAGAAAGCAGACATTGCTTACCCAATTCATGTCACTGTTTGGGCTTGAATTATTCAGAAATGCATTGTTTCGAGATGGTGAGGCTAGGCCGTTTTGTTGTGGTAATTCATCGGCTCCTAATACTATGAAGTATGAACCATTACTAATAAAACATGAACAATTTATTAGGTTAAGAAAGAATATTATAACTATATTACTAATTACTTTTTTTAAATTAATTTTTTTTTAATAATGGAGAATTATATTGAATAAACCAGAATACCATCAAGACTATGATATACTGATTATCAGAGCAGAGTAATAAAATTGAACATGAAAAAAGCTAGAAGAAAAATAACTTCTTACAAAAGCCTACAAACAATCACTCATCACCAATTGTACCATTTCAAAATACCATAGAACCTCTAAACAAATCATTCCCACTATATGAGAAATCACCATTGAATGCCTTCAACCAAAGAGCAAGAATGAGCCGAAACATTACATTAAACTTCCCTTTAACCATTACACTCCACTGTAAAATCACCTGATCAATTGATTTTGGTATACATCCAAAAATTCCAGACCGGTTCAGAAAGCGTTGCCAGATCCTCCAAGATTCGAAGCAGTGAAGGAAAAGATGATTAACATGCTCAGTTTCTTCCTCACAAAAAAGGACATACTGCTTGGCTATGAGTCATTAAATCTTGGCATGCTAAAAAACCCCTTGTACTCACTCTGTCTTGGAGAAGTAGCCATAAGAATACTTCAACCTTTCCACAAAAGTGGTGTGAATGAGAATGTTCCTGGAAATACTATTCTGGCAATTATATTACTGCAAGTCTTGACTGTGCAGGCCCCTTGTCTGTCACATTCTCACATTTTCTTATCCTCTTTGTTTAACCCCATCTAACATTTGAATAAGTTGTTGTAATTGAACTTCTTCTGATGGCATTAGCCGCCTCTTCCAGTTAAACTGCCGTAGTCTTTGATCCATATCATATTCCCCTATATCAGCCAACCTAGAAGATGGCACAACAGACAAGGAGTATAGTCCTGGAAAAAATTCTCTTAACGGCCTATATTGTAGTCACTTATCTGTCAAAAATTAATGCTTCTCCCATTGCCAATCTGGAACTAGCATCCATTTTCTTTAAAGTCGATGTTGTTTCTAAAACTATGTTTATTATTGAGCATATAGCTTTCCATGTTTCCAAAAGAGGAACCTTAAGAGATGGGAGGCCATTGACACAAGTAGCCTGATACTTTTTGCTAATAAGTTCTTGCCTTTCTCCTGGATTATGTTCTTCTAGTCTCCAAAGCCATTTAAAAGGCATTGTGCTTTTCTTGCCTTGTAGTCAACCAACGCCCAGACCCCCTCTACTTTTTCCTCTAACTACCTGCCGAGCTACCTTATAAATTTTTCTATCACTAGAGGCCCAGCCCATAGATAACCGTTGTTGGATCGGATTAATAACTTCAGCTACTCCCTTGGGCATTAAAAAGACTGACATGTAATATAAAGGAAGAGAGGACAATATAGTCTTAGGAAGACAAACTCTCCCTTGGGCAAGTATAAATGTAGTTTATCACAAGCTTCCAAGGGGAAAGTCTTCAACATTCCCTGGGGCAAACAACATCCTCTGCACCTCATCTTCAACAATACATTCTGCAGTTGCAGCAGAACTGTAAGTTATGATATAACGAAGATTCCCTTATCTGATTCTAGAATCCAGTGAACCTGGTGATTCCACCTCACGTTCATCCATGTCCCAACTGTCTATCAAGCAATCAATCAGTTCCTTATTCATTGCTTGTCCATTACACTTTCCAGCTACAACTCTTTTCACACCTGCAACCTTAAGAGTTCCACCAGTACTGGACTCTGTTTTATCATCTTCCACGTTTATTACGCTGTCAGCCTTGGATTCTGTTGCATCATCTTCCTTCTCAGCATGAGACTAAAGGCTTTCATATTGTTTCACTTTATTGAGGTAAGCATCAACAGTTGCTATTATTTTATGGCGGAAAATCTTTCCATTTTATCCAAGTTGTTATCTTGATGGTACTAAGCCTAGGTGCATCGTTCTGTATTGTAGTTTTAAGATTTAAATGAGTTTATCTAATTTATCAACCATTGCAAATGCATGCTCAAGCATTCAAACTATCATTGTAACAATTGATAGTCTCAATTCCATCAAAAAAGAGATTTGGTCAAATTTTGGTAAATTTTTAGTCTCAATTCCATTTTAAAAGTTTGGTTTGTAACAATCATTGTAATTTCAAATTTCCATACTCCTTCCATTTAAGCAAGTAAAAATAACAGAGAACATGTATAAATATCAGTGTTGTTTCAAATTTTATGTAAGATATTACAGTTTCGTTCAGAAAATGAGAAAGAATAATAAAAATCCTCAAATTCTACCACCTTCAATTCTCATTCATCAACAACAACAACACATTCAAACAAGTAATCAATAGGGTTTTAGAGACACCACACTGCCTCATCAACACCCTCATCTTTGCAGAATCATCCCACCTTCTCATATTTGCACATATCTTAGATGAGATAACATAGTTTCCCGAATTTGATAGCTCCATCTCTAGAAACAATTGAGTTGCCATCATGCATTTTTTTTTTCCATGAGTTGGGTCCGTTAGACCATTGCCACCATCCATTTTTCTTCAAGATCGGTCCGTTGGATGGTGCCATCATGCATTTTTGCATGAGTTGGGTCTCTTAGACCATTGCCATCATGCATTTCTTCTTAAAAGATATCCAGATTAAAAGTATAAAGAGATTATTTATATATAATGTGACTTTTAAGTATGTTTTTGATATTGTTGTGTAAAATATTTTTTAAAAATGCTATTTTTCTACGGGACGGGTCCGTTAGACCGTTGCCATCATGCAGTGTTTTTCTACGGGATGGGTCCGTTAGCTGGGCAAGTCCTCTATAAAAGCCTGAACCTCCTCGCTGCCCTTTGCAAGAGATTGTTATGTTGTAACAATTGATCAGCATTTATATTTGATTAAGATGGGGCTGTTCCTTCAGATGTTGATGGTTTTAGTGATGATGGCTTGATGGTTTTAGTGATGATGGCTTCCTTGCAAGGATGGCTGCCTCTTTGTTGCTTGGGGGAAGAGAGAATCGCTCTCTTGCAGCTCAAAGATGCTCTTCACTATCCCAATGGCACATCCCTACCCTCCTGGATAAAAGGCCACGCTCACTGTTGTGATTGGGAAAGTATTATCTGCAGCAGCAGTACAGGTCGAGTCACCGCACTCGTTCTTGACAGCACAAGGAATCAGGAACTGGGAGATTGGTACTTAAATGCCTCATTGTTTCTTCCTTTCCAAGAACTCGACGCTCTTTACTTGTAAGATAATCGTATAGCTGGTTGGGTTAAGAACAAAGGTTTGCTCTCGTATTACAAAATATTTAGAAGTTGAAATGCGATTAGTTTTTTGAAATTAATCATATAAGGTGTTGTTTAACAGAAGAAAATAGAAAACATATTTTGATTATTAAAACAACGAAAGATGATTTGTTGTTTTTCTTTTAATTCCTTACTTTATTAATATAATCATACAAAACCAGACCGTAACAATTACTTCTTTTATTTTCACTCTTTCACCAGCTCAACCTCTTTATATGAAGTCACTGTAGCAATTACATGCCTCTTCATCAATAATAATTAAATTATTTCAATAATATCTTTTTTCATTCTTTACATGAAGTCTTAGTCTTAATTTATTTATTTTTTTGATATAGATAGTTATGAACTACTGAGATTGAGCAATTTGGAGCACCTTGACTTGAGATATAATTGCTTCGATAACAATTGTCGAACATATGCGGCGTCACGGTGATTGTCCACTCTCGTAATGTATCTGACAAATATGAAAAGACGAGAAATTCTTGTTTTTTATCAATGGAAGGAGGGAATGAGAATCGCCACCTAGTATTTTAGTCACTAGGAACCCTAACTAATCTCAGAGATCGGGTATGGAGACTGGTTGTGTAAAGGGAAGGTATTAACACCCCAAATATGTCCTACCTAAAGTAGGTTGCATTATTTAATTGTCTGATAAAAAAAACTAAGATTCTGTTGTGTTTTCTTCGTAAGGAGATCCTTATCTTGTTGGGTAAAAGCCTAACCGTTCTAATGTCTATATGAAAGAACTATCTTTTTAATATCGGGAATACGTTATATGTATAAATTTATAATCTCAGATACTAAAAAGAAAAAAATATTTTTTGGGTGTTGTTTGAAATATTGGTCTAGTTCTCATGGTTTTAATAAACTAGTTATTAAAGCCAAAATACATGCTAAAACATATATTTTTTGAATTTTTGTTATATGAAAATACGATATGATTTTTTTTATCTTTGAGAAACTTTGTCGTATGCATGAAAACAATATATTTATTTTGTTTTATAATTTTTTGCAATTTTTCTATGAAAATTGAATATTTTAATACTAGATTTGTATCTTTACAGCATAACGATAACACCATAAGTTTTAAAAGGATTTTTAAAAAATTTTCTAGTTTTTTTTTTAACTGAATCGGACGAGCTCAGCCATTTTAATTTAGGCCGGACCAGCTAATAGCGGAAAACCTACATATGTCCTTTTGTAGAGATGGTTGGAGCCTTTGTTTGGTAAATAGAGCCAGGAGAGAGAGAAATGAGGGGAGAGGGAGAGAGTGACGGGAGAGTTGTGTATTAAATTGTAAGTTGGTGTGAATTATAGAATGAGGCAGTTATATATATATATACATATATTAGTGTGGCATGTAATGTTAGGTATGCTAATTATGAATTAGAAACCGTCCTGGCAATAAACCTGGTTCCCGCGGGATTCCAAAGGTTTTTTTTTTTTTTCTTGCTTGGGTAAACTTTATTTTTTTGTCCTTGTAGATTTATTAAATTCCAACTAGTACTTTGTTAGTGTGTTTCCCTTCTTTTTTTTTTCTTTCCAGTAGCTGTAATATTTCTTTTTCATACCTAATTATAAGTATTGAGAACTTTATTGAATTTGATTATATGAAGATCTTGTTTGAGAATTAAGGAGGAGGGTATTTGAGGAATTAAGGGAGAATTTGCATATGCAGCAAGGGATATGAGTTGCAACATTAATGAGAGGAAAGAATACCCCTTGGATTTTTTTTAAAAAGTTAAAAACAGAAGAGTCCTCGTGGGACAAGCCACAATCAACGTGTATTGTCAAACGTGGAGGCTTTCGTTTTTCAAGGAGGTAAGATTAATTTAATTAAGAACATAAAATCAGAAAGAAAAAGAAGAAAGCCTGAAGCAATGGGGGTTACTGTACGCAAGGATTAAACTTAAAAACGACACGCTTCCTTTCTCGATCCACCAATTCTTTTCTTATTTCAGCAAGTTTCTTTCTCTGGTCGACGTATCTTAACCGTCTGTTTTTGTTTGTTGTTCAATTGAGGATATGTAGATTGCTCCGTTTGACCCTCTGTCCTTGGATCATGTACGGGTGTTTTGACATGTACTTATTTCATTCATAATAAAGTACTTTCCATTATTAGTGCTTTATTTTTCAATCCAAACCTCGGTTTTTTACCTGGATCAATTTGAATCTAGGTACCTGCATTCTTCATAATCTGAAAGAAGTACCAAAATCTAGTGTTTCAGGTACTCTGTCATCTTGCCTGTTCTCGTGGAGCTTTCTCAGTTGCCATTACTTTTTTTTTATCTTGTAATGAAGTCTTGGGAAACATTTTTCATGCTTAACTTTATATATTTCCATTTTCAGATTGCTAAAGTTAAATTTTTGTATGGAATTCGTTTATTGAGTGGAAAGAGCTATTGGGAGTTTGGATGCAAATGAAGATGGTTTGTTAGATCTTTGAATTGGTGTGTGGATTCTGGAAAGCTTTGAATCCTAGACATTGAGGTAATTAACATCTTTGACTCTTAATTTTGAACCAATACAGATTACAATTCTTCTTGTTGCCATTCTAATTTGCCAGGGAAAGAAAGAATATGCTCTTTCACTCGTCTGTGTCAGATAAATTCTAGTTGTGATGTGTGTTTCATTATGAGTCTACCTCTACAGAAATATGATGATATTCTATGACACTGACTCAGGGTTGAAGAATAAAGCTATGCACTATCTAGAGAGAGTTAAGCTACTACTACCAGCCGAGGAGGCTGCTGATAGACTTGCAGGTAGTATGCTTGCTTTTAAATAAAGCTCGGGAGTGATAATAACCAGAGTATTCAATTTTTAGCTGTTCCTTATGATCCAAAATCCATGTTTGTTATTATTATTACAATTATTATTAAGAATTGAAGCTGCAAAGCGGGGGAAAGAGAAAGAAAGCCTTACCTGGAGCTGCTACTTAAAGACGAAGACGATGGTGATGGAGGGCTGGCAAACCAATGTTACTTTCTTTCCCTCTACTTCTGTTTTTTGTTCACTTCACCTCTGTTCTTGCTTTTCTCTGCTTGTTTTCTCTCTCTTTTTTTCTTTTTTCTTTTTGCTTTCTCTTGTTCCCTCTGTGTCTCTCTGTTCTTGTTCCTCTTGGTCTCTCTCTGTATTATCTGTGTTTGTTCATTTCGTCTGTGTTTTTTTTGTATTATCTGTCTGTGGTTCTCCCCTTCTTTGTGGCCTTTCTCTGTTCTTCTTGGTTTCTCTGGGTTTGTCTTTGGTTGGTTGGATCAACAACCTGCGGTGAGGGGAAGTTAAAGTTCCCTTTTGCTGGAGGAAGGTCATAAGTCTCTCTGTCTTCTCTATGTCTCTGTTTTTTCCCCCCTGCCTCTTCATCTCTGTGTGTTGTGGTCTTTATAGGGCAAGAGAATGCCCCTTCATCTCTCCCAGGATAGTGTGGAGATTAGCACGGTTCAATCGTGCTTGAGAAAAAAAAAGCTGCTGGATACAGACGTGACATCTTCACTTCATACTCAACTGGAGTGTTCATTTTTATATAATCCTCCATCTTATAATCCTCCATCTTGAACTTCTTGAAAATCTCCATTCCTAACTTATCTTGGCTTATAAAAATTTTATCCTCTTCTTGTTTCATCTTAATCCCCAAGTAGTATTTGTTATGGAAAAGAAAGGAGACATTGCTTACCCAATTCATGTCATTGTTAACTATTGTATAACAAAATTATTAAATATTGTATATATAGATATTGACAACCTAACAACAAACAAAAAAATACACTGAATTTTTGTCAAAAGGCTAAGAGGAAAATTTTACTATAACAGAAAGTAGTACAGTCTTGAAGAATTCTTAAATCCTGTGTAACTTGAATTCATAACATAACTCAAAGAAAAGAAAATCAAGACCCCAAAGCGGGAGCAAATTACACCAACACTTTGTTCCAATTTCCAAAATCCATTCCGAATCACTAATCATCATCAATGACGAACAAGACAATCTTGATAAATGAGATTTTACTCTGTAATTTTAATGTATAGCTATCAACGACCTGAAACATGCAAATTAAAATTCAAAGTGTGAGCATTGAATTTCTTGTCAGTTTACACCTTTCTGTGGTGTTTCCTCTTTCCATTGATTGAAGAGCGTCTAAAGGGAAAAACTGAAGAGGCAAAAGTTCTGTTGTACAGTGAAAGAGAGCATGAGAAATACACAAAAACAGAGATGCATGAATCCTTCTCCACTAGCGGCTCTCGTCCATCGGATCATTGTGGTTTCAAGACTGATGCCCAATCATTGCCCTCTTTGTTCGATTCCTCAGACCTTTTGGAAATTGCAAATTCCATATAAAAGATGACCCGAGTTTTAGAATTTACCCCGGGGGCAAGTCTGTGCAAGGGCATAAGGGGACGGAGGATTTGACAAGGGCTGAGGGGTGGGTGAGATGTTATGTCAAGAAATGATTTTGAAAAAATTCTTTATATTTTTTGAATAACTAAGATAGGAGTCTTGATCAGGGCAAGAACATAGGCTCTCTAAGACGATTGACCAGAAGGAGAGAAGGAAGGCTAATTCCGCTACACATTGACTCTTAGTCTCAAAGAAGAAACAATTACTTGGCTCTATATCCTTAGCACATCAAACACTGCTTTGCACATTGCTGCACTCCTCGGTCATGCCGAGTTTGCCATGGCGGTGATGCAATGCTGTCCTCATTTACCAGTTTTTGTCTTTCTGCTCATCAGACATGTACATGCTTCATTTAAGGAAACTATCTATACACAACCGCGCTAAGTTATTTCTGCTTCTGCTTCTTCTTCTTTTTATAATAGTCGAGTATTATTATAGAAAGGTGGTAGAGCCAAAATTAGAGGCTATCTAGCATAAAATAAAAACAGAGGACAGGGGGACGAAGTAATAAGGAATCTCTAAACAAACCCACATATCTGTACGTAAAGCTTTTTTTCATTTGTGTTCAATGGATTGAGAGCCGGGAGAGGTGTTATTAAATCTGGTCTAGCTTAACAGGTGAACTTGATGGTATAAAGAATTTAGTATTTTACTCTCAAACTAGGTTTTATTAAATTAGATAAGAGTTGGTCCGATTAAACTATATTAATTTATTAGGTCAGCATATGGTCCAGTTAAAATCGAAATGAAACTAGATTTGACTTTTCAAGTATTTTTTAAAATGACTTTGTTATAATTATTTTTAAAAAATATCTTAAAATAATATTATTTTAAATTGAATCACTCAATCTATAACTTGAATAGGTTTTATAAGTATAATGAGAGATAAAAAAGAAAGAAAGAAAGATAAAGCAGTCCCTAAAAATAATACAAAAAGAAACAATAGTGAGAGATAGATAAGAAAACAGATGTGGATCATTTTTTATTACTAAATAAACTTATGTTACAAAGTTATAGTTATTAATATTAAATTCAAAATACATACATATTGCACATATTTAAATATGTTAAGTGGTTTAATAAATTGGATGACAATGATGGATACATAAGACTTGACTTGCTATTTTCTTTATGGAAATAACGTGTGGAAAATCATGCCTTAATTTTGATAGCGATGGCAAAATCAAACAGTATCATTAATAAAATAAACCACAAATAATAATATTTATAAAATACTTCTTGTCATTATCATGTCAACAAGTCTTTTTTTTTTCTATTTCTAAAGTAATTATTAGTATTTTTTGTAACACAATCAACAAGTAAAAGATGGATGTAGTGTCAAATGGGTCTATGAGACCATTGCTATCTGCATTTTTTCTGGGTTAGTGGAATGGTCTGTAAAATCATTGTCATCTGCATTTTTTCCACGATAGAGGCCAGTGGGATGGTCCATGAGACCATTGCTATCAAGCATTTTTTGTTTTCTCTACGAGACGGGTCCATGAGAACATTGCCCTATAAGCTTGAGAAGGGGTACTATGCTTTAATTTCAATTTAGTGTATAAAAAGGAATTAAATGCTTAAGCATAAAAAATAAATCTCAAGCTTTAGAATGCAACCCCCTATTAGTTAATGGAAAATGGACCTTTGATTAATATATGACGCATCTTTCAATGGAAATTCAAATCCTTTACTAGAATTAGATACTCTCTTTCTCCAATACCCTTTTTTTTTTGTATTTGTTTTCTGGTTATATTTACTTTTTTTTATCAATATTCCTAACGTAAATTACTATGTATTTTGAATCTTGAAGGATTGAGAGATGGGAGACAAAAAAGAAAGAGAGACAAGACAGTTCAGAAAAAAAAAACAATAGTGAGAGACAAATGAGAGAACAAAAATGGAGCAGTTTTTATTAACTAAATAAACTTTATAATTACTAATATTAAAATCAAAATATGTACATATTGCAAATATATATATATATATAGCTTAACAACATTAATCAATTCTTAATATCTTTCATTTTATATATGTTAAAAGTAAATATTAAAACCTATTATATTAGTTAGTTATAATTATTCTAACTAATTCATATTTATTTTGATATTGATGTCTCCATCTATTTACAACAGGAGAAAAGAAACGTCAATTGCTTTTATTGTCTCTTCTTGTCTGGAAGATAAGGAATGCAAATATTCAAAGTTGTTTGAGTGCCACCCATTTTAATAGATTTTTAATTTTTTTATATTAGTATACAAATTTTTTTATTATTATATCAATTAAATATACTTTTTTCTTGTTTTTTTTGATGGTGTGACTTTGATCAAATGCAAATATTCTCTCCATCCAGTTTTTGCCCCACCACTAAGATGGCTCCCTGTAGAGACAAATTTGGTCCATCTTTTGGTTTCTAATTTCATGGTTTTGGTTTGATTTATTTTCTGTCATTCTCCGAATATCTTTTTCCTTGATAGACTTTTCCTGAATATGGCCCGGTTGGTACCGTGTTTCAAAATAAAAATAGAATAAAATTTAATTTTTTATTTAAAATTATTTTTTAAAATTTTTTGATATACTTTAACTTTTTATTAATTTTAGTATATAAACTTTTATTTTCTCATATCATTGTACCCATTTTTTTTGTATCATATCAATCATATATTTTCATAAAAAGTCCATCGGTTTTCATGTTTTTCCCGATGATGTGACTTTGAATTAAATAACTTTGAGTTTGGGTTATCTTGGGGGAAACGTTCCCTCCAAAATAATAATTATTTTTATAAATAAATAATATTTTCTAATTATTTTGTAACAATCCCCTTCTATAATTTTCATGCTTCATCCATTTATATAAGTAATAGTAACACAGAATATATATGAATAAATCTCAGTAATGTTGTTTTTAAAGTTTATATAAAATATTTCATTCTCATCCAAAAAATATTAAAAAGTTAAGAAAGAAAATCCAAATTAATAAAAATAAAAGGTATATGAACCTTCGAGTGCCATCTATTTTACTACATAGACCAGATATTTATCAACCACTTCACCACCGTGAGTTATATTTTTTTAATAAAAAAATTAAATATAAATTTTTTTAACATGTTTTTTATTTAGATGGGGCTATTAATTTAGATGTTGATGGTGTTAGTAACCATGTTTTTCTTGGAAGGATGGCAACCTCTTGATTGCTTGAAAATATACATATTTTTTAGTTTAAATTATTAAGATGGGGCTATTATTGTTACTTTTTATTCAATAAACTATAACGCTAATAAAAACTTCTTTTGTTTTGAGAACAAAGAAAAATTACATAATTCAAAAAACATATTTTACTTTTATAATTTTATTTATTGTTTCTTTTTGTTAATTAATAGTTATTTTTATTATCTTATAATTGACTAAAAATTTCCAAACTTTTCTTATAACTAGTTTTAACTATCCCTAATTTGTGACAATAATATAGATAAAACTATAGACAAAGTGAAGAAAATAGAACAAACTATAGTTTTAACTACCCACTAATTAATTCCTTGAGGAGGAAGAGTGGGAGATTCTCAATTTTTTGAAAGGCTACTATTGTACTATTTATCTTGAAAATCCCTTGAATTTATTCACATCAAATTTAAAATTTAGAGAAATTAAATCTATGATTTACTTATAAATAAATTTTATTGTTAATATTCTTATTACTCCATAGTTACTTTATATAAACCTTACATTTATTCGAGAAATCAATGTAAACAAATTTATTGTCAGACACTAGTTTATCAAGTACTTAAATAGAAAAAAAATCAGAAGATATAAAGTATAAGTATTTTATATATCTTTACTGTTCAGAAATTAAAAATAAAATAAAATCAATCCAAACTCATCTAAAAACATTAACTGTGACATCATCATCCTAATAATAAAACTAATGAAAATATTTTATTCATCTGATTTTGTGGTATAAGTATTCAAATTGAAAAAAATGTCCATGTTTCTGGTATTAATGTCTCTATTCATTTACAGCCAGAGAAAAGAATGTTACCTGCTTTTATTGTTTCTTCAAAATAAATTATGTAAATATTCAAAGCTATTCAAGTCCACCTATTTTAGTAGATTTTTATTTTTTTATAGTAGTATACCAACTTTTTTTTTATTATATATCAATTAAATACCTTTTTTTTCTTGTTTTTTGTGATGGTGTGACTTTGATCAAATGAAATTGAGTTCGGGTTTTCCTCTGGAATAAATAATTGTTTTGATAAATAAATAATTCTCTCTCCATCAAGTTTTTGCCCCACCACTAACATGGCTCACTACAGTGACAAATTTGGTCCATCCTTTGGTTTGATTTATTTTCTGTCATTCTCCGAATATCTTCATTTCTTGATAGACTTTTCCTGGATATGCCCCGGTTGGCCAAATAAAAATTGGATAAAACTTTATTTTTTATTTAAAATTATTTTTTTATATATTTTTTAATTTTTTAATATGTTGATATCAAAAATATTTTTAAAAAATAAAAATTATATTAATTTAATATATTTTTAAGTAAAACATACTTTAAAAAATAATAATTTTTTTTATTTGTTTTCTAGTTATATTTAATTTTTCATCAACATTCATGACGTAAATTGCTATTTATTTTGAATCTTGAAGGATTAAGAGATGGGAGACAAAAAAGAAAGAGAGACAAGGCAGTTTAAAAGAAAAAAAAAAAAAGAACAATAGTGAGAGAAAGAGGAGAGAACAAAAGTGGAGCAACTAAATAAACTTTATAATTACTAATATTAAATTCAAAATATGTACATATTGCAAATATTTAAACATATCATGTGGTTTAATAGAAATGATTTTTTTAAACATATATAGCCTAACAATTAATCATCTCTTAATATCTTTCATTTTATATATATTAAAAGTAAGTATTAAAACCTATTATATTAATTTGTGAATGTATTAACTCGGATGTGAATTATATTTTTAAAATGTTTTTTTTTTAATTTTATACACTACAACTAACTTAAGAAAATCATGTTAATCAGGATCATAGAGTACAAAAGAAAATATTGATTTGCATAAAAATAATTAACCGAAACTTATATTCCTACCCAAGTTAAGTCATCTTTGGGAAGAACATGAATAAAAGGTTAATGCTAGGCACCCCAAGTCAAGTCTTCTCTATGGATCCTTAATTTGTCCCTAAATATATCAATGGGTTAGATTGTATATAAATTGAAAAACTACCGTATTCGACAGAAAGATATATCAATGGGTTAGATTGTATATAAATTGAAAAACTAATTAATTTTTTTATCCAAATAACTTTAAGGATGCACCTCTAATTATATTAATATAATATCTTTAAAAAATTCCCTATACTACTGTATTTCTCCAATAGCGAAAATATATGGTGGCAATCCTCCAATCTCAAGAGTACACGAAATAAGTATTTTATAAGTACTTAGCCATCATGCTTTTTATTTTTTTCCTCAGGATGGGTCCGACAAACAATAACCATCATGCATTTATGAGTTCGTGAGACCATTGTCATATGCGCTTTGGTCCCCGATAGCGTTGCTTTTCCTCAAGATAAGTTCGTGAGACCATTTCCATCATGCATTTATGAGTTCGTGAGACCATTTCCATCTGCATATTGGTTCCTGAGACCGTTGCCATCATGCATTTTTCCTCGAGGTGAGGCCGTGAGACCATTTCCAACCATCATGCGTTTTTTCCACGAGGTGGGTAATTTGTAAGCTTGTTTAATTCTTGTTCCTTAATTAAGAAGGGATAATATACTTTAATTTAAACATATTAATGTGGTTTAATAGAAATGATTTTTATAAACAAGTATGCGAATGATAATATTAAAAATATTATTGTTTCAATAATTGAGAAACAAATTAAAAAAACTATAGTTATAATAGCAAGCTAGAAATATCACTAGTTTTAACTATTCCTAATTTGTGACAATAATATAGGTAAAACTATAGACAACATGAAGAAAATAGAACAAACTAGCTACCTACTAATTAATTCCACGAGGAGGAAGAGTGGGAGATTCTGAAAGGTTAATATTGTACTATTTATCTTGTAAATCCCTTGAATTTATCCACATCAAATTTAAAATTTAGAGACATTAAATCTATGATTTATTTATAAATAAATTTTATTGTTAATATTCTTATTATTCCATAGTTACTTTATGCAAACCTTACATTTAATTATTCTGTAAATAAATTTATGGTCAGACACTAGTTTATCAAGTACTTAAATAGAAAAAAAAATCAATTAGAGTGCTTGAATGAAAAAAATATTAAATATAAGTATTTTACATATCTTTACTATTTATAAATTAAAAATAAAATAAAATCAATCCAAACTCATCTACAAAAAATTAACTATGACATCATCATCATTATGATAATAGAATTAATAAAGATATTTTATTTATCAGATTTCATGAAAATAAATATTCAAATTGAAAAAAAAAACAATTGTTGTCCAAGTTTTTGGTATTGATATCTCCATCCATTTACATAATAACATCACCTATTTTTATTGATTCTTCTTGATTTTTTATAGGTTTTATAAGTATAATGAGAGAAAAAAAAAAGATAGATAAAGCAATCCCCAAAAATAGTACAAGAAGAAACAATAGTGAGAGATAGATAAGAGAATAGATGTGGACTAGTTTTTATTAACTAAATAAACTTATATTATAAAGTTATAATTATTAATATTAAATTCAAAATGCATACACATTGCACATATTTAAATATGTTAAGTGGTTTAATAAATTAGATTTTGACTGGGTTGACTAAGTTGTTGATTGATTTATTTGGAGATTAACTTATTAATCTTGAATTTAATTTAATAATGCTGACTAAAACAAAAAAATAATTGAATTACATAAAAGCAATTAACCGAAAACTTGTATTCTTCTTATAAAGTAACCCAATGTTAGTTTTTTTAATGAAAAAATATGAATAAAAGGTTAACGCTAGGAAGCTCACTTTGCATGACAATGATGGATACATAAGACTTGTTACTTTCTTTATGGAAATGAACAACAAATAATAATATTTTTAAAATACATTTGTCATTATCATGACAATAAGTCTCTTTTTTTTTTCTTTCTATAGTTCTTATCAGTCTATTTTTTATAACATAGTCAACACGTAAGATTGATAGAAATTTGCAGTGTGAGATGGGTTTGTGAGACTATTGTCATTTGCATTTTTTTCATGATATAGAATAGCGGAATGGTCCATGAAACCATTGCTATCAATTGTTTTTTGTTTTTTCTACGAGACGGTTCATGAGACCATTGCCCCATAAGCTTGAGAAGGGTTAATATGCTTTAATTTCAACATTAATCAATAACTCTTAATATCTTTCATTTTATATATATTAAAAGTAAATATTAAAACCTATTATATTAGTTAGTTATAATTATTCTAACTAATTCATTTTTATTTTGATATTGATATCCCCATCCATTTATAGTTAGAGAAAAAAATATTACCTGTTTTTATTTTCTCTTCTTGTCTAAAAGATAAGGCATGTGAACATTTAGAGTTATTCAAGTGCCAATCATTTTAATAGATTTTTTTTATATCAATTAAATACTTTATTCTTGTTTTCTTTGATGGAGTAACTTTGATCAAAAGAAAATGAGTTTGGGTTTTCCTCCAGAATAACTAATTCATATTTATTTTGGTATTGATGTCTCCATCTATTTATAGCCGGAGAAAAGAACATTACTTGTTTTTATTGTTTCTTCTTGCTTGGAAGATAAGATATATGAATATTCAAGCTGTTTGAGTGCCACTCATTTTAGTAAATTTTTATTTTTCTTATATTAGTATACCAATTTTTTTATTATTATATTAATTAAATACCTTTTTTCTTGTTTTCTTTGATGGTATGACTTTGATCAAATGAAATTGAGTTTGGGTTTTCCTCCAGAATAAATAATTGTTTTGATGAATAAATAATTATCTCCCATAGAGACAAATTTGGCCCATCTTTTGGTTTTTAATTCCACGATTTTGGTTTGATTTATTTTCAGTCATTCTCCGAATATCTTTGTTCCTTGATAGACTTTTCCTGGATATGCCCTAGATGGTATTGTTTTTCAAATAAAAATCAGATAAAATTTGATTTTTTTATTTAAAATTATTTATATATATATTTATTGAATTTTTTTAATATACTGATATTAAAGTATTTTTTAAAAAAAATAAAAAAAATATATTATTTTAATTTATTTTCAAATAAAAATACTTCAATTATTATCCAACTTTAAATCTAACTTGAATTCAGCTAGTCGTTGTTAACTATTTGATTTTCACTATAATTAATTGCTTTATCACGTTGACGCCAGCAGTCAACAACTATCTTACATTCCCTTGGCATCGAATTCCATGCCTTTGCAAAATATCAAAGGCTCCAGTGCCTCTCTAGTAATAATTAATTTTATTTTCCCCCAAATACATGTTTTAATTATTTATCGAAATAATTAAATTAATTACACCAAAAAAACAAAACAAATTGATGCAGTTACCATACAATTCCACAATTAATTGTTTTTTCGATTGGATAACTCTTGAATCATCAAGTAGTGAAACACAAAAAGAATCAAGAAAATAAAGAATAATCAAAGTGCAATGTGAGATCGGTTTGTAAGACCATTGCTATCAGGAGTTTCTTCGAAAGGGATGATAAGAGTCAGTGAGACCATAATATATATATATATATATATATATATATATATATATATATATATATATAAATATATATATATATATAATTTTTATAT
>Ga0325402_1001477_pt1 | contig 19329 bp, 11 predicted proteins | sample PopdelMetagenome_22_FD_207212 | JGI IMG/M metagenome (GOLD analysis project Ga0325402, IMG submission 207212) | Populus deltoides microbial communities from Bellville, Georgia, United States - Xylem-PdKOR-R3 | ecosystem: Host-associated > Plants > Phyllosphere > Stem > Wood/Secondary xylem...
CGCGCTTTGTTTTATTTTTTTTCTCTTTGCGTTTTGTATTTTTTCTGTTATGTGCTCAATTTGTGGACCATTACTATAAAATGCAAAATATGTTGTGCAGCGTTTCTTTTATTTCTGTCTAAAAATAGTAAATAATAATAAAAGGATAAACAAAAGGAAAATGGCATAGGAAAATTCTTCTTCAAGTTTAATTTTTTGCGAACTTATTCATTGACGTCAGAGTTAGGAACATTGCATTTTTTTAGGTTTGTGCAATATTTATCAATGCTAGAGTTGGAAATATTCGAATGAACTATTCATTGACGTGCAGAGTCAGGAACATGATAAGAAGAATAAAAAAAAGAACAAATTCTTAGCAATTTTAGACAAAAGCAGCAATGCAGTCTGCCTCGAGTATGACGCTCAAGGGATGATAACATCTTTCCTTTTGCGTAACCAGTCTCGTACCATATAATCTCTGTTGATTAGTTAGGGTTTCTAGTGATCATTATACTAGGTGATGACTCATTGAACTAGACACTTTCCGCCAAAAATAAAATGCCAGATATTTGTTCTTTTTCTTTGGAAATTTTTAAGGTCGTTGCGTGTCCGAATTTGACAAAACTAAAATAATTAAAAAGAATATTACGCTCATCCTAAGTTAGTCCCTACTTCGAGGAGATTCATGGACTTATTATTGACCTTATTTTTATTTTATCAAAACGTGGTGCTAAGCTGACACTAGCCCCTAAAACTAGAAGACAAGCTGTTCTAACCATTAAAATCTAAGTTTTCAAAACATGACACTAACTTGATGAAAATGCATTGACTCATTACTAAACTTGTTTTAAGGTTAAAAAAAAAAAAACATGTGCTAGCCCTCCGTTGATCCCTAAAAGCTAAGAGACATATTGACCAAGATGTTAAAACCCAAACTTAATAGCAAAACATGATACTAACTCGATGAAAACTCGTCGACATTGTTTTTGTTCTTTTTTCATAAATAAATATTTACACCCACACACATATACATGAAATGACAAAAATATAGTTTTATGAAATGAAATTAACGCTAATAACAAACCAATAAAAATAATATAAAATCAAAATAAAATAACAAAATACATGGGTGAATAGTAACCTACTTCTGAAAATGAATTTCTACATTAATATATATACATAAAGAGGCAATAGTATAATTTTATGAAACAAAGCTAACATGAATGTGAAGTCAATAAAAATAAAATAAAAATATATGAATGAATAGTGTCCATACATGAATAGTAACATGTTCATTATTTTTACACTTGAATAGTAAAAACATGCAAAAACCCTACTATAAAAAGAAAAGAAAAGGAAGAATGACTTATGTTAACATGATCATATTAGTTATCTTATTCGAATAATGCTAATACTTGTAAATGTTGTCATGTATTTATGATTATAACTTATGTTAACAACAAATCAAGTTCCTTTTATAGCATAGGTGTCGGTTATACCATACGATTGAGTTATGAAAGTGCTAAGTATTTGTTGTACCAAGGGTTATACAACATAAATTTAGATTAACCATTGTTGTGATGTCACGGTCGCACAAATTAATTACCTTAGCTTTAAACACAACACACAAGATAGTATAGAGCAAGCAAGGAGTCGATCACACGAGGAAGATTCAAGTCAGATTTTTATGCTATATGATATGCAATTTGAGGGGGGGTTTGGACATTATCTAGGCTAAAGCAAAAGAAAACAGAAAACTATCAAACAAAATTTAATAAAATTAGAAAATTATCAAGAAAACAAACCTTGGTTGCAAGCACACATCCACCTACAGAAATCAGAACTGATCATGAAAATGAAACATCAGTTTATATTCTGAATATTTATCTCTTCTTAACATTGGTTAGTTAACAGATCCGCCGTATAACTAACCCTAACCATCAAACAACCACAGTGTCCGCACTAGTAATTTAATTCAATGGCAGCCTTAAGAACTAGATAAGTTGATTAATCAAGAAAACATAACTGTTCGCGGTCTATATTTGATTTGATTAAATGTTCTCCCTAAGATTAATAACGTAGATCCGCCATAATTATTAAACTCAGTTGCTTCACAAGTTCATATACCATAACTCCGGTTTTGATATCAAACTTAGCAATAGATTGTCTACAATATAACTTAGAGTCCACTCTAGCAATTAAAATAAACAATCATAGAAAAAATAAGCATACGAGAACAAACATATTCATCATATAAACTGGAAAGAAAAGGTAAAATAAATCTCACAGTTTTTCAAATCCGAAGGTTTCCATGTCCTTGCAATCAAGAAAAAGTGTTTAGCCTTGCATGTTTGTTGAACAACTAATCAAAAAGAAGGAAGAATGTATAATTTTGAGTTTCTTAGAGGAAGGGGTGTTTTTCTCCTCTTGGTTGGCTGCCCCCCTTCTCTTCTCTCATTCTTTTTATATCCTAGGAAACCCTAGTCTCTATTTTACAAAATAGTCCTCCCTTAAGTAGACTGTTTACATTTAAGTACTTCAATAACTATTTTCCTAAAAAATAAGAAATAGCCTTGCATGAAATCTTCAAGCTTTGACTTAGAGGAGCTAAATTGCTGAAATAAAAATTTGGATATCAGTTTAGATGCTTTAGAACATAATTTGGACTCGTTTCTTCACGAAACCTGTTTGCTGGCAGAATTCAATTGTCATCTTTGAAAAATCATATCTCCCTCACATGACATATTTTTTAGCTTAAATTTGGAGATTTTATAGACCTTTGAGTCATGAATCCAAAACAATTGAGTTTGCATCAATTGGACTTCTTTAGCTCCAGATATTAAAGTCGAAATGGATGAAGGTCAACATTGGTAGATTGCGAGATTTGACTTTAAAGGCTGTGATTTCCATGCTCTTCCTTATTTTATTTTCTTACCTTCGATGTCCAGAAAGGTATGGATGTTAGCTTTTTAATGCCACTATAATCACTTCATTTCAACCTCTACAACTCACGCTCTGCACAAAACATCAACTGAAGGTCAAATCTGCCAATTATCTCCAATTTACTCCTTTTTGCATCTTTCATCCAAAAGTGCCTTCAAAACATAAAACAAAGAATATCAAGGCATTTTATATATAAAACATAGGCAAAACACTAGTTAAATGTGGGTGAAACTATCAAATAATATGGATGCATCAACCATTTAACAAGCAAAGTATTAAAAGTGAACAAAATAACAAATACAAAACATGTTAGTATCAAACATTGAAGTCCATATTGAGTTTATACTATTCTTATTCTTACACAATGTAACCTTTTCACCTTGACATAATAAACTTAGTTAAACATAATGAAGAGAGAAACATAAATAAACAAGATAAGAACGTAAATAAGATATAAGTTAACTAAGTAAATATAAGTTAACTAAGTAAAGGAAAGGAAATGAAAAGCATAAACAAGAGATTAATATAAACAAAATTTAAGCATTACAAAAATATAAAGAGAGAGAGCAAGAACATGATCTTGATCTGAAAACCAAGATGCCTAAATGCATGGAAAATACCTCCTTTTATAGGCCAAAATTCGGAACTATTGATTTGATGACTAATTGTTGAGTGGGTGGCCACTTCTTGACTTGGTGACAATCCTTATCTTCTTGTCTGAACAAAATGCAATTGCTAACATCAGAATTTGAACAGATAGTCCTCATGAAAGTTCTGGAAAATTATCTCAGTTTTCTAACAAAACAAGAATCGGTACATTTGGATTTCTAGAACTCGAGATATGGATTGAACACTGAATAGTGTCTAGGCTGCAGGACAGATTCTAACTTCTCCGTTGTTGCTGCCATTTGAACTCGAAAATGGCACTTTTAAATCTTGGACTCTCATGAAAGTTTTAGGCCTATGTCTTAGCTTTCCATACATATAAACCAGACCTAAATCCAAGTTTTACAGCTCTAGTTATGATCCAATAACCAAATGGTGTTCTGATTTGAATTCAACCAGCATCTCTTTTCTAAACTTAGCCCTCTCTTTGTCTTCTCAAGCATCAAATCCTTTATGTCAAGTTCTCTACTTAACAAAGTCTTCAACTTGTTGACCTCACAAATACTCTTTGCAACAATTAACATACCATCCATATAAAACAACAAAAAAAAATAAATGAATCATCATCAATGCACTTTACATAAGCACAACATTCATGCTCGTATTTTTTATAGCCAATCTAGATCATGTATCAGTCAAATCATTTGCTTTACCTTAGAGACTGCTTCGTCCTATAAAGTGATTTCCTCAACTTATAGAATAAGTGTTCCTTTTTAGGTGGACTAAACCCCTCTGGTTGTACCTTATAAACATGCTCTTTCAAATCACTATGGAGAAAAATTATCTTGACATCTATCAGCTCTAACTACATATCATAAAGTGTTATCAAACCTAACACTACCCTAATGGAAGTGTGTTTGATCTCAAGGGTAAATATCTTATCATGGTAGACCCCTTTCCCTTAAGAGTAACTATTTGCTACTAGACGAGCCTTGAACTTCCCACCCTTTTTATATTGATTCTTTCTTCTTATACACTCATTTATATCATATCACCCTCTTCTTCTTTAAAAGCTTTACCAACTCCCATGTTTGGTTCTTATGTAAAGACTATATTTTTTTCCTCCATGGTACCCATCCATTTCTTTTCTCATGGTTATGTTATGCCTCCTTAAAAGTAGTAGGATCCTTACTACTAATAATGAGCGCAAAAGAAACCAAATCTTCAAAACCATACTTCGTAGATGGCTTGATAATACATCTGGTTTATAACTATATTGGCATGTTTATGACCTTTTGAATTAGAAATCCCTACATTCTAAGTATTGTCTTCTCTATCATGAGTCTTTACCTCCTCCTAAACCTCATGCTCATTGCTGCTATAATTTTTTGGTATATATTTCTTTTCTTCTTAAGTACATTGCAACATGGCTTTTTTATATATAAAAAAATATATCTCTACTCATCACCATCGTGTTTGCCTTTAGATCCTAGATTTTGAAGCCTTTTTTGATACCCTAAAAATATACATTATCTATATTTCACATCAAGCTTCGACCTCTCTTCACTAGAAACATGCACATAGGCTGAAAATCCAAACATTCTCATACCACAGTAGTCTATTGTACTGTTTGTCCATACCTCTTCTTCTATTTTCATATCTAGTGCTACTATAAATGATCTTTTAATCAAGAAGCATCTCATATTCATTGCTTCTACCTAAAAGTTCTTAGTAAGCCCTGCATTCATCCTGAGACACCTTGCCTTTTCAATTATTATTATGTTCATCCTTTTTGCTATAATGTTTTGTTGTGGTGTTTTCGTACTGTAAAATGTCTCTTGATTCCATGCCGCTCACACAACTCCATGAACTTTGAATTTGTGTACTTAGTACCAATGTCTGACTTGAGGCATTTGATGTTCCTCATTGTCTAGTTTTCTACTTCAGCTTTACACACCTGAACTTGACAAATTTTTATGACTTGTATCACATGAAGTAAGCCCAAACCTTTTGTGAGTAGTCATCAACGAAAATCTTGACATACATATGTCTTCCTCGTGATGCTACCTTTACTGAATCCTAAACATCTGTATTAACATAGTCAATAATTTTTTTGTCTTATGTGTTGAACTACATCTTATTTTATTTTCCAATAACACAATACCTGCAAAAACTAAGCTTGCTTGTTTTGACATCCTTCAATAGATTCTTCTTATAAAGCTCCATCATCTCATGTTCATCCATATAGCCTAATCACATATACAACAAGATTGTGCTATTTGACTCAGATTATGCAGCTACACCTCTACCTACAAATATGACACCTATCAATCTATAAATATTTCATGCTAAATTTTACCGTTTCATCATTGTTATAATACCTTTATTACTTTACTTTCAAACTTGAAACTAAAACCATTATGATCTAAAGTGCCCAATAAAATCATATTCTTCCTTAAATATGATATATGTCTAACATCACACAAAATTATAATAACATCATTAAACATTTTAATTTTTACATTCCTCATTCCAACAACTTTGCATAAAGCATCATTACCCATCATAATAGAACTAGAATTTACTAGTTTGAAGGTGTCAAATCAATCTTTATTGGGTGCCATGTGATAAAAGCATGACAAATCGAGTATCCAAGAATCTGTGAGATGATCTAAATTGGATGAAACATAAATTATATCCCCATCATCGCTCTTTGAGTCTTCTTTTATCACTACATTCACATATTTTGATAAACCCTATTTATTCTCAGCATCCTTTTTTTTCTCCAAAAATTCTAGTTTTATGTGCCTGTTTTTCCCACACTTATAACATTGCATGTCCTTCCGCTTTCTAAATTTAGACCGAGCTTTGTTATTACTTGATCTGCTTCTAAACTTGTTTCTCTCAAATTCCTGATTACTCCTCACCACAAGACCTTCACCCTATGAATTCTCATTCTAAACCTATGGGAAAAATTTATATAATTAATAAGGGAAAAATTATATTAACTAAGTAAGGTGAATATTTAAATTAAGGGGAAGATGATAGAGGTGGAAAAAAATTAAAATAAAATGAGTTATGAAAAATACCTAAAAAAATAAAACAAATAGAATCACGAATTAAAACAGATTAAAGGAATACATGATGAAAGACATATAAGGACATGTAGTTTAACAAAATTCGATATGGCCTAGTTTAAATTTGATGAAAATAGGTCTTTTAATCAAATTGTTGACGATAGATACTCGCTCTGTCTTTACATCTTTCCTTTTTATAATTCTCCAATCAATAGGACTTGTCTAAGGATATTTTTAGATCATTAATGAGACTTTGGTTTCTTTGTTTGTGCAATGGCTCCATTGTTATCACATTACAGGGCTACTAGATTAACAATGCTATGAACTATAACTAGTTTAGTGATTAACTTCTTGATCCAAACATCCTCTTTTATTCCCTCAAACATAAAGGTGTACTTAACTTTAGTTATAGAATCTATTTTGGTATTTATTTGAAACTCTTCTAACTTACAACACCATTATTTATAGTAAAATATAACCACATTGGATTTTCTATTTTCAATATCTTATTGAAAACTAGCATTTAAATAACTATGAACTACTAGTTCATCCCATTCATAGACAAAAAAAAAATCTTAATTCTTCTTAAGTATTTAAGAATACTTTTAACTATCTTTTAGTGACTCTCACTAGAATTAAATTACCCTTTATGCTCAAAGTATAAGATACATCTGGTCTTGTACATAATATCACATATATTATAGATCTTATATTCGTAGTATGTGGAATCATTTTCTTCTTATCTCTCTAAATTTATGTTTTAGGGCACATATCGTTATAGAGATGTATCATATATGAAATAGGTAAATATCCTTTCATACTAAATAATTTTAGCATTTTGTCTATGTACGTGGATTTAGACAATACAAACAACATTTTTGGATCTATCTTTATAGATCTTTATTCCTAGTATATGGGTTGTTTCTCTCATATCTTTCTTTGAAAAATTCTTGGAAAACCATATATTTACTAGCTAGAGTAAAGAAACGTCATTTCCTATTAATAATATGACTTTTACATATAATATTAGGAAAACAACTCCACTTCTACTAACCTTTTTATAAACACAAGCCTCATCCGTGTTTTTTTATAAAATCAAACTATTTAATTATCTTATTAAAATAGATATTTTAACTCCTTGAAGCTTGCTTAAGTCCATAAATGAGTTTTGATAGATTACATACTTTGTTGGCAAATTTTTTAGATTCAAAACTTTCAAGTTGTGTCATATACACATCTTCTTAAAGATTCTTATTCAGGAATATAATTTTTATATTTATTTATCAAATCTCATAATCATAGTATGTAGCTATAACAAGTAAAATCTTCATGGATTTTAACATAGTTATTGACAAGAAGGTCTCATTAAATTCAACTTATTTGTTTTTATTTGTAACATTTGGCAACTAATCCAGCTTTGTACATTGCTTTTCATGCTAATCTTTCTCTTAAAAACTAGCTAACATCCAATGGGTTTTATCCTTTAAAATGGATCAACCAAGGTCCATACCTAGTTAGTGTACATGTAATCCATTTTAGATTTCATGGCCTTAAGCCATTTCTTAGATTTAATAGCAAATATTAGTTCCATGTAATTAGTAAACTCATCAAGTATAAGAAACTTGTCATTTTCAGCTTTCATGAAAAGTTCATATCTCATTGGTGTGTATGACATTTCCTACCATATCTATAGAGATCTTATGTTTATTAAGCTTTAGGTTGTACATCTAATATTATAGCCTCGGGTTTAGGTTCCATTTGAATTTCAGTTTGTGATTCTTGAACTTCTTCAAGTTTTATTTTCTTCTTATTACTCTTTTAAAGAACAATTTTTTTTCTAGAAATGTAGCATGTTTTTAGACAAGTATTTTTAATTAATGGGATGATATAAATAATATCCAATAGTTTCTTTTGGATATCCCACAAACTTATATTTATCTGACTTAGCTCATAGCTTTTTAGATATAATACGCTTCATGTAAGCGTCATGTATCAAATCTTTTACATATGATAAGATTAGTCTCTTAACATTTCATATCTTATATGGAGTCTTATCAATATATTTGGATGGAACCCTTTTTTAAAAGTACGCAATATGTTATAGGGCATAGCCCTAGAAAAAAGAGGAAGGTTTGTATAGCTTATAATGGACTACATCATATCCAATAGAGTGTAATGTCTCCTTTTAGGAGGTATCTATTATAAGATAATCTCATTCTATTTTAGATAATCTTAAAAATCTTGGTTGAAGTATTCACCACCTCGATCTGATCAAAATATCTTAATACTCTTCAATTTGTATTTCAACTTCATTTTTGAATTCTTTGAACCTTTCAAATGATTCAAACTTTCATCAAATACACATTATCATATCAAATATGGTCATCAATGATAAAACATGTATATTCATTTATGGGATGAATTGTTATTGATCCATATACATTTGTACATATTAGACCTAATAATTCATTAGATCATTCACTCTTTCAATAAATGGTGTTTTGGTCATCTTACCTAGTAAATAAGATTTACCAATTTCATATGATTCATAATCAAGAGGATTAAATATCTTTCTTTATGTAACTTGGTGATCTTTGTTTCATTAATATGACCTTGTCTATAATGCCATAAATAATATGGATATTAATTATCTAATTTGTTCTTCTTGCAATTTATATTGAACTTGAGCATTTCAAGATTAGATATATACAAACCATTTGTATAAGTACCAGATCTATAAAAATCATTATTATAGAAGGGACAATATTTGCTCTTAATAACAATTTTAAATCCATTAAAAAATGGATACGAAGTTTCTAGAAAGTACTAGAGCAAAATAACAATTATCAAGTTCTAATATCAACAGCCCACTTGGTAAAGTTAACACAACAACTCTTGATTTATTACCAACTCGTAAGTCCACTTTATCTTTATTCAATCATAAACTCACATGAAGCAGAAGCTTCAATAAGCTTTTTAGCCTTCATGATTGCAAGATAATCTTTGTAGCTCCTCCTGTAGTGGCTTTCCTTGCCACAATGATGACAAGCTCTTATTCTTAATGCCCTAAGTGGGCTTTTATGCTTGGATTGCAAGACCAATTCAACGCTTGACTAATGGTCTATGAAAAATCCTAATTGATCCAATTTTTTTAAATAGTCAATCATCCTCAATACATGGGTGTTCATCGAGAAACTCATTGTCTTCTTGCAGTGAAACAATTTATTAGAGGTTTCTTACCTCTCAATTCTATTAATTGCTTCAAACAACTTTTTAAGGTACATAATTATTAAAATAGTTGATAATTTCTCAAACATAATAAAATTTATTTAATACATGTTTTTCTTAAAAACAATTTTGAAATTTTAATAAGAACATTAATCATATTAAAGTTCTTATTAACATCTTAAAAACTATATTAGGATCTATTAAATAAAAGTTTTCCGGCTTAAAAACTCCTTTTATTTTAGAAAAATTATTTTTTTCTAAACATTTTAATTAAATCCTAAACCAATTAGGATATTACAAAACACAAACAAATTTTGAACGAAACATTTTTAATTCAATCCTAATCCTATTAAGAAAATTAATTCTACAATTAATATAATCTGTATTTAAATTTTAAAATATAAAATTAATATTTTATATAAAGAGAGACAAGATTGTAATTCTATCCCAAAAGCAAAAATATAATAAGGAATGAAAGGCATAAGTAAATACATGAATTACACCCCAGAATCTTTTTGTAATAAATTATAAGTGATAGGGGTATAATAGTAATAATAACCTTAAAAATCTAAAATGACACTAGTGACTTGTTTGTTTCCAGGAATTCATTTTCCCCACTTTTCTATGTTTGGTAAACATTAGAAAAGTTGGTCAAGGAAACTGATTTCCGGTCAAATGAAAACGTAATGTTTTATGGCAGGAAAGTGTTCTCCTTTTCTTATTATAAGAAAAACACTTTCCTTTGTTGAAAAAAAAAACATGACAAGTACTGTCAAAATACAAATCCCTAACTCTATCTCTCTCTCTCTCTCTCTCTCTCTCTCTCTCTCTCAAATCTCTTACAGAATAATTGAAGCATATCTCAGCTCTTTTTCTAGGTAACTTTTTTTCCTCAAATGTCTTATTTATCTTATGTTTTCATCCTTTTTATTTCTAATATGTAGTTATAATAATGAAATAAATCTTTTGATATAATTTGCTGTGTTTTTTTCATGGTTTATCTTGTTTAATTTGCTACAACTCATGCTCTGTATTTTTTCCGGAAACCAAACACATCAAACCCATACACAAACACAGCAAACTTAGAGAATCACTTAAGCCGAAGGCGCCCTTCGTTTCGCCAACAAATAAGTCATCCTTGACGAGATTTCCCATTCCTTCCCTGCTGAGCCACCTCTCTTCGCCATTCGATATACTACCTCTGCCTTCCTTTTCTATAACATACCCAGGCAACCTATACATAGCAAACCTAAACCCCTGTATTTTTCCCAGAAACCAAACACAGCAAACCCATACATAGCAACCCATACACAATAAACCCAAACCCATTTTTCCCATGCTGTTTTGTTTGGTTTCTATGAAAAAAACACAGCAAACCCATGCTCTGTTTCTCCTTTTGTTTAATCGGAAAGATATGCTTTTAATTTTTTGTATGGTTTCTGTGAAAAAAACACAGCAAACCCATGCTCTGTTTCTCCTTTTGTTTAATCGAAAAGATATGCTTTCAATTCCACTCCATCTCTTTATCTTGCTCTTCTTTTATTCAATTGCTTCTCTTCCAGTAGAACCCGACCCACCCGATGGAAAAGCACCCTTATTTCCAGAAAATAATCCCAAATCTGTCCCCTTCCCAAATCTGCTACCTTTGGCTCTCCTTCTCTTATGCTTTCCTGTAAATGTTTTCCTTCTCTATTGATGAGTTGATGATATGCGTTTCCTATGCTTTCTGTGTGTGATGTGCATTGATGATGATGCATAGTGATGTTATGTGTGTTGTTGATGATGATGATGATGATACACAGTAATGAAAAACTGAAATGGTTTGGGTAGAAAACTTAAGACCGTGAAATATTTATATACAGAATTCATTAATAAATTATTGTATTGTTTGTTTTGGGATACAGAATTCATTATATAATTATATACTTTAAGGCATTGTTTGTTTTGGGCAAGGTTGTCAATTCCGTTTCGGTAGGTGTTTTGTTTTTTCAATTGGAATGGAATATTTCAGTTTCGGAGTGTTTTGGCGTGCCGTTTCGGGGTTGTACTATATATATATATATATATTCAACAAACATAATTCAAATTCAAGATAAATTAATTATAAATTATATAATACAAACACATTGCCAAACAAATATAATTTTAAAATTTAAAATATTTCTAAATAGTCAAGATTAAATAGATCTTTAACTTAAAGTAATTCAACTTAAACAAAATATCAAAACATTATGAAAGTAAAATGTTTTAACACAAATATTTTAAATATAAAGTTAGGACAATATTATCAAGGCTAATGGAATCTAAAGCATCCCTTGTTTTGCTCAAATTCCTACAAAGTATAAACATGAAAAAAAAACAACATGAATATAAACCATATATATTAGTGATAAATCTAATTTTAAAAAATTAATATCATTGTTATTGAAAATAGTAATTAAAAATAGTTTTTTATAATTGGGTGGTTTAATTAATTAAATTGAACAAGGTTCAATTTGATTCAATGGCTTTTCAAGAGCAGAACGGAACATGTGGAATGAAATCGGAACGTTCCAGGCGGAATTTAGCTGAAAAATCCAGAACGAACCGAGATTTAAAATGAGATGAAATTTTTTTCTGTTTTGTTCCGTTTTTTGAATTGGTTTTCGGTCATTTCAGGCGAAACAGAACGGAATTGACAACCTTGGTTTTGGGAATCAACTTCTTTGAGCATAAATTATTGTATTGATTATATAAGTATTTTATATGCTTTTTTAATGTTTATTTCCCCAAAACATTTTAGGTTTTGTTAGCAGAAACTTCACTTTCTTGTTATGGATAGTAAGATTATTCATGCAGCATGTAAGGGAGCAGTTGTAACTGTGATAGCTATAGGGGTAACTATTATTGAACAAGAAAGAAATAGAAATTATATACCAAGAGAACCATGTATAAGTGCAATTGCTCAACGAGAATTCTATATGGATACCATTTTGAATTGAGGTAATAGACATTACGTTGAACAAATTCGTATGAAACCAGTTGTCTTATATAATTTGTGTGATGTTCTCACAAGTCATGATCTATTATGATCAACTCAAAATGTGTCTATTAGGGAGCAAGTAATTGTGTTCTTACAAATTGTAGGCCAAAACCAAAGATTTCGTTTTATTAGTGGTATATACTATAGGTATGTTGAAATTATCCATCATTACTTTAGAATTGTTTTAAAAACAGTTCTTAAGTTATACAAACACCTTATTAAAGACTCAGGGGATACAATTCCCGCAAAGATAATGAATAATCAAAGATTCTATCCTTATTTTAAGGTATGAGAACAATACAAATATTTTTATACAGTAATTAATTACATCTAGAAGAAAAGGTTATAAATTATGTTTTCATGTTTATATAGGATTGTGTTGGAGCATTTGATGATACCCATGTTCCTGCAAATGTTCCTGTTGAGATTCAAGGAAAGTTTCGAGGTCAAAAAGAAGGAACAACACAAAATGTTTTAGCAGCTATAACTTTTGATTTGAGGTTTATATATGTTTTAACTGGCTGGGAACGAAGTGCACATGATTCATGAGTTTTAGGTGATGCCTTATCAAGACCTAGTGGTCTAAAAATTCCAGAAGGTATATAATAAAGTATTTATTATATGCAATAAACATATAAAATTTTTAATTAGATAAAGATAGTAATAGGTTTGTTTCTAATTTGTAGGGAAATATTATCTTGATGATGCTGGTTACGGTATTTGAAAAAGAATCATTTCTCCTTTTCATGGAATTTGATATCACTTAAATGAGTTTACAGAACATTCACCAGAAAATAAAAAGGAGCTATTTAATCTTCGACACTTTTCATTGAGAACTGCTATTGAGCGAGGGTTTGGTATTTTGAATAGTCGTTTTAGATCAATTGATGGAAAATCTTTTTGGTGTTATGAAACACAAGTAGATGTTGTGCTTGCATATTGTATTATTTATAATCACATTATGGGAGTTGATCCTTATGACTTTCTTATGGAAGAAATATGTTCGGAAAGTGAACCAATTAGACGAACAATCAACTTAAGTCAATGGAAGGAGAGGGAAGAGATTAGGGAGTGGATAACAAAAAGAAAAAGGATTGCATCAACCATGTGGAATGATTATAACACTCAAAGAAACTAGTAATTGAGTGTTAATTATATGTGTTTGTTTTTATTATGTCTTGCTTGAGTTTGTATTATCTTTGTTATGTATTTGGATTGTTTGTTGACTTTATTATAATTTCTTATGTATTTTATGTATTCTCTTTTAAATATTAATTGTAGTTTTTATATTAAATTTATTAAATCTAAATATTGTATGATTATATTTTGTATAAATTTGTAATTTTTTTGTAGAAATGAGTACCATACAGAATGAAAAATGCAAGGGCAAGCGACATGGTCTAAACCTATGCCTCACATGCTACTTGAGATATTAGTTGAAGAGGCACTTAAAGGAAACAAACCTTCTTCTACCTTTAGTGTTGAAAAGTTGTCTAAAAAGATTGGAGATGTAGCATTTGCAATCCAAAGCTTCAGCAAAAATCAACTTGATGTTAATGAACTATATACAGAAGTGATGAAAATTGAAGGCTTTGATGAGATCACTCTTGGGGATGCATTTGATCACTTAGTTCAACATGAAATGTTGGCAAAAACATTTATGGCAAAAAAATGCTAGTTTGAAGAAAATTTGGGTTCAGAATTTTGTGAACCAACACTGTTACAGGCCTGACTGCTAAGATGATTTCACTATGACAAGAAAGTTTATGTTTGTTATTTGACAAGTATGTTTACTTGTTTAATTTGGTCTAGCATGTTTATGTTTGTTAATTTGAACTAATATGTATGAGTATTATATCAAAACTTAATATTTATGCATGACTATGTTTGATATAAGATATTTATATTTATTTCTTAATGCTTATTTGATGTATATTAAAGGGATAATTGTCTATACCCGTAAAAAAAAACAATCTTTATCCAAAAAACCCATCAAAATATTTTTGTATTTATTTATCTTTTAAAAAAATCTTCATACCAAAAAACCCAAATATTTAATTCTTACTTAATACCATAAATTAATTTGGCTTTCTTCGTATGTAAAAAAAAACATATTTTAAGCTTTTAAAATTGAAAAAAATAATATTAATAGGTTTTATTTATGAAAAATTTCACAAGGTTATATCTCTATAATATTATATGACATATATAGTTATATTTTATAAAATAAGCTAAATATGAATATAGGATATAATAAAAAAAATTCAACATTACACTTTTTAGATTTTATTCTTTTATTATAAGTGATTAAATATTTATATTTAATAAGCTATATATGAATATAGGATATAATAAAAAAAATCATCATTATACTTTTTAGATTTTATTCTTTTATTATAAGTGATTAAATATTTATATTTAATATTTTTCATATATTAGATAAATTTTAAAAAAAATTAATTTATTAATAAATTATTTTTCAGTTTATTTTCATAATATAACCAAACACTGGAAAGTGTTTTCCAGTTTATTTTTCATAACACTACCAAACAACAGAAAATAATTTTTTTTTTAGGAATTCATTTTGCAAGAAAATCATTTTCTAAAATTTTCTAAAATGAAGGATGTAAAAGTAAAATCATAATTATGCGTCTCTTCATCTTTAATTCTCTATTGTCAGCAGTTGGCTCTCTGCCCGCCACCAGCAGCGTGAGGAACAACCCTTTGCACTATGCAGCCTCCAGGGTGAGGCTTCTGCCTCGCACTGGAAGGCCAGCGACGCCAGCAACAGCATGAGCTCTCATATAATTATAAATTATTATTAACATTAAAAAAAACATTTAATTAATAATTATACGTGACAAGACATTATATATGTTTATCTATTTATAATTATTGATTTAATTTATTTAAGTACTGACGCATTGAATTTTCGTTTCAAAATTAACTTCTGATCATATGATCCACCGAGAAATGTGGATAAGATGATTAGTAATTTTCTAAAGAGAATTATGGTCTTTTCACCGAAACAAAAAAAGGGAAAGAAGTCATGTATGACTCATACCAACACACGTCGATGTTTTGCTCTTCCTTGCCTCCACGTTTCAGTTTCTTTGCATGCAGAGCAGGGGGGGCTCAAAAGCCTGCGATACTCTCTGATTGATTTTCCTCCTCCTCCTTCACCACCACTGTACGAGACCTACTAGCTATGAAAAACGAAGAATACTGCAACCTAATACCCAAAGCCGATTGGTTCCCACAAATAATCTATTTCTATTCAGATACAATCTACAACTGTATCATGGCTCTCTTATCACCTTTCATAGCAATTTTCTCCATAGCGTCAGACTCCTACCACCGTGCCGAGGAGGCTGTAGACGCCGTGGAATCAGTGTTTCTCAAGGCTCCCTCTAAAGTCATCCATGGTACCACCACGCTGTTGAGAAAGACAGGTTTTGGGATTGTTGGTGCTGTACACGTGTGCATGGTTATGATAGTGGTGATGTTACTGGCTGCAATGTTGGGTGTTGGATTAGTTCAACTGTGGATAGAGGAGCCTGTGTTCATGCGAGAGAGTTTATTCTTTGATTACACAGATGCGAACCCTAAGGCGGTGTTTACTTTTGGTGGGTTTGTCGACGATGGGAGCATCAAGAAAGGGCCTCTGGGAGTTCCACTTGGGCACACATTCCATGTTTCTGTGGCTCTCCTGATGCCTGAATCTGATCACAATAGGCAAATTGGGATGTTTCAGGTACGTATGCCATATTGTTGAGTGTGTGTGTGTGTGTTTTGGATTTCAGTTAATTAACTTAGTTTTTGAAACCTTAGTTTTCTAAACAATAAGTTGACATATAACATTTTTGAGTTATTAGCTTTTTGTAAAATATATAGTACAATGAAGTATTTTTTGCTCTTTAACATTAAAAATAACTTTCTATTTTTGTAATAAAATTTATATGATCTAATATGTATATTTATTGTATATTGTAATATACTGTGTATTATATATAATGTCAAGTAATATTTCTAATTTCATAATAAAACAGTTTCCTAATTAAATAAATGTAACAAAATCGAAAAACCGAAGGAACAATAATATTACAGTAAAAATATTGAAGTAAAAAATCACCTGATACAAAGAGGCTCTAAAAACTCAACCATCAAGTTCAGTATAAAAAATTGAACTCTTCCCTACTGTCATTCGAGACCAGGATTTGGAATTGTCCACTCCAAATTAACAAACTGATTTCACAACCTTTCCTTTGTTCATTCTACTTTTCTCTCTATAGCTTTTACCTTACATGGCACATTGTTAAGGATAAAGCCTCTTCTTTCACAAATTATTAAGGGTTATTATTTTGTTTTATTCAGTTTTTATCAAAAAAAATAATGAAATTATTTAAAAAAAAAATCAAAACTGAACTGGAATCGATTCAAACCGACCGGTTTCGGTTATTTTGGAATAAAAACCAATTCAAACCGGTTTGATTTGGTTTTTGCAGTTTGCTCGGTTTTTTCCTATTTGGCTCGGTTTGACTTGGTTTTTTTTCAGTTTTTTTATTTGGATTCGGTTCGGTTTTTTTAGTTTCAGGCTTATAAAATCAAATCGGTTGGTTTTTTTAAAATTCTAATCGATTTAATCATTTTTTTTCACAGTTTGGTTTTTTTAATTTTTTTTATTTTCTCAGTTTAATCAGTTTTTTGATTTTTTCTCAACTCAACTGAATATATAGTAATACTATCCCTTACATGGACGCTCTTTTTCCATCACAAAATAGCTTCCCTTTAATCTAATTCCATTGCTTTGATCAATTCTCCAATACTTGGATCTTCATTGAAAATTGTGACATCAAATCTATCACTATTATGACTAGCGAAACATCTATTGATATATTTTGGAAACTAACATCAGGATATTCCTAATTTAAGCAAAAAAAAACTCTAATAAGAAAAAAAATAAAATAAAAATAGAATTATGGAGCTATTACTAATAAAACACTTGCCTAATTAAATAAAGGTAACAGATTCTAGAACATCTTAGAATTAAAGGGAGGTTAAAGGATATTGTAATATCCTTTGATGAATAAAAATTAGGGTATTTGAGTTTTCTTCCATAGTTTTTCCTATGTTTTTTTTTAGAATTTTTGAGTATTAGCAAATCATGTAAGCTTAATTTGTTGCATGCTACATAAATTGATAGACTAGAAAAAAGTGGTAGATCCATCTCAATGATATTAGTCAAGGGATATGCAGGTAAACTAGGACTTTGTGATGGTCTAGGAGGCGGGTGGTGTTGATGCAAAGGCATGATTAATGTCATTTTGAATGGCTCAGTTGGATTTTTTACAAGGATCGAAGAAGATTATGATATTTTGTGTTAGATGCTAACATGGATCATGAAGGCTTGCAATAAACCTAGTTATGGTCATGTTTTTAATTAGTTTTAATTGAAGATTATAATTGGATCAGTGAGTATGATAGATTTAATGTCACAACTTTTAATGGATATATCCTGGCTTATTGATTGTAATAAATTGATGAAATACGAGGTGTTGCTTGGGATTTGATTTTTTATCTTCGTCTTAGAAGTGGATGACTTCCTTTTTTTTTTTATTAAGCAGACAATAGGTTGCTTGTTGTGCTAAGAATTTAGCCACAAATGTGGTGGCCGAGAAATCACGATATTACTCTAAAACATTATTTTTATTTAAAAAAATATTAAAATTTTTAAAAATTTTAATAAATAAAATTTTCAACTTAAAACATTCTTAAATCGATTTAAAAATACAAAATCAAAAAAGAAAAAAATTCACTCTTGAGCCCGATCTACTTTTCAGGCAATATGAAAATAAAAACACTATTCTCAAATTTCTCTTATTGAATTGAATCCTTTAACACCATGTTTGACTGTTTGGTTGTCGAAAATGTAACAATGGACAATTTTCTCTCTTCTACCTTTTTTGGTAAGTTACTCTCAGTTAAAGAATAAACAAAATAAATTTTAAAATCAAAATAAAAATTATCACAAATTTAATATTTGTTATGTCTTTTTTTGTGTTTTACATGCCCCGCTGATTATAAGAAACCCAATTGTTTTAGTCTATTGTGTAATAATAGTGGAAAAAATAAATGACCACGTCAAAGAAGATAAGGGAATTTATGATAATAATATAAACCAACCATGTGCTATATGTGTAAATAAAGAGATCAAAGAACTTCATAAAGTTATATTTTATGTGATTATTACCTATTAGAGAGCAAAGAACTCCGATGTGAGTTTTACTACTTAGAATAGCTTATTGTGGACTTGAGGGAAGTGTAACACGCTATCATTTAATTTTAAGATTTTATAGAATTTATTACCTAAATTTAATTTGGAAAGTGGTTTATTAGAAAATTAATAATAGTTCTAGGATTTTATTTTGCCTTTTGTATTCATTATTATTAGGGTTACTTTTGTTCTCTATTTAT
>Ga0325402_1001478_pt1 | contig 19326 bp, 28 predicted proteins | sample PopdelMetagenome_22_FD_207212 | JGI IMG/M metagenome (GOLD analysis project Ga0325402, IMG submission 207212) | Populus deltoides microbial communities from Bellville, Georgia, United States - Xylem-PdKOR-R3 | ecosystem: Host-associated > Plants > Phyllosphere > Stem > Wood/Secondary xylem...
TCTTACCCTCGACCTCGAGCAGTTTACACGTTGCTAAAATGGCAGATGCCACCATCACAAAAGTGGGAGATCTACCTTTCCCCATGAAAATCTATTAAAGTGAATTCTGCTTTCTCACTTTTGCCTCATTGAAAATCGACCTTTCGCCATGAAAATCTGTAAAAGTGAATTCTCCTTTCTCACTTTTGCCTCATTGACCGGCTACTGTTTTGAAAGTTTAAACCAGGGAGGACTTCGAGGAAAGGAAGGGGGTGGAATAATTGCCTTATTTATTTATTTATTTAATTAGTTTATTAGGGTGTGATCCCTCATTATTGGTGTGAGAGGTCAATGTTCCTTTACTGTTGTTTCGTGTATATATATAAAAGTAATTTTCATGCTTCATGTCGCTTCAGCAAATTCTTTAATATAAGTGATTTTCTCTCCCCTTACTCACTCCACTACTTGATATATAAGTGATGGAGTTGCAATAACAAAAAAATATTTAAGTAAAAAAAGAAAATAATAAAAATAACCCGTTTGATATTACGATGTCTGTTATTTTTAGAGTATTTATTTTAAATACATTAAAATAATATATATTTTATTTTTTAAAATTTATTTTTAATATTAACATATTAAAACGATTTGATAATATTAAAAAAATTAATTTGAAATAAATAAAAAAATATTTTTAAAACATAATCTTTCCAAATAACTCCGTCCATTAAAGAGTTGTAAATATATATACAGTGCCTTTTTTTTTTTTTCTAAAATAGATGTGTTTAACGTATTAATCTTTACAATAAACAACTCTGTTCAGTGTATCAAATTAACATATGGAAGGCTATTAAATAGATGATTTAATTAATAAAATATATGCTCATGAAGTCACATTTTCCTACAGAGATAACTTTATTTCATTAACTTGGATAAGTATTGAAACTGAATATCGTTGGGTTTTAGCAAAACATCCGTTTCAAAATTCATGCATTCACAAGGAAATAAATTATTTTCCATAACCTCTTATCTGCTCGAGCCCTAAATAAGGACCTAATTCACTTTTAATTTAATATACATATATATATATATATCATTTTATATTTTAGATAAATTGTTGATTTTTTATATATATAAAAACAAGTTATGGATTGATCTAGGGAGGTTTCATGTGACTGGATAATTTCTCAATCCATTTTAGATGGTATAATATCTTTTAAAACAACTTGTATATATTAGAGTTAAATTTATTTTTATAATTAAATAAAAAAAATCTAAAACTCAATTACTAACAAATATAAAATACCCATATCAAAATTAGAGAATTAAAGAAAACACAATCTCATGAAAAACCATTACACTAGTTAGATTCACCATTAGTCTAAACTCATGAAATGAATGGGTGTCACTATTTATTAATTTATGATAGATTTTACATAATTTATATGATGGATTGATTGGGAACGTGGTCCAATAATAAATTTGTCCTGAAAATTAGTGGCGGCGGCAGCAACAACAACAATAAAGATAATAATTGTTTTTATTTATATATCGACTCAAGTCAACTTAAGCTAATTCTTTTGACCCATGACCTGAGCCTTATTTCAAGTTGATTTCTTACTTAGATTTTAAAATTATATTAATAATTATTTTTATTTTTATGTTAACACGAGTTAATTTAGATGAATTTTTCTTACTTGTGATCGAGGTCATGCCCCAACTCGAATATTGCTGCATTATTATTATTATTATTATTATTATTATTATTATTATTATAAAATTGATATATAATTCCAAACCACATCAGAACAAGTAACCTAAGCATAAAAATAAAAAATAAAATAAAATAAAATAAAATAAAATAACAACTCTCCATGTTTTGCTCCAAAAACAACATGCAGGAGATTAATTTTAAGGCAAAAAAAGAAGTAAATTTGTTTCTTTCTTCTGACCATGACATGGCTTCTTCACCGGCATGGCACCAAATATCTTTTTAACTGAAGCAATCTCCATGATTTAGTCAAAGCAAGAAAACAACATGAGCATCAGCGCACCCCACACCTCATTACATATGTCACTCAAATATGAATAATAAATTTGCATCATGCAGAAACAAACAAGAAACAATGGGTGCCGACAACAGTTTCATTTCCTTGTCACGCTCATCTTGTGTGCTGCATTCTAGAAATACCCGACCCTTTTTTTTTCCATGTTTAGTTTCAAAACGAAGCATTGTTTCCTTTTATTAAAACCTTTACTTTAAATACTACATAAAAACATACATGTATATAAAACAAATCTATTTCTGAAACAATTTTAGAATGAATTTTTATATTTTCTAAACAAATATATATAACAAAAATATAAAGAGACAAGGAGACTTTCACATAAGATTAAATTTTTTATCAAAAAAACTCGTGTTCGAGTAGTTCATTAAAATTTTAATTTAATTAGTTAGTTGGATTTCTTGTTAGATTACAATTCTTAGAGGCGTAATTAATCTCCTGGTAAATATAATTACCAGTTTGAATAAATTAATAAAGCTTGAGAGGTCCATCCAAATACTTGTATGTTTTATTTTTAACTATTAGTATTAAAGTTTATCGATAATTGATATTGAAGCTTATAATAAATCGGAGAGAAAAACATAGCAATCTTTCTTCCTTTTACAATTAGAAAAAACAAACAACATTAGGTACCATTTAAGAGTGCAGTTAAATCACACTTTTTCAAATTTTTGATTTTTGTTGAAAATTAAGGCTTAAAATCAATATTTTTTTTTATATTTTATTTTGATTTGCTGATGTTAAAAATATAAAAAGAATAAAAAAATATTTTGATATATTTTAAAATAAAAAATACCTTAAAAAATATCTTTCTGAGCATGTTTGTTTTTGCGTTTCAAAAACGTTTTTAAAAAAATTTTAAATTTTTTTATTTTATTCCTTGCTTCAAATTAATATTTTTGTTGGTGTTTTTAGTTCATTTTGATACGCTAATTTTAAAAATAATTTTTAAAAAATAAAAAAAACATTATTTTGATATATTTCTAAGTGACAAACACTTTGAAAAACAACCACAACTACAATCACAATCACATTTCCAATCAGGCTAGTAACCGAAGCTATTGCAAAGTTCATATAATTATAAGTGTTACTAATCTAACATCAATGTGTATCAATTTTCCAGATGTATTATTGGATTTTTTTCTAAAATAAACCAGCAAGTTAATTAAAGTTGTGGTGGTAACTGATGTGGAAAGAAGGCGTTAACTGTTGGCCGCATAAAAATACCAGCCGGCGAGAAATCACGTATACAATTGGCCGCGTATGAATTATTGTTTCCCCCCTCTTTAGGGATAGTTAATTTTCGTCATTGATAGCATCACATTACGTGGTCAACCACCCCCTTCAAGTAGACAACATCTGCACCTGAACCCTTACTTAAACATGGTAAAAACAAAGTATCTAATTAAAGTTTTATATTTTTTTCAGACAGCGATTTAGTTGTTGTTTTAAGATAGAACAGAAAAAAAGTGATATTTATATTTTTTATTTTTAAAAATATAAAAAATATAAAAATATCTTGAAAATAAATTAACTTTACGTTTTTATTTATGTTTTTTTTCAATTAAACAGGTTTCTGTTTATTCATTATTTCTGTTTTGGGATATTAACTAAATAGAATCTTAGTAATTAAATAACATAAAAAATTAAAATTTGTTTTTTATCATGTAGTATTTATATTTGACTAAATTATGTGCAAATGATTAAATCATTTAGTAATTATATTTACTAAAAAAACTATTGTTTGTATTGATTCATAATCCTTTATTATCTAATGTTATTTAATACATTTTTTTTCTTACTATGAAAGTATTTTTTTATATATATATTTTTTAAAAATTATTTCTATTAAATTTAATTTAGATTCTTAACTATAACTCTAATTCAAATAACTTAATAATTGATTACCCAACAATATGGTGATTTTTCTCATACTATAACATAATATTCTTCACCAGAAAATCTAAAATATATAGAAACTTTGTATAATATTTTTCTTTTTTGTTAACATTTTTCTTTAAAAAAAAAGGTATGGATAACCTTTATTTTATTTTCTATACAAATCCATTCACTAAACATTATTTTCCAAATTAAATTTAACCTCATTCAGGTTCGGCTACCGAACCTAAAATAAACAGCAGCCTCTCACGCCCCCTATGGAAAAGATAGGCATGTCTATCCCAATCCCTCCCTCCATCCCTCCTTTGGTCCCACCATGAGCGGTTGTCGCGTGCCGCATAAGTCACTGCACACGTGTCACCTAACCTGTCAAACCATTTCATCACCCTCTCCTCTATATATTTAACTCTCTCCAGTTCTCAGAAGACGTCTCTGCCTGGCTACCTACCATCAACCTTCTCTCAAAGTCTCTCTCCACCCTCTTCCACCCACCACCGTTGCTGCTACGGTGCCGCTTCTTCTTCTCCACCCTTATCTCCCCCTCTCTTATCTATTTCTTGTATTCTCTCTTCCTCTTTTGACTTGTTTGTTTCCTTCGTATTCTTCCATGCTGGATCTCGTAAATTCCGTCTGCATGAACAAATCTTGTCTGCAACTGTAACAAATCTTGTCTGCAACCTTACAGATATTCTGGAACCGATTAGATCTGTAATATTAAATCAGCTGTTGATTTTTCAGGTTAATTATTATAAAAATAAAAATCTAAACGGTAAAAACGGATAATTCTTATCCGAAACAACCTCAACTCTTTGTCCAAATCCAATCCGTAAATACCGGTGTTGGCTACACTAACAATAATGTCGGCTGCTGCTTCGAGTTCGAGCGCTATCCTTCAACCAAAATCGGTGAAATCTTCAATTTCCTCGCTTAACAAATCATCATCCTGTGTTTTTTCTCCTTCGCTTAATGTTGCCACGGCAGCATCTATTTCTCGACGGAGAGGGAGGGCAACTCGATGCGTTTCGGCGAGGAACTCGGCGGTTGTTGAGAGAAAATCGTTTTTAGGAAGCAAAGTGCGCGGCTCTACATCGGAGAGGTTGCATTTTTGGCTGTCGGAAGGACCGGGCAGAGAGCCGAAACTACGAGTTGTGGTCCGGTCTGCATTGTCTGGTGTGCCGGAGAAGCCGCTTGGGCTTTATGACCCGTCGTTTGATAAGGATTCGTGCGGGGTTGGGTTTGTTGCTGAGTTGTCAGGGGAAAACAGTCGCAAAACGGTACGATATTATTGCTGAAGTTTTACTTACAAGACCATTTTTTTTCCATTTTTAAAAAAAGTTGTGTTTTTTTTTTTTTTTTTTAAGGTGAACGATGCTCTGGAGATGTTGGTGAGGATGGCACATAGAGGAGCTTGCGGATGCGAAACCAATACTGGTGATGGTGCTGGGATTCTTGTGGCTCTTCCTCATGACTACTACAAGGAGGTGTGTGTTCTTTATTTATTTTTTAAAATACTAAATTTCATATCTTTATTGAATTTTGACTTTCCCTAATGGATTTTTTTTTACTGAATTTTATTTAAAATTGGTTTATTCAGGTGGCTAAGGATATTGGGTTCGAACTGCCTCCTTCAGGGGAATATGCAGTGGGCATGTTCTTTCTGCCCACATCTGATAATCGCAGGGAAGAAAGCAAGAACGTATTCACCAAGGTAATTTTGAGCCTCATTTGTCTAAATTGACTCAAGTTGAATTTCACTGGTTTTTAATTGTTTTTGACATTGTTTTTTAATATTTTTGTTTTTGTTTTTGATTGTGAAGGTTGCGGAGTCTCTTGGGCATACAGTACTTGGATGGCGACCAGTGCCAACAGATAATTCTGCATTGGGAAATGCTGCTTTGCAGACCGAACCTGTCATCGAGCAAGTGTTTCTTACAGCCACTCCCAGGTCGAAGGCTGATTTTGAGAAGCAGGTAGTTTTTTTTAACTGAATTTCTTAAATAGCATAAGTGTAATTAGCATCACAAAGCAATTGTAGCTGTCCATGTTTGAGGTAGAGATGAAGAGGAAGAAGGGGTTTGTTTCAGGTTATGAAGAATGAAAGTCAACATTTTTGAACGTTCAGGTTCCACAGTTACGTTGTTGATGGTTGTTTGTATTGGTTTTGCAGATGTACATATTGAGGAGGGTGTCGATGGTAGCTATTAGAGCTGCACTAAACCTTCAAGATGGTGGTGCTAAGGACTTTTATATCTGTTCCCTTTCCTCAAGGTTTGTGCGTCATTAGCGATCTTACACGGGCTTGTCTAATGCTTCTCTTGGCAGAATTATTAATTCCTTTGATTGAATTCTGCAGGACGGTTGTTTATAAAGGTCAGTTGAAGCCTGACCAGTTGAAGGCTTACTATTATGCAGATCTTGGCAATGAAAGGTTTACGAGCTACATGGCCCTGGTAAATATTTTATCCATTCACTTTTTCCCTATTACACTAACACGTACTTCAACAAACAGCATGGGAACCACTGGTAACCGAAGATATGCAAGGTTGAGGAATGACTTCTGAGGCATTGAAGTTGAATGATCTCTTAAGTTCTTCCACACCCTTGATTACTATTTGAATTTGGATGCTGGATTGGATGCCATGGGTGAGTTGGTAAGAAACCTCATTGTTGAAAGTAAGAAACTTACTGCAGTGCTCTCCATGACCACTTGTTTGAGAGGGTAACTTCCAGTTGGTGGTTGAAAGGAATATTTTGTTTGGTCAAGTTAGCTTAGGGCTTGCTTCATTCTTGTATAGGCGCTGCAATAAAAGTTTATTGAAGTGCCCTGAACAAAAATCTCATTCCTGTTGTTTTCAGACCAGTTTTTCTTTTCATGAATTGAGTGGCTGGAATCATAAAATAACTTTCTTGGCTCCTTTCTTTTGGTTTAGGTGCACTCACGATTTTCAACAAATACATTTCCTAGCTGGGATCGTGCTCAACCCATGCGTGTCTTGGGCCATAATGGGGAAATCAACACGCTCAGAGGCAATGTGAACTGGTAAGTACCCAAGTAACTGAGAGACGGTTTTGTCCTTGTTTAGTGTAATTGGTCTACAGATGCATAGTTATATGCTCTTTTATCTCTCCGGAATAATTATGGGTTCTTCTTTGTTTGGGAAACAAACATGAAGTTTAAACATTGCTTTTCAGGATGAAGGCTCGTGAGGGCCTTTTAAAGTGCAAAGAGCTCGGTCTCTCAAAGAATGAGATGAAGAAGCTTCTTCCTATTGTAGATGCTAGTTCTTCTGATTCAGGTGATTTTTTTTTTAATATTTGGAGGCATAAATCAATATAAGAAGTGTATTTTTCTGTGCATTTCTAGTATCATATTTATACTGACTTGTTTTTTGAAAATATTCTGCTTTTTAATTGCAGGGGCTTTTGATGGTGTGCTTGAGCTTCTAATTAGATCCGGGAGAACTCTCCCTGAGGCTGTCATGATGATGATTCCTGAAGCCTGGCAAAATGACAAGAACATGGATCCTCAAAGGAGGGCACTGTATGAATATTCCTCAGCCCTTATGGAACCATGGGACGGGCCTGCACTTATCTCATGTAATTGTTTTGGACAAATTTTTTTACCCTCTTCAAATTCCATCATGTGCAATGTTTGATTTGTTGCCTTTTGCTCATTTCTTGTTTTATTTTATTTTTTAGTTACTGATGGCCATTACTTAGGAGCTACTCTGGATCGCAATGGGTTACGTCCAGGTAGATTTTACGTCACACGAAGTGGGCGAGTTATCATGGCCAGTGAAGTTGGTGTTGTGGATATTCCTCCTGAAGATGTCCTTAGGAAAGGACGGCTTAACCCTGGAATGATGCTTCTGGTGGATTTTGAGAAGCATACGGTAGTGGATGATGAAGCCTTGAAGCAACAATATTCCTTAGCGAGGCCCTATGGGGAGTGGTTGAAGAGGCAAAAGATTGAACTCAGTGACATAGTTAACTCAGTTCAAGAATCTGAGAGAGTTGCTCCAGCCATTTCTGGGGTTGTCGCCGTATGTCTTTTACTCACTTTCAATAACTTCAATTTTTTCCCTCTGTGTGTCTGCTAGTCTAATTGTTATTAGATTTTCCTTCAATTCAGGCATCTGATGATGATGACAGTATGGTGAATATGGGCATTCATGGATTGTTGGCACCATTAAAATCCTTTGGGTATGAATCTTGTGTGCTGCATCAACTTTCTCGAGCTTTAGGAGCTGATGCTTGTATAAAAGTCATTTTATGCTGATTTTGTATTGATCTCATGCAGTTATACTGTTGAAGCCTTGGAGATGCTGATGCTTCCCATGGCAAAGGACGGTACTGAGCCTCTTGGTTCGATGGGAAATGATGCCCCCTTGGCTGTCATGTCTAACAGGGAAAAACTCACTTTTGAGTACTTCAAGCAAATGTTTGCTCAGGTGACAAATCCCCCAATTGATCCTATCAGAGAGAAGATTGTCACTTCCATGGAATGCATGATTGGGCCAGAAGGAGATCTGACAGAAACAACTGAAGAACAATGCCGCCGTCTCTCTCTAAAAGGCCCACTTTTATCAATCGGGGAAATGGAAGCGATCAAAAAGATGAACTATAATGGTTGGCGAAGCAAGGTTCTTGATATAACTTATTCAATAAAACGGGGCAGGAAGGGATTGGAGGAGACTTTAGATAGGATTTGTACTGAAGCTCATGAGGCAATCAAGGAAGGTTATACTGTGTTGGTTCTTTCTGACAGAGGTATGGCATCTATTCTTTAATTTACAGTTAGCAAAGCTCATGTAAACTCATGCATTTTGAAGTTTACTACAGCATAGTAATCTATCCATGTGGGCAGTGAATTAACTTCCTTTGGGTTGTATTTTTCATGTTCAGCCTTCTCATCAAAGCGTGTTGCTGTCAGCTCCCTCTTGGCTGTTGGTGCTGTCCACCAATATCTTGTAAAAAAGCTTGAGCGTACTCAAGTTGGGTTGATAGTTGAATCTGCTGAACCACGTGAAGTGCACCATTTCTGTACATTGGTTGGTTTTGGTGCAGATGCCATCTGCCCATTCTTAGCCATAGATGCCATTTGGAGATTACAGGTTGATGGTAAGATCCCACCAAAATCCACTGGCGAGTTACACTCAAAGGATGAGCTAGTCAAGAAGTATTTCAAAGCAAGCAACTATGGCATGATGAAGGTGCTTGCGAAAATGGGAATTTCAACTTTGGCATCCTACAAGGGTGCTCAGATTTTTGAAGGGCTGGGCCTTTCATCAGAAGTGATTGACAAGTGCTTTGCAGGAACCCCAAGCAGGGTAGAAGGAGCAACATTTGAGATGCTTGCTCATGATTCACTTCGTTTGCATGAGTTGGCGTTTCCCTCCCGTGCTCTCCCTCCTGGAAGTGCAGAAGCTGTAGCTCTTCCCAATCCTGGGGATTATCATTGGAGAAAAGGTGGTGAGATTCACCTTAATGATCCTCTTGCTATTGCAAAACTTCAAGAAGCTGCCAGAGTTAATAGTGTGGCTGCCTATAAGGAATATTCTAAGCGCATTCAGGAGTTAAACAAAGCTTGTAATTTGCGTGGGCTTTTGAAGTTCAAAGTGGCAGATGTGAAAGTTTCTTTGGATGAAGTGGAACCAGCCAGTGAAATTGTTAAACGGTTCTGTACTGGGGCTATGAGTTATGGATCAATATCATTGGAGGCACACACCACGTTGGCTCAGGCTATGAATAAAATTGGAGGAAAATCAAATACAGGTGTGTTTGATGTAGTTTTTTATGATACTTGCCAATCTCTTTAAATTAGTGTCAGTCATAAATATCGTGTCTAACTTTTCCTCTTGCAAAAGCTCTTATCTCCACACCTTTCACAAGAACACCATTTCTTCTTCTTGTTTTTTGTTATCTAAATTATTGATTCTCTCTGGGTTTTCTTTTAGGAGTAATAATAAGTAATTTTTGGTTGTACAAAATTTAATAAATTATGGCTCCCAATTCCTATATTTTTCTGTCTCAATCTATTTGCTTCATACCCATGTTGTAATTTTATTTTATTTTATTCTGCTGAAGGTGAGGGAGGTGAACAACCATCTCGTATGGAGCCTCTTCCTGATGGTTCAATGAATCCAAAGAGGAGTGCTATTAAGCAAGTTGCAAGTGGGAGATTTGGAGTTTCAAGTTACTATCTTACAAATGCTGATGAACTGCAGATAAAGATGGCTCAGGTATTTGTCAAAATAACACATTTGAACCAAAGCTTTCTTATGCATCATGGTCTGGCTGCTGTCCTTGTGTGCTCTTCTTTAGCCGTGCATTCCTGTTGGAACAGAGGTTCCTGTTGTTTATGGGTTTATGTTCATGGCAGATGATGCTGTGTTTTTGCATCTTTTAACTGATACCTTTGGCATTTGGTGAGGTTAAATGTGAACTGAATTTGTTTATCTTTTGTCAATTGATTTTAGACTGATTATTGTATGCCTTGGATCACAGGGTGCCAAGCCTGGTGAAGGAGGTGAGCTTCCTGGTCACAAGGTCATAGGAGACATTGCAGTTACCAGAAATTCTACTGCAGGGGTGGGTCTTATTAGTCCTCCTCCCCATCATGATATCTATTCAATTGAAGACCTTGCTCAATTGATTCATGACCTTAAGGTATGTGCATTTGCTGCCTCATGTGCGATGTCATTGCTTCATATCCATTCAGTTGGTCACTCCTGCTGATACCTTTTTTTTCCTTTCCAGAATGCCAATCCATCAGCTAGAATAAGTGTCAAGTTGGTATCTGAAGCTGGCGTGGGAGTAATTGCCAGTGGGGTGGTGAAGGGACATGCTGATCACGTTTTGATCTCAGGCCATGATGGAGGTACAGGTGCTTCTAGATGGACTGGCATCAAGAGTGCTGGGCTCCCATGGGAACTTGGTTTGGCTGAGACCCATCAAACACTTGTTGCCAATGACCTTCGTGGCCGAACAGTTCTTCAAACTGATGGCCAACTAAAAACCGGACGAGATGTGGCCATTGCGGCTCTTCTTGGTGCTGAAGAATTTGGCTTCAGCACTGCCCCCCTTATAACACTTGGCTGCATCATGATGCGAAAGTGCCATAAGAACACCTGCCCTGTAGGCATTGCTACTCAAGATCCAGTGCTGAGGGATAAGTTTGCTGGAGAACCAGAACACGTTATTAACTTCTTCTTTATGCTAGCAGAGGAGCTCAGAGAGATCATGGCTCAGCTTGGTTTCCGTACTATGAATGAGATGGTTGGTCGTTCAGACATGCTTGAAGTTGATAAAGAAGTTGTTAAGAGCAATGAGAAGCTGGAAAATATTGATCTCTCCTTGTTACTTAGACCTGCTGCTGACATTCGACCTGGAGCTGCCCAATATTGTGTCCAAAAGCAGGATCATGGTTTGGACATGGCATTGGATCAAAAACTCATCAAACTTTCTGAGGCTGCATTGGAAAAAAGTCTTCCTGTGTACATTGAAACACCTATCCGCAATGTGAACCGTGCTGTCGGAACAATGCTTAGCCATGAAGTTACTAAGCGTTACCACTTGGCAGGGCTTCCTGCTGATACTATCCATATCAAACTCAAAGGAAGTGCAGGGCAGAGCCTGGGAGCTTTTCTTTGCCCAGGCATTATGCTGGAGCTGGAAGGTGATGGCAATGACTATGTCGGTAAAGGATTATCAGGTGGGAAGATTGTAGTTTATCCTCCAAAAGGAAGTCTCTTTGATCCGAAAGAGAACATTATAATTGGTAATGTAGCTCTTTATGGAGCCACAGGTGGTGAAGCATATCTTAATGGAATGGCAGCAGAAAGATTTTGTGTCCGTAATTCTGGAGCAAGGGCTGTTGTAGAAGGTATTGGTGATCATGGCTGCGAGTACATGACAGGTGGGACTGTTGTTGTTCTTGGGAAAACTGGCAGGAATTTTGCTGCTGGTATGAGTGGTGGCGTTGCTTATGTTCTCGATTTGGATGGGAAATTCAAATCTCGATGCAATCTTGAACTTGTTGATCTTGATAAAGTTGAGGAGGAGGAGGACATTATGACTCTAAAAGTGATGATACAACAACACCAGCGTCACACAAACAGCCTACTAGCTAGAGAAGTACTTGCTGATTTTGATAATCTTCTGCCTAAGTTTATCAAGGTCTTTCCCAGGGATTACAAACGTGTTCTTGCAAACATGAAAGAGGAATCTGCCTCAAAAGAGGCTGCTGAGCTTGCTGCTAAAGAAGCTGAGGAGAAAAATGAAGCAGAGTTGAGGGAGAAAGATGCTTTTGAGGAGCTCAAGAAGATGGCAGCTGCATCTTTGAATGGGAAATCCAATCAGGTAAATTCTTTGATAGTCTCCCCTTAATATACAACTCTTGTATTCTGCTTTAATCTTCTACAAAGAAAACGAAGCTTCTCAAAGTTACTATAAAACTATATTGATGACAGTTTTAAAAAACGTAAGCCTCTTTTCACATACTTTGTTATTTAGTGTATGAAATATAGTTATGATAGAACTAAGTTGCATTTAAGTTGAGCCTATTTATGCTTTATCTATGGAGCATATGTGGTTTTATGATTGGTGAAATGGTTTTTAGAAGATCTAATATAAGATTTTGATATTCACAAAAGGTAGTAGAAGATGAACCACTGAAAAGGCCTACCCGGGTTAATAATGCTGTTAAACATAGAGGCTTCATTGCTTATGAGCGTGAAGGTGTTCAATACAGAGATCCAAATGTTCGAATGAATGACTGGAAGGAAGTTATGGAGTCGTCAAAACCTGGCCCTCTATTAAATACGCAGTCGGCCCGTTGCATGGACTGTGGCACTCCTTTCTGTCACCAGGCAAGAGTTATTCTACTTTTTATCCTGTCGTATGCACGGTTGTCAATTTCACACTATTTTAAGTCAAATTTTTTCACCTTGTATCTTATTTGATTGGATATTTCAGGAAAACTCGGGATGCCCTCTTGGAAACAAAATTCCTGAATTTAATGAATTGGTGCACCAAAATAGGTGGCGCGAAGCATTAGACAGGTTGCTTGAGACAAATAACTTCCCAGAGTTCACTGGCAGAGTGTGCCCTGCACCTTGTGAAGGTTCCTGTGTTCTTGGCATAATTGATGATCCTGTCTCAATAAAAAACATTGAATGTTCAATTATTGACAAGGCTTTTGAGGAGGGTTGGATGGTGCCGCGGCCTCCCCTCAAGAGAACTGGGTATGTCTTTTTTCTTTTTGTTGGCATTATGAGTAGATGCTTTTTATCTCCAAGTTTTTGCATCTTTTGAACTGATTGCGGTTTCTTCTCTGCATCTGGTCTTTTTAAATGGTGCATTGATTGGAGTGTATGAGTTTGCTATATGTTAGATGAATGAAGAATGTCATTTCATGTATTTTTGCATGCAGGAAACGAGTGGCTATTGTTGGAAGTGGGCCTTCTGGTTTGGCTGCTGCAGATCAACTAAACAAAAGGGGTCATTTGGTGACTGTGTATGAGCGTGCTGATCGAATTGGAGGGCTAATGATGTATGGAGTTCCCAACATGAAAACTGACAAAGTGGATATAGTTCAACGTCGTGTTAATCTTATGGCCAAGGAAGGCATCAATTTTGTGGTCAATGCTAATGTTGGTATCGACCCTCTGTACTCTCTTGATCAGCTACGACAGGAGAACGATGCTATTGTTTTGGCACTGGGAGCCACAAAACCTAGGTAAGTCACAAGTAGAGAGCAAATATTAGATGTCATTGTTGGATTTTACATCCTCGTTAACAGATGGTATTCTGAAGAACTTTCTTGATTGCCTGATGGAAATTTATTACTTTTATGAAGTGTTGGAGGAAATAATTCTCTCTTTGTTGCAGGGACCTTCCGGTACCTGGTCGGGAGATGTCTGGTGTCCATTTTGCTATGGAGTTTCTTCACAAAAATACCAAAAGTTTGCTTGACAGCAATCTACAGGATGGTAATTACATATCTGCAAAGGGCAAGAAAGTAGTTGTCATTGGTGGAGGTGACACTGGAACAGATTGCATTGGGACATCTATTCGCCACGGTTGCAGTAGCGTTGTAAATCTAGAGCTTCTACCTGAGCCACCACAAACTAGAGCTCCGGGCAACCCATGGCCACAGGTACGAGCTTTTATTCAGTTGCTGCATGTTGCCTTTAAACCGCGTTGATCTTTTTCATAATTTCACAAACGCGAATAAAAGTAATATGATCAAAATGCATGCTGGCAATTGCGAGTATAAGATGTTATGAGCGAGTTCTAATCCTTTTCTTGTGGCAGTGGCCTAGAGTATTCCGGGTAGACTATGGGCACCAGGAAGCTGCTTCCAAGTTTGGGAAAGATCCAAGGTCTTATGAGGTGTTGACTAGGCGTTTCATTGGAGACGAAGATGGGAACGTGAAGGGACTTGAGTTGGTACGTGTCCATTGGGAGAAGGATGCTAGTGGGAAATTTCAGTTTAAGGAGGTTGAGGGCTCTGAGGAAATTATTGAGGCTGACCTAGTCCTGCTAGCTATGGGATTCCTTGGTCCTGAACCGGTTAGTATTTCCTTGCTCGTCTTCTACCTTCTTTTAGATTTATTTTAATCTAGTGATTATTACCACTTAAAAGCTGATTTTTTTTTATCCACTAAATATTGTGCATGGTTTGAGTTTGCTTGCACATTCTCATGCTGTTTTGTTTTTTCCAGAATGTGGCAAAGAAGTTGGGTTTGGAGCAAGATAATCGATCAAACTTAAAGGCAGAATATGGCCGCTTCACAACCAATGTGGAAGGGATCTTTGCCGCCGGGGATTGCAGGCGAGGCCAGTCGCTAGTTGTATGGGCAATATCAGAAGGACGACAAGCTGCTTCCCAGGTGGACAAATATCTCATGAAAGAAGAGGATGTTACCATTATTACTGATAATACCCAGGATGAACTTGTCAAGAGGCACAAAGACCTCACCAAGAGGCATCAAGACAGCAGCAAACACACTGTCATGACATAATCAACCCATGAAATTTTCATTTGTTGCTCACTCGGTACTGAAAAGATATGGAACTGATACACAGGACTAGGATTAATAATCGCATAGAATGATGCCATGGAAGAGAATAAATTGGAGAATCACCAGAATGGTGTCCGGCTCCCACATGTGAGGACTTGCAAGATTGGGTAGACGTGAGAAGTAGCATGCGTGTAGCTGGTATAGGAGTTAGAATGATTTTGGTGTTCGTTCTTTTATAGCTTTCAACCTGCTGGCTTGAAAATCGTTAAGCTCTTATGGTAGTGTTGAGGAATAATGTACAGCTTTGTCTCTTGAATATTTTATGAAAATATGTGGGGAAATTATTTACTTTTTTATTGTCCAGTTATTTGTTCTCGAGAAACACAGCTTATGGAAGTTGAAACTATCCTGCCTGAGGTTTAGAGGATGGATTTAAATCTTGCTGCTGCCCATTTTTCTTGTACAATTCAGTAATTTATTTTCATAATCAACTGAATTAAGGGATGGATTCGCAGGATGTCTGTGAGCTAATAGGAAGTAGCAATATCCTATGCATTCTCTCCTTCGAGTGACCCAAAAAAAAGTACATAACCACTGAAAAAGAGCAGAGGTTCTGCCAACTGTTAGGAGCTCACCATAAGTAACAGCTACTAGTACCCAGATTTAGCCACAATTAGTCTGTAATTTAGTTTTGTCTTGGCTGTTGAGTTGTAGGAGTGATGTCCCTGGAACTAATTGCAGAGAACAACTCAATGACAGCAAAAGGATGATAACTTGCCAGGAAAAAGCCAAAAATAATGCAATGGTAACAGGAGACAATTACAGAAATTTTGACAGAATGTATCGTCCTCACTTTGAAAGACATTAAGGCACTGTTTCATCCTTTCCGTATTCACTCTTTCATACACAAGTAACAAGGGCTAATAGTAGTATAGAAAGATGGAATTTTATACCAGAAAATAAGACAGCGGTGCCCTTCTTCCATAAGCTTATTGGTCATAGAGTCAGAAGATGCCGCCCAGCTGCAAGAGGTGACAAAAGGAATTGGTTTTGCGAAGAAAAAAATATTTTGATGAAACAACAAGCAGAAGCAGTTGAAACTTTATTCATTGCACCTTCCAATTCCTAAAGGAATTGGTTTTGCGAGGAAAAATATTTAGATGAAACAACAACAGAAGCAGTTGAAACTCTATTCATTGTACCTCCCAATTCCTCACTCATAGTTCCTTAGTTTATAGACAACATAAAATTTAAATGAAAGTGGACCATTTGAAAGCACCTAATCGAAGATCCAGCTTTTGCTCCTTATTTCATTCAGACAGTGAGAATTTTTTAGGAAACTCAAAGAAGATTTTCTTCATTTGTTTCTTCTTTTAATTCATCTCCATGTGTTCTTAACTAATATCTAAAACTATTATCCTGGACAGAGCTGGGGTTCAATGGTGCAAATTGGTGATGCTTGTTTGGTTGGTTCAATTAGCCAAATTCAAACAGTTCCTCATTGTCATATTTACGTGACCTTGTCAAAATGTTAAGTATCCTAAAGCAAAGGTTACAAGATCTCATTATCATAACTTCCGGGCTTCTGATGTCTCTTTATGCTCCAACAATTCTGAACCAAGCATTTTGAATCCCATGAATGGAAAAAATGTACTGCTTACCTGAACAGCCTCAATTTCCCTTTCTGAGACAGGTGTGCGTTTTGGCTGAAGAGAAGCTTTACCTCCCTCGGCAATATTGGCCGGTGATGCGGGAACTTCTGAGCTTGACATGATAAAATGATGAATCTCTGTATCTGTTGACGCAGCTTGAGTTTGCGGGACAAACCCTACGCAGAAGAGAACAATAAATGATTTGAGATCATCAGGAAAATAAGATAAAAGAGGCAAATAAAATGGTGAAAATAGTAGACAATCAAATACATAAATGCTGAAAGTGAAATTTACATTATTCAGCCAAAAGCAGAAATTTAGAAAATTCTCATCGTGCACATGTACAATAAATACAGAAGATTGGCTAGTGCCTCATTTAGTGATCAAGAAAAACGAGTGACCACCAGTCATAAATCAGATTGCATTATGACGATGATGATACTAGAACTCAATTGTAACCTGAGAAGGCAGCATCCATGCTTTCACAACTTCATATTTGAACTGACTCTGACTCACAGACACTTATTCCTCTTGCAATAGTTGCTTTATATGCTATAAATAAGATGAACTGATGGCACCCTCTAGCAGTATAAAAATAGATTTCATGGTTTAATTCTTCAAATCTTTTCTCACTACCATAATCGGTTCTAATTTTATCCACTAAACATTTTACCATCAACCTTTGTTTCTTATCCATAAACCATCTCAACTGGCTACAACATATCCATCACAATATACAATTTTAACTCTTAAACAAACATCCTTCCTATCATGCATAAATAAGCTTATACAATAAAGCCTCAATCATCAGGATGCTGTTCCACCAGAGCCATGACCTTGTATCCGTAGTGAAATAAAAACAAGTAGCGGGTTTTAATTGCTATAAATCAAAAGGTCATTTCCTTTAAAAAAATTGTAACTTTTGACCTCTACCATCGATTCATCTATATAACATCATAAATCACATTATCAGAATCTAAGTTCTCAGACAATCACTGCCTTCGTTCTAACCATCTCTTATCCCTCCACTATAATTTCCCTAACAAATCTTCAAATTACAATATATTTAACTCACAAAAGCTTATATTTGATGCTTGAATACAGAGCAAAAACACAAGCAACTTATTTTTAGATTCCGCTTAACCAACCAACTCCAAATGTCAATCGCCCTATCAATTACTGCTAAATTGGACAAATTTTTTCAAATATCACAACGTTGGATACATAAGAACGGAATCCACTTCTTGATTTCTCCAAAGAAACACACTGAAACCGAAATTCAAACAGAAAACAGTAATAAAAGCAGCTAAAAGTCCTACAAAAATCAAGTTATATATAGTTAGTTATGAAGGCAACAAAAAGGAAAAGAAAAAAAAAGGAAGAAAAGGGAACCTGAAGATGAAGATTTTGCGTGTCTTCGAGGGAATTTGATGCGTGGAATTCTCTTGACTACGTGTGCTGCTGCTGCTGCTCCTCCCATATCTCTCTCCCTTCAAAAAGTTCCCAACTTTACCTTCCTCTCTCTCTCCCCCTATCTATCATGTGGACTATGATTTATCTTTCTGGGCTGGACCCAACTAGTTTAAAATATATTGGTCTGGGCTTAGCGGATTGAATGAGGTTGGGCAAACCTAATAAAACTCCCTGACCTTTTAAGTTTTTCTTGAATAGGCCCCTGACCTATTTTTCATTTCAATTAAACAAGTCAGATAAAACAAAAAAAAAATGTAAAGAAATTTATCGATAGAAAGAACTATTTGATATTATTATTAAATTTAGATTAGTAATTCAATTTTAAAATCTTTAAACTTAACTTATTATTTCGTCTAAATTTAAGATTAAATTAAATAAGAATTATTTCGATGTATTACGATCAGCTTGACGGATCTAATATCAACCTAAATAACTAGTAAAAAACATGGTTTAGATTTTAAAAAATTAAGAAGATATATTTTTTTTAATATTGGGATGCTAATATATTTTTAGTAAAAAAGGGTCCCGATTGCTAGTAATTTGTTCACTGTTAATCTAAGTTCTAATAATGAATCATCAAAGTCTCCAAAATGGGGTTTGGTTCTTGTTCAATCTTGTCGAATCATGTAGTTGGTGGAACACGTTGTGCCATATATCCAGCCCTAATTAAATTGGTCCTGAAGCTTCATGTTTGTATCTTCATATGTGGCAATAAGTGCTTTGAAACAAGGAATATTGCATTTCAATTTCATTATATAATTTGGCAAATATGCGAGTTAAGTAATAAGTGCACCAAGTGTAAAAAAAAATTACAAAAATTGTTTGGGATCTGACCATAAAATGATGCAAGTGTGTTAACAATGCCCATCTAAAAATTAAATTGTTAAATAAATATTATAATATAATTTATATTGTTATAATATAAAAAAAAACTTTACGTTCAAATTTATACGGACCCATGATTTTAATTTTATTAATTAAACAAGAATATTAAGATTTAAATTCTTAATCGTTTAGTCATTATACTATATTAAAAAATTATTTCAACTAAAAAAATTAAATTATAAAATAAAACTATAAAATATAATTTATACTACTCTTTAATAACTACCTACGTGTTTTTTTATCACAAGTTTCAAGCTTATATTATGGACATGAACAATGCAAGCACATCTTCATGTCATTATTCTCATTATGTAGGAATATTTCCATGGTGATCTAAATTGACCC